>Ga0187893_10007313_pt1 | contig 18190 bp, 16 predicted proteins | sample MA1701074metaG_FD_139574 | JGI IMG/M metagenome (GOLD analysis project Ga0187893, IMG submission 139574) | White microbial mat communities from a basaltic lava cave in the Kipuka Kanohina Cave System on the Island of Hawaii, USA - MA170107-4 metaG ... | reverse complement strand
CGAGCTCGTAGCAGCAGACGCCGATCGACGGCCCGACGACCGCGACGATGTTCGACGGGTCGGTGCCGAAGCGCGCCGTCATCGCCTCGACGGTCTTCCGCGCGATCTCGCCGCGCGTGCCGCGGCGTGAGGCGTGGACGTTCGCGATCGCGAGCCGGCGCCGGTCGACCAGCAGCAGCAGGTTGCAGTCCGCCGAGAACGTCATCGTCGTCAGCCCGGGCTCGTCCGTGACCATCGCGTCCGCCTCCGGCTTGCGCGTCGACGCGAAGACGACCTCCGAGCCGAGCACCTGCCGGCAATACGCGAGCCGCTCCGGCGCGCCGGCGGCGCGGCACGCGATGTCGCGGTTGCGCGCGACGTTGCGGGGCGTGTCGCCGGTCCGGTTCGTCAGGTTGAGCGACGTGAAGAGCCCGGTGCTCACGCCGCCGATGCGCGTCGTGAACGCGTGGCCGATCTCCGGGACCGCGGAGAGCAGGTCCGACCGCAGCAGCATGCCGTCGAGGCGGAGCGTCACGGCGCGTCCTCCGTCACGTCGCGCACGACGGGCCGCACGTAGTCCTGGACGACGATGATGGTCGCCGACGCGAGCGGGATCGCCAGCAGCATTCCGAAGAAGCCGAAGAGCTCGCCGAAGATCATGATCGAGAGCATGATCGCCACGGGGTGGAGCCCCGTCTCCTTGCCGAGGATGAACGGCTGGAGGACGAGGTTCTCGAGGAGCTGCACGAAGAGGAAGAGGCCCGCGACCATCCAGAACGTGCCGGTGAAGCCGCCCGTGTCGACGAACACGAAGAGCTCCGTCAGGACGAACATCGAGAAGACGCCGACGTACGGGACCATCGAGAGCACGCCGTAGAGCGCCGCGAAGAGGAACGACATCCGCACGCCGAGCGCGGTGAGCACGACGAACATGATCGATGCCTCGATGAGCGAGATCGTGACCTGCCCCCGGAAGAAGGAGGCGTTCGCGCGGTGCACGCGCCCGAGGGTCGCGACGACGCGCTCGCGGTACGCGGTCGGGATGGCCGCCTGCACGCGCACCCACAGCTCGTTCATGCCCTTGAGGATGAAGAACGTGTAGACGGGGACGAGGACGACGAAGCCGATGAACGTGAGGATGCCGCCGAGGCTCGCGCTCAGGCCGCGGAAGCAGGCGCCGAGCACGCGCATCGCCGCCTGCGCGATGTCGCCCTCCTTGCCGCGCACCCTGTCGCGGAAGTCGCGCAGGTTCTCGGCGAACTCCTTGCCGGTGATGCGCTCGAGTCGACCGCGGCTCCAGTCGAGCACGCGCGCGATCTTCGGAGGGTCGCACCGGCCGTTGTTGTTGGCGTCGGTGAAGCGCTCGCCCTCGTCCCACGCGCCGTCGCCGTCGGCGTCCTCGAACGCCTCGCCGGCCAGGTGGTCGTGCACGAAGGTCGCGCCCTGGTCGACGAGCGGCGGGACGGCGAAGGCGAGGAGGACCGCGACGAGGGCGAGCGCGACGCCGTAGAGGACGGCGATGGCGCCCACGCGCGGCAGGCCGCGGCGCTCCAGCCACGTGACGGCCGGGTTGAGCATGTAGGCGAGGCCGAGCGCGACGAGCAGCGGCGTGAGGATCGCGCGCAGGTGGTACGCGAGCCAGAGCAGCGCGCAAGCGAGGACCCCCAGGAAGAGCGCCTGCCAGCCGCGCTTCGGGCGGGACGGCGGGCTCGGGTCGCTCAACGCGCCCTCTTCGTCTCGGAGCGGACCGCGAAGACGTCGTCGAACTCGTAGACGCCGCGGAAGTCCTCCCGGGTGTCGCTCTCGGTCTTCCCCATGAGGCCGGCGTCGACGAGGTTGAAGACGATCTCGCCGAAGTCGTCGGTGCAGTGGACGCCCCACGTGTTGAAGACCATGGGGGCGAGGCCTCCGAACTGGTCGAGCGCGTGGACGCGGACGCCCTCGAGGAGCTCGCGGCCGTTCACGTGGCCCGCTTTGCGGCCGACGTTCTTGAGCGTGAAGTCGAGGGCCTCGAAGATGAACCGGTAGGCGTCCGGGGTGTAGCGGCCGTCGCGCGCCAGGATGCGCGCGAGCACGTCCTCAAGCCTTCGGTCCCGATCCACCCTGCGTCCCCGTATCGACTTTCTGGAAAAGCACCGGGCCCTTCCGGACCCCCGTCCCCTCCGGAATATACTGCCACGCGCGCGCCGCGTCCAGCCGGAGCGCGACGGCGGGATCGAGGCCGAGCTGCTCGAGGATCTTCGACGCGCTCGACGGGATGATGGGCGAGAGGAGGATCGCGCAGATCCGCAGCGCTTCCGCGGCCTGGTAGAGGCAGTTCGCGACCGCGGCGGTCTTGCCCCGCTTGTTGAGCGCCCAGGGCGCGCCCGCCTCGATGTAGCCGTTCGTGCTCCCGACGATCGCCATGATGCGCGCGAGCGCGGTGTGGAACTGCCAGCGGTCCATCAGCTCGGGGACCTGCGTCACCATGCGGAGCGTGTCGTCGCGGAGCGGGCCGTCCCCCGGGAGCGGATCGCGGGGCGCGACGAACGCGCCGCCGCAGTACTTCTCGACCATCGACACGATGCGGTTCAGGAGGTTGCCGAGCTGGTTGGCGAGCTCGGCGTTGAGGCGCGCGTAGAATTTCTCCCAGGTGAAGTCGCCGTCCTGGCCGAAGGCGACCTCCGCGAGCAGGAAGTAACGCAGCGAGTCCGCGCCGAAGTGGTCGGAGATGTCGAGCGGGTAGATGACGTTGCCTTTCGACTTGGAGATCTTCTCGCCCTGCAGGTTCACGAACCCGTGCACGGCGCTCATGCGGGGCGGCTCGATGTCGGCGGCGATGAGCATCGCGGGCCAGATGACCGTGTGGAAGCGCGTGATGTCCTTCCCGATGACGTGGACGTCGGCGGGCCACGTGCGCTTGAAGCGGTCCGGCTCGTCGGGGAAGCCGGCACCCGTGATGTAGTTGATGAGCGCGTCGAACCAGACGTACATCACCTGCTCCGGATCGTCCGGGATCGGCACGCCCCACTTGGTCGTCTTGCGCGAGATCGAGATGTCCTGCAGGCCGTTCTCGATCACCTGCAGCATCTCGTTGGTGCGGAACGCGGGGTCGATGAAGTCGCCGCGCTGGAGGAGCTTCTTCACGGGCTCCGCGTACTTCGACAGGCGGAAGAAGTAGTTCTCCTCGTTCACGCGCCTGATGGGCGTTCCCGGATGGTTCGGGCACGCGCCGTTGACGAGGTCCGACTCCTTCTTGCTCGCCTCGCAGCCGATGCAGTAGAGGTCGTTGTACAGCGCCTTGAAGATGTCGCCCTTCGCGCGGATGCGTCGGAAGATCTCCTGGCACGCGCGCACGTGCTGCGGCCAGGTCGTGCGGATGAAGACGTCGAACTTGATGTCGAGGCGCGCCCACGCCTTGCGGAACTCCTCCTCCATGTGGTCGCAGTATGTGTGGGGGTCGAGCGCCCGCTTCGCGGCCTCCTCGGCGACCTTCTGGCTGTGTTCGTCGTTGCCCATCAGGAAGTACACGTCGTCGCCCTTGAGGCGCCGCCAGCGCGCCATCGCGTCGGCGAGGATCTTCTCGTACGCGGTGCCGACGTGCGGCTTCGAGTTGACGTAGTCGATCGCGGTGGTGATGTAGAACTTGGACAAGGCGCGCCTCAGATTCTCAGCATCGCATCTTCAACCGTCAGGGGCACGTTCGCGTTCATGTCAATCATGTGCGAGTGGTCGAGCACCGACTGGATGCGGTCGGCCAGCGACTCGACCTCGAGGGCCGCCAGCCGCTCGGCCAGGCCCGGCGGCGCGAGGCCCGGGTCCGGCGGCGTGCCGGTGGCCTTCGCGCGCATGATCTCGCGCAGCGCGAACGCCAGGAGCGCCAGCTGCTCCCGCGCCCGCTCGCGCGCCTGCTCCGTCTCGCGGATCTTCGAGATGCGCTCGACGATCGCGTTCAGGTCGCCCGCCGCCACGCTCCCGAGGAGCTCCGCCGCTCGCGCCTTGATCTCCTTCGCGTCGGGCGCGAGCTGCGCGGCGCGGCCCGGGCTCCCCGCGGCGAGCCTCGCGATGAGGCGCGCCATCGGCTCGTCGAGCGACAGCCGCTCCCGCCCGAAGCGCACGACGTCCGCCTCGGCGAGCGGCATGAAGAGGATCGTCTGGCAGCGCGACACGATCGTCGTGAGGAGGAGCGCGGGTGACGCCGTCGCGAGCACGATCACGCAGCGGTCGGGCGGTTCCTCGAGCGTCTTGAGCAGGCAGTTCTGCGCCTCCTCGTTGAGCCGCTCGGCCTCGTCGACGAGCACGAGGCGCGGTTTCGCGTCGACCGCGCGGAACGTCAGTTCGCGCACGAGCTCGCGCACCTGGTCGATCGTGATCTCGCGCTTGTCCTCGATCCGCGCGAGGAGCTTGACCGACGGGTGCCGGCCCGCGTCGATGCGCGCGCAGTCGGGGCAGGAGTCTGCGCCTCCCGCGTCGCAGAGGAGCGACTTCGCGAACGCGACCGCCGCCATGCGCTTGCCGACGCCGCTCGGCCCGGCGAGGAGGTAGGCGTGGCCGAGCCGTCCGCGCGCGACGAGCCCGCGCAGCCGCTCGATCGCCGTCGCGTTCCCGAGGATCGCGCTATAGGACACGGTCCACCTCCCGCACGATCGTGCGGTGGATGTCGCTCGCGTCGCCGTCGCCGTCGATCACGCGGAGCCGCCGGTCGCGCTTCGCGATCGAGAGGAAGCTCCGCCGGACCGCGCGCTGGTAGGCGAGCCCCTTGCGCTCGATGCGATCGGCGGGCGATCGGCGCCGCCGGGCCGCCGCGTCGGGATCGATGTCCAGCACGAAGACGCGGTCCGGCTTGTCGAAGCGCGCGACCTTCTCGGCGAGCGCGAGGACGGTCGCCACGCCGACGCCGCCCGCGGCGCCCTGGTACGCGGCCGTGGAATAGTAGTAGCGGTCGAGGATCACGGTAACGCCGGCGGACCGCGCGGGTCTGATCTTCTCGGACACCAGCTGCGCGCGGCTGGCCATGAAGAGGAAGACCTCGGTCCACGGCGTCATCTCGCGCCGGCGCGGATCGAGGAGCAGGCCGCGCACGGCCTCGCCGATCGCGGTGCCGCCCGGCTCGCGCAGGTGGAGGACCGGGCGCCCGCGACGCCGCAGTTCGAGCGTGAGCAGCCGCGACTGCGTCGACTTCCCGCAGCCATCGATGCCTTCGAACGCGAAGAGCCCTCCGGGCATCGCGGGATCATAGCGCGCGGGCCGGGGGACTGGCAATGTGGCGTCGCCCTGCCGATTCGGCACGGCGCGACTTCGTTTGCGCGCCGCGCGCGCGCATGTAGAGTGGAACGGCGTTTGCCATGGAGATTGCCTCGTGACGACCATCCTCGCCGTCCGGCACAAGAGCGGCGTCGCCATGGGCGGCGACGGGCAGGTCAGCTACGGCGGACTTGCGCTCAAGCACGAGGCGCGCAAGGTGCGGCGCCTCTACGACGGAAAGGTGCTCGCCGGGTTCGCGGGCGGCGCGGCCGACGGACTCACGCTCCTCGAGAAGTTCGAGGCGATGCTCAAGAAACAGCAGGGAAACGTCCCGAAGGCGGCCGTCGAGCTGGCGAAGGACTGGCGCGCCGACAAGGTCCTGCGCCGCCTCGAGTCGCTGCTGCTGGTCGCCGACAGGCAGCACACGCTCGTCGTGTCGGGCGTCGGCGACGTGATCGAGCCGGACGACGGCGTCGCCGGGATCGGCAGTGGCGGCGCGTACGCCGTCGCGGCCGCGCGCGCCCTCGTCGCGCACTCGAAGCTCGACGCCCGGGCGATCGTCGCCGAGGCGATGGCGATCGCGTCGAAGCTCTGCGTCTACACGAACGACCGCTTCCACATCGAGGAGCTCGCGTGAGCAACCGCAAGCCTGACGGCTCGAAGGAGATGCGCGACCTCACGCCGAAGCGCATCGTCGAGGAGCTCGACCGCTACATCGTCGGGCAGGGCGACGCGAAGCGCATGGTGGCGATCGCGCTGCGCAACCGCTGGCGCCGCCAGCAGCTTCCGGCCGAGCAGCGGGACGACGTGGCGCCGAAGAACATCATGCTCATCGGGCCGACCGGCGTCGGCAAGACGGAGATCGCGCGGCGGCTCGCGGCCCTCGTCTCCGCGCCGTTCGTGAAGGTGGAGGCGACGCGGTACACCGAGGTCGGCTACGTGGGGCGCGACGTGGAGTCGATGGTGCGCGACCTCGTCGAGCTGGGCGTCAGCATGGTGAAGCAGGAGGAGGTGCAGCGCGTCCAGAAGCGCGCGGAGGAGCGCGCCGAGGAGCGCATCATGGAGATCCTCTTCGCGCCGCACAAGCACAAGGAGGACGCGACCGACGCGCGGGAGCGGATCCGCAAGGAGCTGCGCGGCGGCACCGCCGAATCGCGCGAGATCGAGATCGAGGTCGACGAGAAGCAGACGCCGTTCATGCAGGTCTTCTCCCAGGCGGGGATGGAGGAGTTCGGGCTGGACCTGCCGGGCGCGCTCGGCAACATGTTTCCCGCGAAGCGCGTCACGCGGCGGACGACCGTCGCGGAGGCGCGGCGGCTCCTGTCGCAGCAGGAGGCGGAGAAGCTGATCGACCGCGAGAAGGTGACGCGCGAAGGGATGCGCCGCGCGCAGGAGATGGGGATCATCTTCATCGACGAGGTCGACAAGATCGTGTCGGCGGGCACGAGCTCCGGGCCGGACGTGTCACGGGGCGGCGTGCAGCGCGACCTCCTTCCGATCGTCGAGGGCTCGACCGTCGTGACGCGCTACGGGCCCGTCAAGACGGACTTCATCCTCTTCGTCGCGGCCGGCGCGTTCAGCAGCTCGAAGCCGAGCGACCTCATGCCGGAGCTGCAGGGCCGCTTCCCGCTGCGCGCGGAGCTCAAGGCCCTCGGCAAGGACGACTTCATTCGCATCCTGACCGAGCCGAAGAACGCGATGCTCAAGCAGGTGAAACAGCTCCTCGGCACCGAGGAGGTGACGGTCGAGTTCACGAAGGACGCGATCGACGAGATGGCGGCGGTGGCGGCGACGGCGAACGCGACGATGCAGGACATCGGCGCCCGGCGTCTGCACACGATCGTCGAGCGCGTCGTCGAGGATCTGTCGTTCCAGGCGCCGGACATCGCGCCCGCGAAGGTCCCGATCAACGCGAAGTACGTGCGGGAGCGCGTGAAATCGATCCTCGAGGACGAGGATCTGAAGAAGTTCATTCTGTAGCGGCCGGCGGTCAGCGGTCGGCCCAGGGAGGACGGCCATGCGACATCTCGTGATCGCCCTTGCGCTCGCGCCGGTCATCATCGCGCAGGACCGCCGCGATGAACCCTGGGACCAGGTCCGCGAGGAGAATCTCAAGGCGACCGTCGCGAAGCTCGTCGGCTTCGGCACGCGGAACAGCCTGTCGAAGAAGGGCAATCCCGAGGCGGGCGCATGGCTCAAGGGCGAGCTCGAGAGGATCGCGAAGGGCGCGAAGGGCGGGATGCGCGTCGACTTCCACGAGTTCACCGACGAGCGCCTCCGGCGCGACGGCGAGAAGGTGCCGCAGAGGAACGTGTTCGCCCTCCTGCGCGGGAGCGAGCGCCCGACGGAGGTCGTCGTCTTCGGGGCGCACTACGACTCGCTCAACCTGCGCGACAAGGACCTCGACGGCGCCGCTCCCGGCGCGAACGACAACGCGACCGGCACCGCGGGCGTCCTCGAGGCGGCCCGCATCCTGTCGCAGATCGAGCACGACCGCACGATCGCGTTCGTCTGCTTCACGGCGGAGGAGCAGGGCCTCATCGGCGCGTGGCACTTCGCGAAGTTCCTGAAGGACGCGGAGATGACGGTCGTCGCGATGCTCAACAACGACATCATCGGCGGCGCGAAGGACGACGAGGGGAAGCCGCTCAACGACAAGGACGTCCGCTGCTTCTCCGCGGGACCGCAGGAGTCCGACTCGCGGCGGCTCGCGCGCCTGGCGAAAGTCGCCGTCGAGCGGCGGATCAGGGACTTCACCGTCCTCCTCCAGGACCGGACCGACCGGCCCGGGCGCGGCGGCGATCACCAGTCGTTCAACCGCCACGGCATGCCCGCGATCCGGTTCATCGAGACGACCGAGACCGACAAGCTGCACCACACCGGAAACGACACGATCGACCGCATCCACTTCCCGTACTGCGTGCGCGTCGTTCGCGCGGACATCGCCCTGCTGGCGAATCTCGCGTCAGCGCCCCCGGCGCCGGGCGCCCCGGACCTGAAGCGGCGGCCGTCGAAGATCGGCGCGACGTGGATGGCCGTCGACGGCGCGAAGAAGTACCTCGTGGCCGTGCGGCGCGAGACCCTGGAATTCCGCGAGGTGCTCGAGACGGAGAAGCCCGAGGCTGAGGTGCGCGCGGAGGAAGAGGGAACCTGGTCCGTGTGCGTCGCCGCCGTCGACGCGCAGGGGAACGTGTCGCTCTTCTCGCCGGAGACCGCGATGTCGCTGAAGAAGTAGGGCATACTTCTCCGGATGGACGTGCCGATCGAGGTCCGGAACGCGTCCGGCAAGTCGCGCTACGGGCGCTACGTCGCGACGGAGAAGCTCGGTGCGGGAGGCATGGGCGAGGTCTGGCAGGCCTACGACTCGGACCTCGGCCGCTGGGTCGCGCTCAAGCTGTTGAAAGGGGACGACGACGAGGGCACGGCGCGGTTCAAGCGCGAGGCGCAGATGGCGGCGCGGCTCTCGCACCCGAACATCGCCGCCATCTACGAGGTGGGCGAGGACGGGGGCCGCCACTTCATCGCGATGCAGCTCGTCCGCGGCCGCACGCTCTGGAAGCTGTCGCCCGCCGAGCCCAGGCTCGCGGCCCGCATCGTGCGCGACGCGGCGCGCGCGGTGCACTACGCGCACCGGCAGGGGATCATCCACCGTGACCTGAAGCCGGACAACATCATGGTCGAGGACGGATCCGAGCAGCGCGTGGTCGTGATGGACTTCGGCCTCGCGAAGACGCTTTACGCGGGCCACTCGATCACCGTGAGCGGCGTGCTCGCGGGCACGCCCGCGTACATGTCGCCCGAGCACGCGCGCGGAGAGACGCTCGACCCGCGCTCCGACGTCTACACGCTCGGCGCCACCCTCCACGCCGGGCTGACGGGTTCGCCGCCGTTCGACGGCGACAATCCGATGGCCGTGCTGAAGAAGGTGGAGGAGACGGAGGCCGCGCCGATCGCGGGCGATCTTGGAGCGATCGTGGCGCGGGCGATGGCGAAGCAGCGCGGCCGACGGTACGCGACGGCGGCGCTGCTGGCGGACGATCTCGACCGGTGGATGCGCGGCGCGCGCGTGGCGGCGCGGCGGGTGGGCCTGGCCGACCGGGTGGGGAGGATCGCCGGGCGGCTGCGCTCCGCGCCCGTGGCGGCGGCCGCGTCGATCGCGCTGGCGATGGCGGCGGCGGTCATCGCCTTCCTGGCGCGCGCGTATGTCGGCGAGCGTCGCGCGATCGCGCGGGAGCGTGAGGAGCGAGGGCGCGCGGAGCGGGCACGCGACGCGCATGTCGCCGCGGAGGCGCGCGTGCGCGATTTCCGGGAGGCGCTCGCGTCGCGGTCGAGGCGCGCCGCCACGGCGGGCCGTGAAGCGGTGAAGGCTCTCGAGGCGGCGCTCGCGGTCGAGCCCCGCGCGGACGCGTGGCTGCGCCTCGCCCAGTGCCGGCGGCTGATGGGCGAGGACGCGCGGCCCGCGCTGGCGCGCGCGCTGGAGGCGTGCCCGGCGCACGTCGACGCGCTGTTCGAGGCGCTGCGTGATCGCATGGCGCGCGCCGAGACGGCGGAGCTGCGCCTGTACATGTCGCTCACGATGGGGGAGACGACGCGGACGGCGCCGGCCCGGGGCGTGACGCCGGGCACGCTCGCGGAGCTGCGGGCGCTCTTCGACCGCGCGTCGGCCGCGGGGCTCGACGCGGACCGGCGCCGGTACGTGGAGGCGCTGCTCGAGTTCCTGTCGGGCCGGACGGCGGAGGCCGAAAGCGCTGTCGCGCGCTACTTCGACGCGCAGGACGCGGACGGTGAGGCGTTCGCGGCGCGCGGTCGCATGCGGCAGGCGATGGGACGGACGGAGGAGGCGCTCGCCGACTTCACGCGGGCGAGCGAGCTCAACCCGCTCAGCGACGAGTACCTGTCCGGCCGCGCCATGGCGCTGTTCATCCTGGGCCGGTACGCGGAGGCGGCGGCGGACCTGACGAGCGCGCTCGCGATCCGCCCGGACTCGGTGGAGCTGCTCTCGCGCCGCGCCCGCACGTACCAGGGAGAGCGGCGCACATCCGACGCGGAGGCGGATCTCGCGCGCGCGGTCGCGATCGACCCCCGTCGCGCCGCCACGTACGTCACGCGCGGGGCGCTCTACGGAGAGCTGCGGCGGTACGACGAGGCGCTCGCGGACTACGCGAAGGCGCTCGACCTCGAGCCCGACAACACCGCGGCGCTGTGCAACCGGGCGTCGATCCACGTCACGCTGCGGAACCTGGAGGCGGCGGAGGCGGACTTCGAGCGCGCTTTGCGGGTCGACGCGCTCTTCGCGCCGGCGCTCGGCGGACGCGCGATCCTCCGCTGGCAGCAGGGCCGTCGCGCGGAGGCGGAGGCGGACTGGAAGCGCGTGATCGAGACGGCCCAGAATCCCGCGCCTTATCTGCTGGCGCGCGGGGACAGCTTCGCGCGCGCGGGGCGCACCGAGGAGGCGCTGGCGGATCTCGATCGGGCCGTGGAATTGCAGCCCAAGTCCGTGACCGTCCGCTACGAGCGGGCTCGCGCGCGTTTCGGGCTGGGGCGGTGGGCGGAGGCGGAGGCGGATTTCACGGAGGTGATCGCGCAGCAGCCGAACCGCTCGATCGCGTACCGGCTGCGCGGCTCCGCGCGGCGCCAGCTGCGCCGCTACGCGGACGCCGAGGCGGACTTCACGCGCGCGATCGAGCTGGAGCCGCAGGCGTGGTACACGTGGGGCGACCGCGGCGCCACGCGCGTGGAGATGGGGAGGGTGTCCGAAGGCGTGGCGGACATCGAGCACGCGCTGCGGCTCAAGCCGGACGACCAGGAGTTGCGCGAGCTGCTCCGGCGGGCGCGCGGGGGATCGCGGTGAATTCGGCGTAAAGTCGCCTTCCGCGCGTGTCGATACACCTCCCGGCGGCCGTGTGTTCTTGTGCCGCCAGGAGCGAGAATGGGGCAGAGCGACTCGTCGGCCTGTCTCCCCGCGTCGGCCGCCGCGCGCCAGCGGCTGGGGCTGCCGCTCGTCGGGCGCCTCGTGCTCTACGCGGGCCGATTCGCGCCGACGCACCCGCTGGACCTGCTGATGGACGCGGCGCCGATGATCATGGACCGCGTCAAGCTGGTGCACTTCGTCCTCATCGGTGACGGCGTGACGCGGCACCGCCTCGAGGCGGTCGCTCGCGAGCGGTCGCTCGACGCCGCGATCATCTTCGCGGGCGACGTGCCCGCGGAGCAGCTGCGCGACTTCATGGTCGCCAGCGACGTCGGACTCCACCTCTCGAGCTGCTTCGGGAGCCAGGCGCAGACGTTCCGGCCGGACGAGCTCGCGCCGTTCCTCGACGCGGGCCGCGCCGTGGTCGCCGCGAGCGACCTGCCGGACGCCCGGATGTTCGTGCAGGTGAACAACATCGGGTGCGTGAGCGAGATCACCGGCCAGCGTTCGAAGGACGTCGCCGCCCTGGTGCTGGCGATGTCGTCGATGCTGTGCGACGACCGCGCGCGCGTGCGCCGCGCCGAGAATGCGAAGAGGCTGTCGCGCAACCTCGCCTCCGACACGACGGTGCTCGGCTTCCTGAAGGCCGGCATGCGGAGAGCGGCGGCGCTGTAGGAGTCCCGAGCCAAGTCCCGAGTCAGGAGGCTATCCGGCTCCCTGCGTGGGACTCGGGACTCTCGGGACCTCGGGACCTCGGGACTTCCCGACTTGGGACTTCGCACGGGCGCGGCTATAATGCCGCGCCTGTGTACGACTTCATCCAGGGCCGCGTCGTCGTCCGCAAGCCTGACTTCGTCGTCATCGAAGCGGGCGGCGTCGGCTATCGCATCGACATCCCGCTCTCGACCTACGAGAAGCTGCCGCGCGAGGGCACGGCGAAGGTCTTCACGTACCTCAAGGTCGCGGAGGACGAGCACCGGCTCTTCGGCTTCGCGACCGAGCGCGAGCGCGACACGTTCCTCCGCCTCGTGCAGGCCGTCAGCGGGCTCGGTCCGTCGAAGGCGGTCGCGATCCTCTCGAGCGTCGGCGTCGAGGAGCTCGTGCGGGCGATCGACGAGGCGGACGTGTCGTTCCTCAAGCGCATCAAGGGGATCGGCGACAAGCTGGCGAACCGGCTGGTCGTCGAGCTCAAGGGGAAACTTCCCGAGGCGGCCGCCGCAGGGAAGGGCGGCGACAGCACGTCCATGATGAAGGACGCCGTGCAGGCGCTCGTGGCGCTGGGCTACGACCGCGCGCCGGCGGAGGAGGCCGTGCGCCGCGCGCAGAAGGAACTGCCGCGGGAGGCGCCGGTCGAGGAGCTCATCCGGAGGAGCCTGGCCCATGTTTAGACCCGTGCTGGCGGCGGCGCTCGCGGCGCTGGCGGTTCCCGGCTGCACCCGGAGCATCACCGAGACGTTCGCGCAGAACATGGACGCCGCGAAGCACTACTTCGTCAATGGACGCTTCGCGGAGTCGCTCAAGCACTACAAGCTGGCCGTCGAGGAGAGTCCGGACGACTACCCGGCGGTGCTCGGCATGGCCAACGCGGCGGCCGAGACGAGCCACGAGCTCTGCGAGCGCGCGAGCGAAATGCACGCGGCCGGGAAGGCGGAGCCGGCCATGCGCCTCGTCGACGACGCCTACAAGCACGCGACGCTGGCGGACAAGTCGTTCCAGCGGTGCTTCCAGCTCCGCACGGACACGCCCACGAATTACAACTTCGGGCTGTTCCTCTACAAGCGCGCGACGTCGCAGCGCAACATCCCGTACCCGCAGACGGCGGAGCCGCCGCCGGAGTACACGTCGAAGGAGGCGCGCGACGAGTGGGCGAAGGCCTACCTCCAGCGGCCGAAGGAGCTCGACGAGGCCATCCGCCAGTTCCTGAAGGTGCTCCAGGGCGAGCCGGGCGCGCTCGGGTCGCCGGACCACGCGTTCAAGTGCAAGAGCCCCCAGGCGCACCGCTACCTCGGGCTCGCCTACTTCTGGCGGAGCGACTGGACGAAGCGCGACGGCGAGCAGGGCCGCATGCACATGTACCAGTTCCTCGTCTACGTGCAGAGCCTTCGCGAGTTCGTCGTGAAGAAGTGGCCGCAGAACAACGACTCGGAGAAGACGCGCAAGGAGCGCGAGCTGAAGAACCTCGACGCGGACCTCTCGGGCATCCGGACGCTCCTGCGCGACCGCGTGAAGCACCTCCTCGACTACGACCGCAAGCTGCGCGACCAGAAGGAGGAGCCGAGGATCGTCGCGTTCAAGGACCGCGAGAGCCGGATCGCGGCGGTCGCCGTCGAGCTCAGCGGGCTCGACGCGCTGCTGGCGCAACTCGAGAAGGCGGCGGGGCCCGTCGAGGTGCCGAAGAAGTAGCGCGGGGAGCGGTCCGCGCCTGGACGGCGCGCGGGACGAGGGCCGCCGTCGCCTTCGCCTTCGGCATCGGCGTGGCCACGAACGCGCGCGGATAGTCCGCGCCGAAGAGCCATATCGTGAACGCCGTCAATCCCGCGGCGAGCGAGAAGACGGCCGCGTCGATCAGTTTCATCTCTCAATACCCCGCGACTCGCCCTGGCGGGCTCGCTCAGGGCAGGCCCGTGCCCGCAACGAGATTTATCGACGAACGGCGGGGGCGACTTGAGCCACGAGCGCGCGGACGGTCGACGCCAGCGCGCGCGCGGCGTGGCGCATCGGATCGGGGCCGTCGAGCTCGCGAAACGGCACGCCGGGGTCGATCGTGCAGCGCCCGCACACGATCGCGACGGGCGCGCGCGAGACGCGCAGCACCTCGCCGACCGCCTTGCCCGCGAGCGACGTGGCGTCGACGCGCCCCTCGCCGGTGACGACGAGGTCCGCGCCGCGCGTGCGTTCGCGGAACCGCAGCGTGCGGAGGATGAACCGCGCTCCCGGCACGAGCGTCGCGCCGATCGACGCGAGCCCGCCCGCGAGTCCGCCCGCCGCGCCCGAACCGCGGAGCCGCCGGACGCGGCGGGGGAGCGAGCGCATGCGCGCGTCGAGCTCCGGCATCATCGCGGGCGTCGCGCCCTTCTGCGGTCCGAAGACGCGCGGTGCGTCGAGGAGCGCGGTCGTCACGTCGCAGAGAACGGTGACGTCGCGCGCGTGGACGAGCACGTCGAGCGCGCCGCGTCCCGCGTCGACCGTCGCGCTGCCGCCGACGCCGAGGAGGATCCGTCGGGCGCCCGCGCGCCGTGCGGCGAGGATGAGTTCGCCGGCGCCGCGCGTCGTGGTCGCGAGCGGGTTGCGCCTGGCGACGGGCACGAGCTTGAGCCCGCTCGCGTCGGCCATCTCGATGACCGCCGTGCGGCCCGCGAGAAGGAACGGTGCGCGGACGGGGCGGCCCAGCGGGCCCGTGACGGTCGCGAGGCGCACGCGCCCGCCGAGCGCGGCGCGGAGGCACTCGAGCGTTCCATCGCCGCCGTCGGCCACGGGGAGCGGCAGGACGTCGTGGCCCCGGAGCGCTCGACGGATGGTGCGCGCGGCCTGGAGCGGAGTCAGCGTCTCCTTGAAGGCGGTCGGGGCGGCGACGATGCGCAAGGGCTCAGTTCTTCGAGAGCCACTCCTGCCACCGGGTCTTGATCTGCGCCTTGTTCTGCTCCGTCGGCAGCGGCTCCTTGTGCTCGGTCAGGTACTGGAGGATCGCGCACGCCGCGCGCCCCATGCCGATGTCCTCGTTGTCGATGTAGGACACGAGCTTCGCGTACACGAGCTTGCGGTCCATGCGCTTGATCTGGCTCATCGCGACGCCCGCCGGGCGTGTCTGGTCTTCGAACTCGACCGGCCCGCCGCCGCGGCACTTCTGGAGCATCTGGTCCCAGTCCGCCGCGTTGCTGTCGAGCTTAGGCTGGATCACCTGCGCGGGCCCGAGGTTCTCGCGGTTCTTCGGGTACCAGACCGTCGCCCAGTATCCGAACTCCTGCGCGCGCACGTGCGCGGAGTTCACGAGGTCGAGCCGCACGGGGTTCTTGCCGCTCTCCTCGCTCTGCAGCTTCTTCACCTCGCAGAACTCGAACATCGTCTTGAACGCCGCGCGCCCGATCGCCTCCTCGTCGCTGCACATGCTGTTGATGACCGCGCCGAGGTAGCGGTCGGCCTTCTCGACGAGGGTCCTCGTGTCGCCCTTGCGGAGCAGCTCTTCGACCTCCTTCGTGACGGACGCGTCAACCTCGATCGGCGTGGCGTCCCTGGAGACGAACTTGCTCGTGCCCGGCTCCCACGTCGTCGGCGCCTCGTACGTGCCGTCGGTCTTCTTGAAGAGCGACGTGCCCTTCTTCTCCTCACCCTTGCCGACGGGCGCGGGCGTCTCCGGATCCTCCGGCTTGGCGTACGGGTCCTTGAACTTCGAGTCCTGCTTCGAGGCCGACTCGCTCGTCGCCTGCGGCCCCTTGTCCGGCGGCTTGTTGGAGTTCATGACGACGAGGAGGACGACGACGATCCCGATCCCGCCGACGATCGCCCCGACGACGAGGGGTGCGTAGTTCTGATGGCGCGCGGCGCCGCGGCCGCCCATGAGCATGTTGCCGCGCTGGCCGTGGCCGGGGGCGCGCGCGCCGGCCATCTTCGCGAAGATCGGGGACGACTTGCCGCCGCCGGTGCGCCGCTTCGTGCCGCTCTCCTTCTTCTCTTCCGCGGCCGCCGCGGCCGGCACCGCCGCCGTCGCGGGCTTCATGCGCACGCTCGTCTGCCCCGTGGGGACGCGGATGGAGGCGTCGCAGTCGGTGCACTTGATCGTGGAGCCGCCCGCGACCGTGGTGACGTCAATCTGGGACTGGCACCGCGGACACTTGATCAGCCTCGCCATACGTCCTCCCCAAAGCCCGTCCCTTGCGGGGCATTATCGCAACGCCCCAAACCTATAGCAAGACCGCGCCCTGCCTATGGAACGGTACCGGCACCCGCCGGGTTCATTTAGAGAAGCGGTTTTGTCGCCCGCGCCATCTCGCACGCCACCCGGATGCACCCCGCCATCGGGGCGCACTCCGCCTTTCCCGTGCCGGCGATCTCGAACGCCGTGCCGTGGTCGACCGACGTGCGAACGAACGGCAGGCCCAGCGTGACGTTGGTCGCGGCGCGGTCCATGGTCTTCACGGGCCCGAGCGCCTGGTCGTGGTACATCGCGACCGCCGCGTGGAACTCGCCCGTCATCACGCGACGGTAGATCGTGTCGCCGGGCAGCGGTCCGGTGACCGCGAATCCCCGCGCCCGCGCCGTCTCGCACGCCGGGCCGATGACGTCGATCTCTTCCCGTCCGAACTGCCCGCCCTCGCCCGCGTGCGGGTTGAGGCCGCTGACCGCCAGCCTCGGCTCGTGGACGCCGAAGAAGCGCCGGAGACCGTCCGCGGCGGTCGCGATCGTCTGCACGATGCGGTCCACCGTCAGCGCGGAGGGGACCTTCTTGATCGGCAGGTGCGTCGTCACCAGCGCGACCTTGATCTTCTCGGACGTGAAGAACATCACCGCGTGGCGCACGTTCGCGCGCGCGGCGAGGTACTCCGTGTGGCCGACGAACGGCACGCCGCCCTCGGCGATGTGGCGCTTCGAGACCGGCGCCGTGGCGAGCGCGTCGATCGTGCGCGCCAGGGCCATGTCCATGCCCGCGTCGATCGCGGCGAGCGCGGCGCGGCCCGTGTCGACGGACGGGCGCCCGGGCGCGGGCACGACGTCGGACGCGACGGGCCAGACATTGATCCTGCGGTCCTCGCACTCGGCGAGCGTGCGCACGACCTTGAGGTCGAGCTTCAGGCCCGCGCGCTCCATCGCGGCGGCGAAGACGCGTTCGCTCCCGATGAGGAGGAAGCGCGCGTCGGGGACGAGCACCTCGGAAGCGAGAGCGCGGGCGACGATCTCGGGGCCGATGCCGGCGGGATCGCCGAGGGTGATGCCGACGGTGAGCATGGGTGAGCTGTGGCGCGCGGCTCGCGGCTACTTCAGCAGGGACTCCGGCAGCTGGAAGTTCGTGTACGTCTTCTGCACGTCGTCGTTGTCCTCGAGATGGTCCATGAGCGCGAGGAGCCGCCGGCCGCTGTCCTCGTCGACCTGCACCCAGTTCTTCGGGATCATCCCGATCTCGCTCGACTCCACCTTGTACTTCTTGGTGAGCGCGCCCTTCACCTTCTCGAAGTCGGGCGGCGCGCACGTGATCTCGAAGACGTCGCCCGCGCGCTCCATGTTGTCGGCGCCCGTGTCGAGGACGTCGGTCATGAGCTGGTCCTCGTTGACGCCCGCGGCGGCGACGTTGACGACGCCCTTGCGATCGAACATGAAGGCGACGCAGCCGGCCGTTCCCATGTTGCCGCCGCTGGCCTCGAAGATCTTGCGGATCTCGGAGGCGGAGCGGTTCTTGTTGTCGGTGAGCGCGTCGATCATGATTGCGACGCCGCCCGGTCCGTAGCCCTCGTAGGTCGTCTCCTCGAAACTCACGCCCTCGAGCTCGCCCGTTCCTCGCTTGATCGCGCGCTCGATGGTGTCGCGCGGCATGTTGACGGCGCGCGCGGCCTCGATGGCGTACTGGAGCTTGAGGTTGCCGGCGGGGTCGCCGCCGCCGTGGCGCGCGGCGATGATGATGAGGCGGGAGACCTTCGAGAACGCCTTGTTCTTCTTGGCGTCCGTCGCCGCCTTCTTGTGCTTGATCGTCGCCCAGTGGGAGTGTCCGGACATGCGTCTTCCTTCCGAGCGGATTATACGCCCGGAGCGGGTCGAGTCAACTTGACGGCGCGCGCGCGGGACGTGTAGTCTCCGCGCCATGAACTGGAAGCTCTCCGACGACACGCGCGCGGCGCGCGCGGAACTGGTGGCGCTCCGGCGCGAGGTGCACGAGCACCCCGAGCAGGGATTCAAGGAGACGCGCACGAGCGCGCTCATCGAGAGGAAGCTGAAGGGCTTCGGCGTCGAGACGAGGCGCGTGTGCGGCACGGGCGTGATCGGACTGGTGCGCGGCGCGAAGCCGGGACCCACGATGCTCGTGCGCGCGGACATCGACGCGCTGCCGGTGACGGAGCTGAACGCCGTCACGTACAAGTCGAAGATCCCCGG
>Ga0187893_10007312_pt1 | contig 18191 bp, 8 predicted proteins | sample MA1701074metaG_FD_139574 | JGI IMG/M metagenome (GOLD analysis project Ga0187893, IMG submission 139574) | White microbial mat communities from a basaltic lava cave in the Kipuka Kanohina Cave System on the Island of Hawaii, USA - MA170107-4 metaG ... | reverse complement strand
CCCTTTGCGCTCGCTCCGCTCGCTGACCCCCTGGGGGGTCCCTTGCCGGCCCCCCCACACCCCCCCGGCACGTACCGCGCTCCAGGCGGGCAATTCGATAACGAACTTGTGACGCGCGGTACTAAGGACGAGTCCTTCCTGGCCGTCGCACGTCCCTTCCACGCACGTCAGGCCGGTGACCGGTTCGAGTCCGCATCCATCGCCGCACTCGAGGGGCTCGAACCCGCCGGGCCGGCTCCCCCCGGCGAACCTCCACTCGGGGTTCCCGGCGACGATCGGCGTCACGCCGTCCGCCTCGAGGAGGCGGAGGCTCAACCCCCAGTTGCCGGTGTTGTCCCAGGCTCCCGCCGCGATGCGATGGACTCCAGGCTTCACCTCGAGCTGAATCTGGGTGGTGCACTCCGTGAGCGGACCGCAGGAGCTGACGCTCGCGAGCAGGCTGCAGTCCCACCAGAGCTGGCCTCCGTCGCCCGATCCGAAGCACACGCTGATGACGGCGGGGGCGGCGCCCGTGTACTCGACGTAGGTCGCGAGCCATCCCATGGCGCGCTCGACGTTGCCGAGGCCGGCCCTCATGTCTTGCAGCCCATCCTCCTTGCCATCGTCGAAGGGCCTCCAGAACGGCTTGCCCGAGGCGTCGAGCGGGCCGGCGTATCCCGTGGACGCCGCCGCGGCCGCGTCGTAGTCGATCGCGTCGCCCGGCGACGGATACTCCTCATCGATCCTCGCGTTCGCGATGTGGTTCGCGAGGAGGATCGGAGCCTCGCCTTGGCAACCGAGGCCCGAGCGCTGGGTGAAGGGGCCGAGGGCGACGAACTGGCTGCCCAGGATGAAGCCCCGGGAATCCGTCGCCGTCGGGCAGGGGAAGGCGGACGTGGGGCCGAGCGTCCGGAAGCCGCCGGCGTCGCCCTTGAACTCGAGCGGCCCGCGATCGACGTCGACCGTGTATCCGATCCCCCGGTCGAGCTGCTCCCGGGTGACGTTCCACGCGATCCTCGCCCCCACGGGCGGGAGCCGGCATTCGGCCTGCGCGGGCTTCAGGCAGGCGGTGATGCCGGGGGCGGGCTCGTCCGTCTCCGTGAGCTTGAACGCGAGCCGGAAGCCGTGGCCGGCGCTTCCTTGGAACACCTTGACCATCACCCTGTGCGGGCCTCGGCCGAGCAAGCCGATCGGCACCCGGTCGAGGCACCTCCGCGCCGCCCCCACTCGGCGGAAGCCGCTCGTGCACCAGACCTCCTCCGAGTCGATGAGCACCTCGACCGCGTCGTCGCTCGCGACGCAGAGGTCGACGTCCACATCCTGCGCGGCCGTCACGTACGTGAACGCGTACATCATGACGCCGTCGATGTCGCCTCCGTAGTAGTCGGCGTTGAAATCGATCGTGTCATCCGCGTCGTAGTGCGGGTTCCACGTCGGTACCCCGCCCGGGTTGAGGTCCGCCGGACCCATGACAGCGGTGCTCGCGGCTCTCCCGCCGAACTCGGTGCGGATCGCCTGGCCGGCCTCGGGCGTGACGGCGTTCTCCGTGACCGCCCCGTCGGTGAGGAAGTCCCGCTCCATCTCGGCGCAGCCGGGGTCGCCCTCCCCCGCGTGCCCCGTGAACGGGCCGAGGAGGAGCCAGGCGCGGATGAACCCGTCGCCATCCACGGGGACCGGGAAGATGTCCTGCGCGGCGCCGCCGCCGGCCGGCTGCACCTGGGCCTTTCCGAAGTCGCCGCGGACCGTCTCGCTCACCGCCACGAGCTCGTTGGGGTCGGCTCCATCCGCGAGCGGCTGCCTGACCGAGACCGCGACGGGATCCGGGCCGGGAATCGGGCCGGGAATCGGGCCAGCGCACGCGCCCGCGGTCGTGATCGAGCGCCTCGAGCGCGGGCCCGTCTCCGCCGGCGCGAGCGCGACGTCGTCGAAGTACATGGGAGTTGCGCCGGCCGAATAGAGGTCGAGCGCCTGGACCTCGGCGATCCCGCTGAGTTGCCACGGCGTCTCGTCGAGGAGCGCCCCGCCGTAGGAGATCGACTGGGCGTTCGCTTCGAAGTCGATCTGGACCTCGAGATCGACCCACCGGTCTACGATCCAGGGAAGCGACCCGCCGCCGCCGAAGCTCGTGCCGCCGTTGGAGGTCACCCGGCCGCTCTGGAACGCAACCTCGGTCGACCAGTCGTCCGGCCCGCCGGAGGTGTACTTGTTGAGGAGGATGAATACGCTCGCCCCCTCATGGTCCGAAGGGACGAAGGTCTTCGCCCGCAGCACCCAGACGCCGCCTCGGACGCCCCGGAAGGCCCGGACCATGTCCGAGTCCGGTCGCAGCCGGAGGGAGTTCGGCGCGGACGCCGCCGTGTCGTCCGAGACGTCGGCGTCGATGCCCGGCTGCTCGTCCCAGCCGGTCCAGCCCCCCCGCCCGGCGATCGCGCTTCGGGTCGGGTACGAATCGAAGTCTTCGGACCACTGGCCGCCAACCCCCTGGCCGCCAGCCCCCTGGCCGGTAGCGACGCGTGTCGCGACCGCGATCAAGAAGGAGAGGCGCGCGATGGCCGCGAGCCGGACGGAGCTGGGAACGCGCATGGATCGATCCTCCGGAGTGGGCCGGCGCGCGTGCGCGGCTCCGGGCATCCGGGCCCCGCCTTGAGCGCTTCCATGACCCGTCCGACGGTCCGCCGCGGGGCGGACATTCCCTCGCGGGGCGGACATTCCCTCGCGGGGCGGACATTCCCTCGCGGGGCGGAATTTCCTTCGCGGGGCGGCACGCTCGCCAAATCCTACGGGTATGTTCGGCGTTCCAGGGCGGAGGTTACCGGATTTCCAGCTCGGCGGCGAAACGAGTCACTGCCGCAGGATCTTCTCCATCGTTTTTCCTTTTGCGAGCTCATCGATCAGCTTGTCCAAGAAGCGGATCTTTCGCATGAGCGGATCTTCGACTTCCTCTACGCGCACACCGCACACGACGCCCTTGATGAGCGCGCTGTTGGGATGGATCCGCGGCGCCTGGGCGAAGAAGGTCTCGATGTCGTTCTCCTGCTGGATCTGCTTCTTCAATCCCGCCTGGTCATAGCCCGTCAACCAGCAGATGATCTGATCGACCTCTTTCTTCGTGCGCTTCTTGCCCTCCGCCTTTTGAACGTACAGCGGATAGACCTTCGAGAACTTCATCGCGAAGATGTAATTCTTATCCATCGGATTCCCTCCTGTGGGTCGGGCCGGATGCGCGGGTTGAATGGGCGGCGGCTGAGGGAGCCACGAGCTCCAGAAAGCCTACATGCCGCCGCAAGCAGGTGCAGCGGCTGGTCCGGCGGCCCAATTCGGACCCCGGCATCGACAACCCGCCCTTCGCTCTTTCAGTGTTCTTCATTCTGGCTATCGAAGGAGATAGATGCCGTCCCAGAAGCCCGTGCCGCCTGCACCGCCGGTCTTGCCGCCGAAAACCAAAACGGCGTCGCGAAACGAGACCAAGAAGTCGGCGGTCCGTGGCGGCCCCGGCAATTCGGCGGCCGAGCGGATCCAATTCCTCCCGTCGGCCGAGGACCACACATCGTTTACCATGCGCTCGGTCCTGTCGATTGCGCCGCGCTTCCCGCACGAGGGGCAGCGGTCTCTGTCACGACGCGACGACCGCACGATCCGCTCATCCATCTCCGAAGACAAATATTCCAGCCAATTCATTTGATCTCCGGGCCCACTTTGCGATGATTTCGCGCGGGATTCTCGTGGGCGAAAGGAGTGTTGTTTATGAGGTCGACATTTCTGAGCGGATTTTGTTGTCTTCCCCTCTGGATCTTGACTGCCTTTCCCGTCCTGGCGGAGGCCCCTCCTCCAGCTTGCCCGAACACCTCCCAACCCTACCGGTTTCGCGTCGAGGGCAGCATCAACGGCGGCTCGAACTGGAACACGGGAAGCGTCTGGGTCTACGGATACCCGGGGTCGCAGGTCCAGCTCTCGGTGCGAACCCTCATGACCATCCTCCAAGGCCAGACCAACGGCTGGACTTTCGGACTGAGACACGTCCTTCCTTCGAACTTCCTCTCCTATGGCGGCAGCGCCTCCTTCACCCGCGCGTCGATCTACGGCACCAATACGGCGACCGTGCAGAACGGCGGGCAGCCTGACACGAGCGAGCTCGGCCTGTACACCTGTGGATACACGCAGGGAGTCGTCGTCGACACCAACCTCGTCACGACCCTCTCCCCGACCTCCGACTTCGTGACCTCGAAGGCCTGCTACAGGATCACCATGCCGTATTACACGGGATACTACGACCTCAAGCTGACGTTCACGCACGATCTCGGGTCGCCTGCGATCCGCTCGATGATCAGTCAGAACGGTCAGAGCTTCGTCCCCTGTCAGACCGAGTTCCACTTCTACCTCTACGTCAGCTACTCCGTCTATCCCACCTCCAGCTATTGCTCCGTGTCCGGCGGGCCGACCTCGCCTCAGCCCTGCGAGCCCAGCGGCCAGGGGGCCGGGGCCGGAGGGGTTTCTCAGATGAGCGGAATGGTCTTCACGGATGCGAACAGCAACGGACTCAAGGACACGGGCGAGACCGGGCTTGCCGGGGCCACGGTGTGCCTCAAGTCGCAGTCCCTGAGCCTGCACCAGGAAGTCCTGACGCCGAACAGCGGGTCCTACACGTTCAGCAACCTGGCCGCGGCCAATGACTACGTGGTCACGAGCTTTCCGCCGTCCCGCCAGTTGGTAATGACCTTCCCCCCGCCCGACAATCGCCTGGGAACGCTCCAGGGCCGGTGGGACGGCTCGACGACGGGCTACGCCGACGTCTGGGGCGTCAGTCTGCCCGCCGGCGACTTCGCCTTGGTCGGCCACAGCGGCGCCAACCCGATGGTCGAGATCATCGACGTGTCCAAGCCGTGCAACCCCACGTTGAAATGGACATGGACGCCCGACCCGGGCGGCGCGGGCGGCTGCGTGGCCATGAAGGACGTCACGGCACGAGGCAGCGTCGGTGTGTTCGCCAGCGATGGGGCGATCCCGGGTGGACCGCAGGGATGCGGGATCGTGCTCGTCGACTTGAGCGTGCTTCCTGCCAGGCCCCCGGAGCTGTCCAGGATCAACCAATCGACCGTCCCTCCTGTCGGCGGCGTACAGCGCGCGCACAACCTCGTGCACAACGCCTGGGTCGATGGAAACCTCCTCTTCACGGCGGACGATTCGACGCCGCGAGTCCATATCCACAATATCGCCAACCCTCAGGCCCCGTTCTTCACCGGCACCGCCGTCGCACCCTCCGGGGGCACCGTGCACGACGGCTACGCTCGCGGCAGCCTGCTCTTCCTCTGCGTTCTCGAGGCACCGAACGTCGGTGGCGGAGTGGACATCCTGAATATCAGCAACCCCTCGAACCCCCAGAACACCGGGCGGCGCATCAACGGTCTCCCGAGCGCCCATTCGTGCTGGCTGACTCCCGACGGGAGGACCCTGGTCGTAGCGCAGGAGCGACCGCTGAGCGATCCGACGGGTCAGTACAACGTCACGCTCTGGGACGTCAGCGGTTCCACGAATCCTACGTACGTCGCTTCGATCGTCTCGCCTCCGATTCCCCAGGTCGGTAACCCGATCGCCTGGTCGCCTCACAATCCGATCGTCGCTGGAAACGACCTCTACGTTTCCTGGTACCAGGCCGGCTCCTTCGTGTTCGACATCACCAATCCCGGGCTCCCCTGCAGCATCCCTGCGTCGGCGTTCTATTCAGGTCCCTTCCTCGAGAACGTGTGCGGCGACGGAACCTATCCAATCGGGCATTTCAACACATTTGCGCTCTCCAACAGGGAGGCCTCGCATGCGTACGAGGGCAACTGGGGGATCTATCCCCTTCTGGGTCCTGACCGCATCCTGGCAAGCGACATCGACAACGGGCTCCTCGTGCTCTCGAGCGCGGGGAGCAGCTACGAGGTCGTGATCTCCGGCCCGGGGGAATCGTCCACCGGCCTGGATTTCGGTTTCGGTGCTCAAGCTCCGCCTCGGTTCGACGTGGATTCCATGATCCGCGTGGGAACCCAGCATCTCCTCGAAACCTGCGTCAAGAATGCCTCTGGCATCTGTTTCCGGTGGACGTTCACGGGGGCTGGTTGCGGTGCAGGCGATGCTCAGAACTTCCTCTGGAACCTCGGGGCCACGGCTCTCTGCGCAGAAGCGATCGCAATGGCCCCTCCCTTCACGGATCCCCCGCTCGAGGCCAGTCGGCAGCAGGCGATCCGTGCCGCGACCCAGTACCTTGTCGACAATTCGACTCGGTGCCGGGAGCTCGGCAGCACGTGCGACACCGGGGTCTGCGACTCCCAGACCACCGATTGCGCGAGCGGCGCGTGCAGCAGCGTCTGCAGCCCCTATGCGTGGGCGTCCTTGCCGCTACAGTACTTCCTCCGGCTGCGAAAACTGGGTCGAGTCCCCTCGGGATTGGAGGCGGCGGTGAGGGCCAAGACCGTGGAGATCGTCCAGAACCTTCAGAACTGCTTCCTGGCGACTCACCAAGGCATCGCGGGATACTATCCTCCGACGGAACACGCGCCCTGGAAGACCGCGCTGGCCCTCCTCGCCCTCCAGGAGGCTCTCTCGGACCCCGACGCGGGGCCGTCGATCGATACTGTAAAGATAGGGAAGGGGCTCGACGCGCTCACGCGGTCGAGAGTCGCCGGCGAAATCGGAGACCCTCCGAGCCCGACCTCCGGTACGTTGGGCGACCCAGGTGCCTATCCCTACATTGACCGCCGCTCGACCGGGGTGGACGACTATTGGCGGAATCGGGCTACGATCACCGGCTCCGCCGCTCGTACCCCATCATGCGAGGCGGCCCTGGCGGCCTGGGGCCATCCCTCGAACCTGAACCTCCAGCAGAGGCAGGAGCGCGTCCGAAGAGCAGTGCATGCATTTCTCGATGGCGTGCAGCCCTTCTTCATCTACGCCGACGCGAACACGGATGACAAGGTCGACCTCTCCGATGCGGTCTACCTATTGAATTGGCTCTTCATGGGCACCGTTCCAGATCCCAGGTGTCTAGACGCAGCCGATGCGAACCACTCCGCGGCGATCAATATTTCTGATGCTATCTTCGTCTTGGACTTTCTCTTCCGAGGCGGTCCTGAACCCTTCGCACCCTTTGCGCCTCTCCTCGGATGCGAGACGGCCGAATCGATGTCGATCTACCGCGACTTCTACCTAGCACAAGTGGGAAACCATGTGGAGGAGAGGTTCGGTATCGCCGCCCAGTACTGGATGTATGCGCACTACGCCGTTGCGCTGGCCATCGAGCAACTCCCAGATGGCGATGAGAAGGATTCGCTGCGGGTGCGTCTCGCGGGCATCCTTCAAAGCATCCGCGAACCGGATGGTGCCTGGAGGGACAATCGGTATCCGTTCGCCGATACGAAAGTCGGCACTGCGATGGCCCTTTTGTCCCTGATGGCTCAAGACAGATGACAGCGTCTCCGTTGGGTGCGATGGACGGGGGCGCATGCAAGTAACTGAGGCTGCTTCCGTACACGTTCCCGTACCCCGTGCCCGATGCATAGGCCGACTCGAATGCTTTTGGGAACGGGGACGAGAACGGATACGGGGACGGGACGGGGAAAGGGGACGGGGATGGGCGCTGAAGATCCCCCTTTGTTTAACCCGACTCCCCCCGTAAAGTAACCCTCGTTCCTTCCCGGGCCCGACTCCCGCGAAAGAAGCGCAGGAGATCCTCGTCTACCGGTCTGCCCAATGTCCGAAATCAAGCAGAGGAAGTTCTTCGACCCAGAGCTGATGGCTCGCATCGCCCGCATGGAGCTGACCGCCCGGCGGATCGTCGATGGCTTCCTGACCGGCCACAACCGGAGCAGCCGCCACGGCTTCAGCGTCGAGTTCGTCGAGCACCGCGAGTACGGCCCCGGCGACGACCTCCGCCACCTCGACTGGAAGGTCCTCGGGCGCCTCGACCGCCTCATGATCAAGCGGTTCGAGGAGGAGACGAACATCACCGCCGTCATCCTCCTCGACGCGAGCGCTTCCATGGCCTACGCGTCGGATGCCCTCTCGAAGTTCGAGATCGGCGCCTACGCGGCCGCGGGGCTCTCCCACCTCCTTTCTACGCAGCGCGACGCGGTCGGCCTCGCGATCTTCGACGAGGGGATCCGGCAGTACTGCCCGCCGAGCGCTCGGCGAATCGCCGTCGCGAACATCGTGGCCCGCCTTTCGGGCTCCGTCCCGCAGGCGAAAACCGACCTCGCGGCCGTCGTCAAGCGCGCCGCGGGCGAGGTGCGGCGCCGCTCTCTGTTCATCTTGATCTCGGACCTCTTCGTCCCCTTCGAGAGCGTCCAGGGGGCCCTCAAGTTCCTCCACGCGCGCGGGCACGACGCGCTCGTCCTCCAGACGCTCGATCCGGCCGAGCTGAAGTTCCCCTTCCGCTCGAACACGCTCTTCCGCTCGCTCGAGGACCCGCGGGAGCTGCTGGTCGAGCCGCGGCGGCTCCGCGAGGCCTACATCGAGGCCCTGAACGCGTTCCTGGAGAACGTGCGCAAGGAGTGCGAGGCGAACGCCTACGACTACCAGCTCCTCGATTCGGGCGAGCCGCTCGGCCCCGCCCTCGCCATGCTCATGGCCGTCCGGGCGCGGCGGCGCAAGCTCGTTCGGGGGGTACGGTGAGCGGATTCCTCAACCCGCACCTCCTCTGGGGGCTCCTCCTTCTCGGAGCCCCCATCATCATCCACCTCCTCAACAAGCGTCGCTTCGAGGTGCACCACTGGGCGGCGATGGATTTCCTCCTGCGCGCCGACGTGCGCAACCGCCGCAGGATCAAGCTCGAGGACCTGATCCTCCTCGCCTTGCGGATCGGCGCGATAGGCGCGGCGGTGTTCCTCGTCGCGCGGCCCGTCGTCGAGGGGCTCGGCGGCAAGCAGGAGGGCGAGCGCACGGTCGTCATCGACGACTCCTTCAGCATGGAGCACCGACCGGGGGGCGCGAGCGCGCTCGAGAAAGCGCGCGAGGCCGCCGCGCAGGAGATCCAGGAGGCGATCGCGAGCGGGGCTCGGCTCACGGTCCGCCGCGGGACGCGGCCGCGCGAAGAGATCGGCGAGCTGACGAGCCCGGTGAAGGGAGGCGAGACGTTGCCGTCCTCGGGGACGAAGTCCTCCGAAGAGGAGGCCCAGGGGGATGACTCGGCAGCGGGCCGCGGGGTGCGGCTCCTATCCGCCGTGCGCTCCCTCGAGGCGATGGACGCCTCCCTCGACCTCGCCGGGGCGATCGACAGGGAGGTCAAGCGGCTCGAAGAGGACCGCTCCGAAGTGCTCAAGTCCCTCACGCTCGTGAGCGACTTCCGCCGCTCGGACTGGTTCGACGCGGCGGGCGTCCTCAAGCCCCGCCTCGCCGAGGCGTTCGCTCGGCTCAAGAAGGCCGGCGGCGACCGCATGCGACTCCGCTTCATCAACGTCGGAGGCTCGGCGGGCGAGAACACCACCGTCGCGCGCGTAGCGCCCGAGGCGGCGCAGCCCATCGCAGGCGTTCCCATCTCGATCGCCGTCGAGGTGCGGAACTTCGGCCCCGCGGAGAGGCGGGGGCTCGCGGGCGACCTCGAGGTCGGCGATCCGGCCAATCCCACGCACCGCATTCCGCTCCCGGCCTTCCCGCCCGTGCCGCCGGGCGGGTCCGCCACGGTCGTCATCGACCATGTGTTCGCGACGGCAGGCGAGTTTCCGCTCGCGGCGCGGATCGATGAGGACCGCCTCGCCCGAGATGACCGAGCGTTCGCCGTCGCGCTCGTACGCGATTCTCTCTCGGCGCTCGTCGTCGATGGCGATCCGGGCCCGGACCGTCTCGGCGGGGAGTCGGGCTTCCTCGCGGCGGCGCTCTCGCCGCGTGGAGGCTATCCGACGGGCATCCGTCCCGAGGTCGCCACGCAGCCGATCGGCGAGGCGCAGCTCAAGGGACGAGACGTCGTGTTTCTCCTCAACTGCCCCGAGATGAGCGCCGCCGAGCGCGGCGCCCTCGATCGGTTCGTCCGCGAGGGCGGCGGGGTGACGTTCTTCCTCGGGAACCGGGTCCAGGCGGAGCGATACCGCGAGGTCTTCGGCGAGGGCGGCCTCTTCCCCGCCTCTCTCAAGGCCCCGCTCGAGGTCGCGGGCGGCGTGCGGATCGACTTCGGGAGCCTCGAGCATCCGGCGCTCAAGGTCTACCGCGGCCTCAGGGATACGTCCCTCGAGAGGGTCACCGCGGCGCGCTACTTCGGCCTCACGGCGGCCGAGGGTGCTCAGGCGGTGGCGACGTATGCCGATGCGGACCGCACGCCGGCTGTCATCGAGCGCACCCTCGACGCCGCCCTCAACTCGGGCCGTACCGCGATCTTCAACCTCAGCGCCGACCGCGACTGGACCGATTGGCCGACGGATCCGTCCTATCCGGTCGTCCTCCAGGAGTGGGTGCGCCACTCGGCGCCGCGGCGGAGCGAGTCGAGATCTCTGCGCTGCGCGGACCCGCTCGTCTGGACGCCGGAGAAGGAAACGGCCACGCCCACGGCTGTGGACCCCATGGGGAACGAGCACGAGGCCGTCCTCGGCGGCGAAACGGCGCGCTTCGAGGGCACGTACCGCGCCGGCCTCTACCGAACGGGCTTCCTCGGCGCCGCCGCCGAGAAACGGCGGTGGTACGCGGCGAACCGCTCGGTCGATGAGAGCGATCTGGCGCCTGCCGCCGAGGGAGACCTCCGCCGCGCCTTCGCCGAAACGGGCCTCCGCATCAGCTTCGCCGGCACCGAGGCCGCCGCCGATCCGGAAAAGCGCGAAGGGGACATCTGGCGCTGGCTGGCCCTCAGCGCCCTCCTCATCCTCCTCGCGGAGCTGGGAGCGGCTTTCTGGTTCGGGAGGAGAGGATGAGGATCCGAAGCCGCATCCGCAGTCCGCAACCGCAACCGGATCCGCATCCGCTATCCGATTCCGCATCCGAATCCGCTCCTCTGCGAACCTCTGCGTCCTCTGCGTCCTCTGCGGTTGCCTTTTCTTCCTTCGACGGGAGGCCCGCATGAGCTCCTGGCTCCGCCTCCTTCTCGGGCTCGACGACGGGGAAATCCCCGCGGGCGGCGTCACGCGGCTCGAGTGGACCGGCCTGCGCGGCGGGTGGTGGACTCCGGCCGTCGTGGCGCTCATCGCGGCCGCGATCGCCCTCGTGGTGCTCATCTACCGCCGCGAGCGCGAGCTTCCGATCGGCCGGAGGCTGGTCCTCACCGCGCTCCGGCTCATCGCGCTCGGCGCCGTCGCGGTCGTCCTCCTCCACCCGCGCCTGACGGTCGAGCTGCAGGCCCGCCGGGAGGCTCAAACGCTGCTCCTCGTCGATGGATCGGGGAGCATGTGCGTGCGCGACCTCTACACAAGCGAAGAGCGCCAGAAGATCCGCCGCGCCGCCGGCGTCGATCCGGCCTCGTTCGGCCACGTGGCCGGTCAACGGGCCGGTCAAATGGACCGCGCAGCGAGCCGGGCCGAGCTGGCCGCGGCGGCCATCGAGCACGCGGGCCTCGCCGAGAAGCTCGGGAGGGCGAACCGGCTTCGAGTGTTTTCTTTCGACGAGGAGATCTCCGCCGTCGCTCCGGAGAAGCTCGCCGCCGCGCTGGCTCGCGCCTCCGCCCAGAGCCGCCCGACGTGGATCGGTTCGGCCGTGCGCGGCGCGATCGAGAGCGCCCGCGCCGATCCCATCGCCGCGGTCGTCCTCGTCTCCGATGGCCGCTCGAACGGCGGCGATGCCCTCGCGGCGGCCGCCGTGGACCTCGAGGCGCGCGGAATCCCCCTCCACGCCGTCGCCGTAGGGAGAGTCGATGTAGAGAAGAACCTCGCCGTGGCCGAGCTGAACGTGCCAGAGGTCGCCGAGACCGGGATCCCGCTCCGCATCCGCGTGCGCATTCGAATTTCGGGCTATCCGGGCGACGTGGAGGTGCGGCTCTGGCGCCTCAGGGTCGGCGAGCGCAAGGCGGAGCGGGTCGGCCAGGAGACCGTGGCCGCCGCGGATGGCGAGACCGAGTCGGTGGTCTTCATGACCGACCTGCCTCCTCGCGACGGCCGCTACCGGTACACTGCCGAGGTCGAAGCGCGAGAGGGCGAAGTGAACCGCAAGGACAACTCCCGGAGCGCCGAAACCGTCGTCGCCTCCGAGAAGTGCCGCCTTCTCCTCGTCTCAAGCGGACCGTCGTACCTCTTTCAGTTCCTCAAGACGTTCCTGATCCGCGACGCCGGCCTCCAGGTCTCGTGCTGGCTCCAGAACGCCGATCCGAAGGCGCCGCAGGACGGGGACCTGCCCTTGAAGAAGCTTCCCGCGACGGACGAGGAGCTGCGGCCGTACGATGCGGTCATCCTCCTCGATCCCGACCCGCAGGCGCTGCCGGACGGCTTCGGCGCCGCCATCGAGCGGTTCGTGAGCGAGGGCGGCGGCGGGCTCGTGTTCGTCGCCGGGCAGCATCACACGCCTCGGCTCCCCCAGACGGGCGAAGGGGCCCGTATCCAGGCCCTGTTGCCCGTGGAGCTGACTGCAAGGAACGTCCCGAAGGAGCACTCTCGTCCATGGCGGCCGCAGCTCACCGCCGCCGGCGCCGCACATACGATCTGCCAGCTCCGCAGCCGCGGGGAGGAGAACCGGCGGCTTTGGGAGACGCTTCCGCCCTTTTATTTCCGCTACCCGGTCGGCGCGCTGCGGCCCGCCGCGCGGGAGCTGTGGCGCTCGGGAGAATCCGCGGCTGCGGCGATCCACCAACCGGGCGCCGGGCAGGTCGTTTTCTTCGCCACGCCGGAGATGAACCGCTGGCGCGAAGTGCAGGACGGAGCCGTCTTCGAGCAGTTCTGGTCGAGCACGGCTCGATTCCTCGCCCTAGGGAAGCGCCTCGCGGGGACGCGCAAGGTGACGATCAGCACCGACCGCGAGCGCTATCAGCCCGGCGAGGAGGTGCGCGTCGAGGCGCACATCCTCGACTCGGGCCACAAGCCGCTCGCCCAGTCGCGGGTCGAAGCGACGCTGGAGCACTCGAAGGCCGAGGAGGAGAGCGACGACGGGAAGTCCGCCGAATCTTCCCCGTCCCCCTCCTCGGATCAGAACGACAAGGAGGGCGCCGCGGCCGGCCCCTCCGACCGCCGCGAACTCTCTCTCGAGGCCGTCGCGGGGCGCCCGGGCTGGTTCCGGGGACGCTGGAGGGCCGAAGGACGCGGAAACTATCGCGTCACGCTGGGCGGCACGGGAGGCGAAGGGGTCCCCGCGGCGTTCGTCGTCGCCGAGCCGACGGGCGAGAGCCAGGACCCGCGGCCCGATTTCCCCGCGCTCGCCGAGCTGGCCCGCAGGAGCGGCGGCAGCTTCGTTCCCCTCTGGGAAATCCTGTCGGTCCCGGCGCGGATCCCCGACCGCACGGTGGTCGAGGTCCTGGGCAGGAAAACGGCGACCGTCTGGGACTCCGCTTTCCTTCTTTTCATTTTCTCGGGAGCGCTCATCCTGGAGTGGGTCCTGCGTAAGAAATGGAGGCTTTGCTGATCCATGGCTCCTGAAGTGTCGGAGATAGCCGGCGCGACGCCGCCTGCGCTCGATCGGGAATTCGACGGACTGCGCCGCCGGCTCCGCAGCGCGTTTCGCTCGGACGGCTTCGCGGTCCTCGCCGGCTCCGCGGCGACCTGGGCGCTCGTCTCCTACGGGCTCGATCGCCTGATCGAGCTGCCGTGGGCCGCGCGAGCGGTCGGCCTCGTCCTTCTCGCGCTTCTCCTCGCCCGCTCCTGGATGGCGATGCGGAGTCGGCTCCGGCGCCGCCTCGGCGAGGACGAGCTGGCCCGCGCGGTCGAGCGGAGGTACCCGCAGCTCGAGGGGCAGCTCCTCAACGCGCTCGAGCTGCGGCGGGACCTCATCGAGCTGAAGGCGGCCGGGGCGGCCCCGCTCGAGCGGGCGCTCATCTGGCGCGCGCTGTCGGAGGCGGACGCGGCGGCGCGGTCTTATCCCTTCTCGAACGCCCTCGACTATCGCCCCGTCATGGTCCGCGCGGCGCTCAGCACGGCGGCCGTCGCGGCGTTTGTGTTCGCCGGAGCCCTCTCGCCGGACCCCCTGTGGCTCTGGTCGAAGCGAAACCTTCTCCTTTCGAACGAGGCCTGGCCGCGCCTGACCCGCATCGAGCTGGACCGCGAGGAGAGCGTCTGGCACACGCCCCGTGGCGAGAGCCTCGCCCTCTGGGGCTGGGCGCGCGGCTCGATTCCGCCGGAGGCGACCATCCACATCACCGCCGACTCCGGCAAGCGGAGGGTGACGATCGCCCCGGGGCCGAACGGGCGGTTCTCGCACGTCTTCCCAGAGGTCGTCGAGCCGTTCGAATTCGACGTCCGCGGCGGCGACGGCCGCACCGAGCCGCGCCGGGTCGAAGTCCACGACCGGCCGCGGATCCTCGGCCTTTCGATCGCGCTCGTCTTCCCTGCGTACCTCGGGCGCGAGCCCGAACGGCTCGACAACGTCGCCGGCGAGGTGACGATCCCCGCCGGCACCACGGTGGCCGTGCGCGCGCGGGCCGACCTGCCGCTCAAGGGGGGCTGGGTCGCGTGGCAGAAAGACGCACGCGTCGAGCTTCAGCCGATCGGCGCCAGTACCGAAGCGGCCAGTACCGAGGCGGGGGGTGCGGCGGCCGGCGCCGGCGCGGGCGCCGCGGCCGGCGCGGGAGGCTCAGAAATCGAGCACCGCTTCGAGCCGAAGGCGAGCGGCAGTCTCGATGTCGCAGTGACCGACGCTCAGTGGGGGCTCGAGTCGCGGCCTCCGGCCCGCGTGCGCTTCCTCGTCAAGCCCGACGCGGCGCCTCAGGTCGTCTTGACCCTCCTCCAAAAGACGCGCCTCGTGACGCCCGCCGCGGAGGTTCCCTACCGCGTCGAGGCGAAGGATGACCACGGCTTCAGCCGCCTCGGGCTCGAGACGGCCATCACCGGCGCCGGCGAAGAGGACCGCAAGGAGATGCGGGCCTTCGAGGGGATTCCCGCACGCGAGCCGAAGATCGCCCGAGATGAAACGCTGGCTCTCGAGCCTCTGGGGCTCGAGGAAGGCATGAAGGTGACACTGACGGCCGAGGGGGCCGACAACGACGGCCTCGCGGGGCCGAAGGTCGCCCGGTCGGCCTCCGAAGTGCTCCAGGTGGTCTCTCCGGAGGAGTTCCAGCAGGAGATGGCCCGCCTGCGGGCGGCCGCCCGCCGTGAGCTGGAGGAAGTCCTCGCCCGCGAGGAGAAGATCGCCCACGAGTTCGCGGGGATCGTCCCGACGTTGCCGGAGCCCGGGCAAAGACGGCCGGCGGAGGAAGAGTCCGCAGACAACGCCTCTGAAAGCCCTTTCGAGCGATCCAAGGGGTCGCCCTCGTCCGAAAAAGCAACCGCGAAGCAGTCGGGGGCATCCAAGAGCGCTGCGAAATCGGCGAAGTCAGCGGCTTCCGAGGACTCTCAGACCGCAGAGGCCTCTCAGGCTTCGCAAGATTCGGAGGGATCGGAGACTTCGCCGACTTCGCAGGGCGCACAGGCCTCGAAGTCTTCATCGCAAGCCAAGAAGGCCTCTTCGAAGGGTGTGAAGTCCTCACAAGCTTCGAAGGCATCCAAAGCCTCGCCGAATTCTCAGGATTCGCCCGAAGGCTCGAAGGAATCGCCTCCCGAGGAGTCTCAGGCCCGCTCCGGCAACCCCGAGGCCGCCAATGAAGCCGCCCGCCTCGCCCGCGAGCAAGCCGAAGCGGGCCAGAGGATGAACCGGGCGGCCCAGGACCTCCGCGATGCGGCCCAAGGGCTCGATCGCAACCGCCTCCGCAGCGAGACCGAGCGGCAGCGCTTCGATGCCGAGGTCACGGCCCCGCTGGACGAGCTGGCCCAGGACCGTCTCCCGCGCGCCGCGAGCGAGCTCAAAGACCTTGCGCGGAAGGAAAACCCGCGGCAGGAGGCGCCTCGCGTACAGGCGGAGCTGGAGCGCAACGCCGAGATGCTCCGCGACATCCTCGACCGCCTCTCGGACACGGAGGACTTCTCCGACGTACTCCAGCGTCTTGAGGGCGTGCTCGATCTCCAGCGAAAGGCGATCTCCGCCACCCGGGATCGGGCGGGTTCAGCGTCGCCGGCCGAGAAAGTTCCGGAAAAGAGCCCGCCGGCCACCGAGAAAGAGCCGGCGAAAGAGTCGGGCAAAGCTCCGGAAAAGTCGTCGGAAAAGCCACCGGCGAAGCCTCCAACAGAGGGGGAAACTCCGCCGGCCGAAAAAAAGCCGGAAAAAGAGCCGGAGAAGAAGCCCGAGAAGAAAGAGCCACCCCGCCAGCCAAGAAAGGAGGAGCTGTGAGCAGTCTGATTTACCTCGTAGCAGCCTGCGTTGCGCCCCTTCAGAACGGCGCCCCACAAGAAACGGCAACCCAGGAGAACCCCGCCTCGATCGGCGCCGAGGTCCACCGGCGGTATTTGAGGCTCGAGGTCGTCATGGGGCGCCTCCTGACCGCTCTCAAGGAGCCGTCCAAAGGCGGGCGGCTCCAGTCCGCCCTCCAGCGGGCGCGCGAGCTGAAGGTCGCCGACCGCCTGGAGACGGTGAAGGGGCTTCTCGAGACGAAAAGCTACCGCGATGCTCTCGCCGAAGAGCAGGTGCTCGAAAAGGACCTCGAGCGGATCCTGGCGATCTTGAAGGGCGAAGATCCGACGCAGGACCTGCGCTCCCGCCGGGACGAGCTGAAGCGGCTCGGAGATGACCTCGAGCGGCTCGAGCGGCTCGTCGACGAGCAGTCGAAGCTCAACGAGGAGACGGCGAACGCCGACGAAACTCCGGGCAATGAGAAAGAGCTTGCTGCCCGCCAGGACGAAGTCCAGAGGCGCACCGAAGATCTCCGGCGGGCCCTCGAGCGCCGCGATGCGTCGCAGCGAAGCGGGCGCCAGCGGCAGTCGAAGAAGAACGGCGGCGAAGAGAACCAGGACGAATCGCAGGCCGGCCGGGAAGGCGACCAGGGCCAGGAAGGCGGCAAACAAGGCCAGCAAGGCGGAAAGAAGTCCGCCGATAAAAGGGCCGGCAGTAAAAAAGCCGGCGGCAAACAGGGAGGGAACCAGGGCCAGCAGCAGGACTCTCAGGAGCAGGATTCGGCTCAGCAGGAGGGCGAGCAGCAAGGCCAGGAGGGGCAGCAAAGCCCATCCGGCAGGCAGCAGCGCCGCCAGCGGGCCCGCGAGTCCATCCAGCGCGCTTCGCAGCGCATGCGCGGGGCGGCCCAGCGCCTCGAGGCGGGCAACGAAGAGGGGGCGCAGGAGGACCAGGAGGAAGCCCTCGCGCAGCTCCAGGAGGCCCGCGATGCGATGGAAGAGGAGCGCGAGCGCAAGGAAATCGAGCGCCAAGCGGCCGCGGCCAATGCCGTCATCGGCCGCCTCCAGGCCATGCTGAGCGAGGCGAAGCTCATCCGCGCGGAGACCGAAGAGCTCGACGGCAAGGCCGCCGCGGCCGACGCACTCTCCGATGAGAGCCGCCGCGGCGACGCGAGAGGGCTCGCGCTGCGCGAGCGGGCCATCGGCGCCGACGCCGAGGACGTCCAGCGCATCCTCGAGGAAGAGGGCTCATCGCTTGTCGCCCCGCCGATACTCAAGCGGGTGCGCGAGGACATCGAGAACGTTGCGGGTCTCCTTGAAAAAGCCGAGACCGGCGCCGTCACCCGGACCCTCCAGGCCGACGTCGAGGCCGCGATCGCGGAATTGATCGAGGCCCTCAAACCCTCCCGACGCCGCCGCGGAGGAGGTGGCGCCGGCGAAGGAAGCGGCTCCGGGGCGGGAGCGGGCATGCAGCGCCCGCGGACCCTCATCAACCCGGTCATGGAGATCAAGATGCTAGCCTCGGCACAGAAGCGCGTCCGCTCCCGCACCGAACGGATCGCCCAGGTGCCGCCCGCCGAGCGCGGCGACCAGGCGGCTCGCGTCGCCGAGGCCGAGGCCGACCTCGGCCGGCTCGCCCAAGAGGTGGTGAAGAAGTACGCCATCATTGATTCGTACATCCTCGGTTTGGATAATGAGGACCCAGCGGAAGGCTCCCCTCCCGACAATCCGGGTGAGCCGAAGAAACCCCACGCGGAGGATTAACCGTTCAATCGGGCCTGGAGGCCCGAGAACGGTTACGGTTTCGCGTTCAGTCGCCACGCAGGCTCCCTGAAGGGCGGCCTGCCCGGGCGAAGGACTCGTGCCATGCGGGGGCGAAGCGCTCCGTGGTGAGCGCCTAGCTCGATCGGACGGAACATTGCGGTG
>Ga0187893_10007311_pt1 | contig 18191 bp, 17 predicted proteins | sample MA1701074metaG_FD_139574 | JGI IMG/M metagenome (GOLD analysis project Ga0187893, IMG submission 139574) | White microbial mat communities from a basaltic lava cave in the Kipuka Kanohina Cave System on the Island of Hawaii, USA - MA170107-4 metaG ... | reverse complement strand
GGGTGTCTCGATCGAAACGTCGGGTTGGGGAGTGCGGGCGTCCCGCCCGCAATTCTCGATTGGCCGATTTGTGCGGGCCAGAGGCCCGCACTACCCGAAAACTCGAGCGAGACGGAGCTCTAGATGGTCGATGATTCCCCCCATCATGTGGTCCCAGCCTTGGAGCGTATCGTCCAGCTCGTAGTGAAGGATGTCGCCCAACAGTACGTGGTCGCGAGATTCAATCGCCTCCTTGAGGTTGCGAAGCTGCCGAGACAGGTCCTGAATCCACTCTAACAGCGGACGGTCCGACACCCGCACGCTTTCGAAGTCCAACCCGGCCAGCGTCCCTCCCTGCACCACCGCCTCATGGGCCTGGCTCCAAATGCCCAGGCAACGCATGATAATCTGCATGGCCTCCGACAGGTCGCCCGTCGAATGCGCTTCGGCCGCGCGCTTCACGCCGGCGAATGTCTCCGCCAGGGCGTCTCGGGCCTGCTTCATCGCCTCCAGCGCGATGCCCCGCGGCTCGCCGGTGACGAATTCCACCTCGTCAAAGCTGCCCGCGGGTTTTCTCAGAACGTCGTCGAGTTGCGGCGGCTCGATTTCGCGGTGGTCACAGCGAACGCCGAACACCATCAGGCCCGAGCCGGCGAGCGAGCGCTTCGCCTCCTCCAACGCCTGACCGACGGTCATCTTCTCGTCAAAGCCCGCAATCTGGATCGGCCGTTTGTCCAGGAGAATCGGCAAGGGGATGGACCTGCCTCTCTGCGTAGGGTGTCAGCCGCGATGGCGTCAGGCGAGTATCGTGCGCAGCAGCCAGATGCAGGCCAGTCCGCACCCGGCGGTGATGCAGGCGGAAGTCAGCATGACGTCCCAGCGAAAGCGACGCCGATTGGCCGACTCGGAGCCCGCGAACGGATCGCCGGGCCGCCATGTCAGCCGGGCCGGCACCAATTCGCCGCTGCCGATTCGCCGCGGCGCCGCCGCCGGTCGGCCGAGCGAACTCGTCGGAAGATCGGAGCGCCCCGCGCCGATCACCCTCTGATCCTCAGCCTCGATGGGTTCGCGGTCATCCTCCGCCTCCGTCTCCTCGTCGTCGATTTCGCGGACGAAGTCCTTGAGCCGAGACTCGATCGCACTGCCCGCGGGAGGGTTGCAAATGACCAGGTCGTCGAGCGCGCCGTCATCGTCGTCGAGGGGAATCGAAGCCGCGCCGATCGACTCGGCCTCTTTGCCGCACGGCGATTCGTACCGCCGATCGGCGTCGATGTCCTCTTCCCACGGCCAGGAATCCAGCGGATCGTCCTGTTCGTCAGCAGACTCGCTTGTCGGCGCGCCGATCATCGAGCCGTGATCCACGGTGTCCATGGCCTCGTCGTCCGGACGCACCAGGGTCAGGCGGGGACGGGCGGCCGCTTCCGCTTCATGTCCGGGCGACGTGATATTGTCCAGATCGAACGCCCCAAGCGATGCATCGTCGAAGAGCATTCCCGCCTCCAGCCGCTCTGCCGCGTTGGGGGAGGGCGGTCGACCGATCAGGTGTTTTTCTTTCATGCTCGCCTCCCGCGGCCCGCTTGTTGCGCGGGCCGCCCGATGCGCAGCGGATCATCCCCGTTATCGGCCATTCGCCCGGCTAACTTTATCGGAATGAGCACTACGCAATCCGCCCTCCGATCAACAGTTACATCCGGCACACCGCCCGAGCCGGCCGCCCCTCAGGCCCGCCTTCGCGACGATCCTCTGACTCAGTCTCGTTCACTCCGTCGCTCACTCGGCCGATTCGGAGCTCCCGGCTTGCCCGGTCCCCGTTCCTATGCGTACATTCCGAGGGCTCATGTCAATAACCGTCGGGATCGGGATGCTTGGGTGCGGGACGGTGGGTTCCACGGTCGCCCGGATTCTCACCGAACACCAGACCGACCTCGAACGACGGACCGGTCTGCGCCTGGAGCTGCGCCGCGTCCTCGTCCGAGACCCTCGCAAGCGCCGATCGATCGTCCTGCCGGCGGAACTCCTTTCAACCGACGCATCGAGCCTCCTGGAGGACCCCCGGATCGGCATCGTCGTGGAGCTGATCGGCGGCGTCGATCAGGCCAAGGCCCTGACCCATTCCGCGATCGCCGCCGGCAAGGACGTGGTCACCGCCAACAAGGCCCTGCTGGCCCTTCACGGCCCTGAAGTCTTCGGCGCGGCCCGACAAGCCGGCAGGTGCATCGCATTCGAAGCGGCGGTCGCCGGCGGCGTGCCGCTCGTCGAAGCCGTTCGACGCGGACTCATCGCCAACCGGATCGACGCCCTCGTCGGCATCCTCAATGGGACGTGCAACTTCATCCTCTCGCGCATGCTGGACAACAACGCCAGCTATGCCCATGCCCTCGCCGAGGCCAAAAAACTGGGCTACGCCGAGGCCGACCCCACCCTCGACGTTAGCGGGGCGGATTCCGCCCACAAGCTCGTCATCCTGGCCTCACTCGCCATGCGCCGGGCCTGCTCGCTCGATGGAGTCTCCATCGCCGGAATCACGGATATCGAACTCATCGATCTATCCGCGGGCCGCGAGCTGGGCTTCGCCTGCAAGCTGCTGGCGATTGCCCGCGGACACGGCGATGCCCTGGAGCTTCGCGTCCAGCCCACCTTCGTGCCGCTGGCCCATCCGCTGGCCGCCGTGTCCGGGCCGTTCAATGCCGTGAGCGTCTACGGCGACGCAGTCGGACACACGCTCTTTTACGGTCGCGGAGCCGGCGCCTACCCGACCGCCAGCGCCGTCGTCTCCGATCTCATCGAGGTGGCCGTCGGCAACGCCGCACGCGCCTTCGCCATGCCGCGGGTCCTGCCCGACCAGACGCCGCCGGCCTCCTACCGTGATCCCGGCCAAAGCGCATCGCCGCACTACCTCCGCGTCGGACTGCCGGATCGGCCGGGTTGCATCGGAAAGATCGCCACCTGCCTTGGCGAGGCCGGCGTGAGCATCGCCGCGATCGTCCAGCACGAGCCGCCTTCCCGACGCGCCGACGGCGCGGTCCCCGTCGTCGTGACCACGCATCCGGTCAGCCAGGCGCAGATGTTGAAGGCGATTTCGATGATGACCGGTCTGAACATCCTCGTCGGACGTCCGGTCTGCATTCCCGTTCTGGATGTCGACGAAGCGGCGCACGGCGAGGAGGGGAGCGATTCGGAATAGACGCCGAGCACTCGATCAGTCGGCGCCGCCCACCGCCGCTCTTGACCTCCAGCATGCCCACACCGCGGCGACGCTCACCGCGGCGGTCTCGACTCGCAGCACCGACTCGGCCAATCGGACGGCACGCCCTCCGCCCGCCTCGATCTGGCTGCGTTCGCCGTCGGTGAAGCCGCCTTCCGGGCCGATGATGATCAGCGCATGACGGGGCCGTTCTCTCGAAAGGATCTCGATGAGGCCCGGGCAGTCCGCGCGAGGTTGACCGTAATAGACCTGCCGGTCCCTCGGCGGGGATGACAGAATCCCGGCGACCGTTTCCTCGGCGCGGATTCGCATGGTCGCCGCCTGCCCCGACTGTTTCGCCGCCTCGACCGCTTTGCGTCGCCAACGGACAAGCTTCCCATCGCCCGGCGAGACCTGCCCACGCTCGCACGAGAGCGGCGTCAGGTCCGTCACGCCCAACTCGGCGCATTTCTCCACCAGCCAGTCGGCCCGATTGCCCTTGGGCAAAGCAACGGCCAACGCCAGGACCGGCAGATTAGATGGAGCATCTTGTTTGCGGCGATCGATTTGGACCTCGAATTCGCCGCGCCCCGCGCGGACGATTCGTCCAACCGCCTCGCCGCCCCTTCCATCGAAAAGCGTGACCTCCTCGTCGACCTTCAGCCGCAGGACCCTCAGGGCGTGGTCGGCCTCATCTCCTCGGACGTGAATGATCGGCCCCTCAAGCCTATCGACCTGGAAACGGCGATTCCGCATGAAACCATGATGCACGGTGCCGAAAGCGCGGACAAGCGCCATCATGCCCGATCTCCGCCTGCCTACAGATGGATGTCGCGTGGGGCCGATAGAAGAAGCGCTTCCGACCGCCCGACGACCGTGAAGGAACCGCCGCATGAATTCGCCGGACCACGAACCTGAATCCGACCACGCACCGATGCCGGAAGGCGATCTCGACGTCAATCGTCTGCTGGCCGAGGCGGAGATGCTGGTCAAGGAAATCGCCATCAACACCGGCACAGCTCCCGATGATTCTGAGGCCGACTCGGTCGATGAAGCGCCCTCGCCGCATCCTGCCTCGACGCCCCAGCCGGAGCCGGCGGGGACTACCTGCGACGAGGAGCCGCATGCTCCGGCGGCGAAAGCTGAGGCGCACGTTGACCGGGACTCTATTGAGTCGGAGGTCACCGATGCCAGCGCGGCGGCCGACGCGGAGCATCACCCGAGCGGCTATAGGTCCGAGGAGACCGATCAGCCCGATGAGTCGGCAGACGGTGAGTCCGCCCGCTCCGGCGACGTGGTTACCGATGCGGTGGCAACGGAGCCTGCACAAGCCGGCTCAGCCGATTTCCCCCCCGAGGCGCCTCAGCCCGCCACCGTTCTGGCGATGCTCCGCCGCATCCCTCGCCGCGCCGCAGGGATCGCGTCGGGTCTCGTGGTGAAGACCCTGATGACGATGGATCGTCCCTTCGCGGCTTTGCCTCCGACCGCGAAGATGTGCATCGGGTGGATCGGCCTGATCACGCTGGCGATGGGGCTCGTCGCCCTATTCCTGCCGAAGTTCGCCGCGAGCAACCCCTACGTCGATATGAAGCCCTACGCCCACTGAGTTGTTCCGACCCGCGGGCTTAATAACGGGCCGCCGGGTTTAACCCGGCGGCTCGCGACACCCTCGTACACCCTCCCCCGCGCTCCACCGCCGGCGCAGTCGGCGGCTCGCAGCCAGCGCATCCACGGCCCGCGCAGCGCGTCAAACCGCCCTTTCGGCTTGCCGTTTGGCGATCGTCGGGTAGGGGGGACGCCTACATCCCGTAGGTGGCGGGGTCGAAATCTGCGTCGCGAAGGCCGGCGTGCAGCCTGATGTTGCGATACTCGTATTTCCCGAGCAGCGTGGCCGAACTCTTGTTGTCATCCGAGTAGCAATAGACCGCGACCGGCACTCGGTATTCCTTGTCGAAGAAGATCTCCGCCAGGCGATCGGGATAGAGGCCGTTTGCGTCGGTGTAGGGCAGGTGTCGGCGGACCACCCAGACCGGCCGCCCATCGAAGCGGCTCTCGCCGCAGAAATCGAGCTTCAACTCGCCGGATTCCTTGGCGATCTGGCAATACTTGATCAACAAATCAAGGGCCCGCGTGAAGCCGAACTCATCGACCGACCGCCGGGACGTCCTTCGGGCCAGAGCGCTGCGGATCGGCTGCTTGAGACTCTTGACCAGCAAGCGGGCCACCGCGCCCGGCTGGCATACGGCGAGGTCTCGCTCCTCCGGAGAGTCTGGATCGGGATCGATCCAGCGGTCCTTGACGTACACCACACGCTCGGCCAGCCCAGCGTTGCGGCGCCAATGAAGCACGACGCTGTACGGCTGCTGCCGGAAGAGAACGTCGATCTCCTGCTCCTCGCTCATGCCGCTGGGAAGCATCTCCTGCTTGACCAGCGTGCAGGTGTAATCCTCGACCAGCCGAATGTGACGCTCTCGCGCCGCGATCAGGGCGTCCAGCGGTCGCGTGCGAATCATCCGTTCGAACGGATCGGCGTCCATTCGCTCCGCCGCGAGCACCACCGGCGCCCGGCTGCTCAGCACCACCTCGTTCTCTCCGCTCAACTCGTACTGAAGATAGAGAATCCCGGCGAGGATCAGCCCGACGAGCAGCTTGATCCGGCGGTGCGTGTATTGCGACTGACCTTGCGGCAAGATGGGTTACCTTTCTCGGACTTCGTCGGCGACTTGGACAGGCCACGGCGCCCGTTGATCGCTCCACTCAACGAGCGGATGCAGGTCTATCCCTTCATCGGAGCAGGGCTCCTGAGGCGTTAGCCAAGTTCGCGTTTCGCAGGCTTCCTGGACCCAAGGTTTACCAACTCAGGGGGGCTGCTAATTCTACAATCTCGGCTGTCGGCATATGCCCCGCGCCTGCGGCCCGTAATCGCCCTGGCCAGGGGGGCCCGGGCAATCACTTATACACCGACCTCCTAATAAAGATTAGCCCCAATGGGGCTCCCCGTCAATGGAGCCTGCTGCCCGCAAGGTGGAAAACCCGAAGAGTCCGAAAATCCCATAACTCCCATAGCCAATTGCCTTTGTGTGGGGCATTCTATCCGAGTGCATGCTCAATCCGGGCGGGCGTCACAACCACCGAAGGATGAGCTGCACCACCCCGACCATGGTGGACAGCCCTCCGCAGACGATCCCGAACAGGGCCATTTTCTTGCCCGGAGTTCTCGGACCCAGCTTGTCGGCCCGTGCCAGACCGGCAATGCCGAACCCGATCGCGATCGGTCCCAGGATCGGCAGGCAGAAGGTGGGCAAGGAAAGAATGCCCAAGGTCATTGAGAACACCGCAGCGGAATTGGCCTCGGGCTGGTCCTCGAAGTTCTCAGCCGCCCCTTCCATCGTGAACGGCATTCCACATGCATTGCAACGCTCCAATTCGATCGGCATGTCGCGCTGGCAGCGCGGACAAACAATGACCTGGCGGCCGTCCTGCAATCTTCGGATGCGAGGCGCCTTCGCCCCGGCCGCCGCGTAGGCGTGCATCGGAACCGGAGACTGATTCTCCTCTTCGTCGGCCGCAGGAGACGTCGCAAGACCCGTCAGGTCATCCACCTCCGGCACTCTGAACACGTTGCCGCAGGTGGGGCACCGTCCCGAATGGCCGCATTGATTGCTCATCGCCTCCAGGATAGACCCGCAGCGCAAACAAGCGAAGCTGAAGCGGACGGTCGAAGAAGCGGGCCGGGGGATCGGCGGCGCGGGGCTTGCCGGAGCCGGCGGGGGGACTGGCCTCTGCGCGCCCTCAGGCAATGGAACCGTGAACAGCCCGGCGCAATGCGGGCAGGAAATGATCGCTCCGGCCAAGTCAGGTGAGACGGGAACGGCCTCGTGGCAGATCGGACAGGCCGATATGCGTTCCATCGCCGGTCATGATATCCGATTCCGTGGAGCAGTCGCGTCGAAGGGGAACCAAACGGTGGGGGGGCTGATCGACGGCCTCAGCTTACGATGGCGCCGATCGTTCCGGGGTCCGGCGCGAAACTCGGAGCGGCAGCGCCCGATCCACCCGACGAGTCGTCAGTCGCCGTGGAGCCGCCGATGCCCAACAGGGCGTTGACGATCGCCTGGGTGATGCCGAAGGGATTGAGAAGGCCCGGAGTCCCGCCGAAGCCCGATGGGATCAAAACGCTCAGGCTGAAGTTCGAGCCGAACACGCTCGCCGGATTGCAGCCGGTCCACAGCGTTGTACAGCACAAGAGCATCACCAGCGAGCATCGGAGCATCATCGCGCGGCGGCGGCGCATGTTGAACCCTCGAATCCTTGGGCCCGTCGGCCACCCTTGTTTCGACGCAGCCGCACCCCGTCTTGAGCTAGGAATTATGGGCCGTCGATGAAGAAGGCCGCCTTGGTCACGGGGTGACGATTCCTGGAGGTCAAGTGTTCGATCGCCCGGCGATAGTCGGCCAGGCGATAGCGGCTGATCGGAATGCCCGATAAGTCCAATCGGCCCGTCTGAAGCCACTCGAGCACCAGGTCATACGTGTGCTGGGATCGCCCGTTGCCGGCCTCGATCTGGCGGCCGTTGGCCCCGATGATCTCCAGTTCGTCGAACCACAGCGGCGTGGTGTCGACGAGGGCGATTCCACTGGTTCCCACCAGCACCACGGTCCCTCGACTCCGCGTCCATTTCATGGCGTCGGTCAGACCCGCCCCCTTGCCGGTGCACTCGAAGGTCAGATCGAAACCCCCCAGCAGCGCCTGATTCCCGAACCGCCCCGCGATCCGCCGACCCCCCACGTGTCGGGCTATCGCGTCGTATCGGCTGGACGCCTTCCCTCCTCGCGGCGCGGGTAGCACCGACGTGGCCCCGAAGCGCCGGGCCAACTCCGCCTGAAACTCGTGCCGGGCGAGGATGGTGACGGCGTTGTCATGCCCCAGGCTGCGGATCGACGCGATGATGCCCAGGGCGATGATCCCGGACCCATTGACCAGGACGGTCTCCCCGGGCCTCGGCGGGCGGCGCATCACCGCGTGCATCGCCGAGGACACCGGGTCGAGAAGCACCGCCGCCTCGTCGCCGACCTCGTCAGGCACCGCATGAAGCTGCGATGCGTGGGCCACGAAGTACTCAGCCCAACTGCCGCTGGTGAACGCGTTGAGACCGATCAATGCCCGCGGGGGAAAACGATCGTCGCCCTCGAGTTCGCAAAGCGAGAAGCGCCCGGCGGCGCACTGTCGGCACAAAAGCTCCACGCCTCGGGCTTGGCAGCCCAACGCCGGCTCCACGCACACGCGCTGTCCCTTGCTCCATCCGGTCGCTCCGCTGCCGACCTCGTCGATCCGGGCGACGTTCTCATGGCCGAGGCCGGCCGGAAACCGAGCGAAGGCCTGGAGGATCGTCGCGGGATGCTGGCGAAGGCTGATGAGTGCCAGGTCCGTGCCGCACACCCCGCCCAGAATGGTCTTGAGTCTGACCCACTCCCGACCCGGCAGCTCGGGTACGCGGCACTCAACCAATCGCAGAGGCGAGAGGGGACCGTACACCGCGCGGCGGGTCATCAGGGAAGCCGCCTTGCACACGGCCCAACGAAACGGAGTTGGATTGAAAACCAGGGCCTGCATCGACCGGCGTAGTATAGACGCCGGTAGAACAGTCGGGGTTTTTAGGAGCCCCTGAGTCGCGGCAGGTTTGAGGAAGACTCGGCCGAGGCGAACGAGGCCGATCGGGCGACCTGCACCTGATCGTTGGTAATGCCGAATTCCTGGCCAAGGTCGGCGAGGGTGTGAGAGAGGACGCGGGCCTGGGCCTCCGTGGCCCCGCCATCAAGCGACGCCGTCAACAAAACGTGGATGGTCCTGGGGCTGCCGGGATGGGCCCGTCGATCCCTCCAGGCGTCGCTTTGAAACAGGCGGCCTGCATCGTCGATCCGCAGGTGATAGAAGCCGTCGGGCGTCGAGGTCGGCTCGGCCCTCACCGCGATGCGATTCCAAAGCCGGGTGGCGGCCAGGGGGGTCACCGGGGAGAGTTGAGCCAGCCAGTAGAGGAAAAAAGTGCCGCAGGTCATCGACAACACCAGCAGAATCAACGTCTTGTAGTGTCGATGCTGGGATCGAGAGGACGCGGAACCCATGAAGCCCTCACCTCGCGGCCGAGAGCCAGGCCGCGACTCGAAATCCGATGACGCAAATAGTCTAAGTCCCTATCGGCCTGGAGCAAAGGCAAGAATTGACATTTCCGAAAAAAATGCGCCGGCCAACACAGTAAGGGTCCTTTCCGGCTGCCGTCCGGCCTTGGTTTATGAGACGTTCCCCGAGCGCCTCAATCGCGCAGTTTTTCGAGAAACAATGCCCCAAATGTATAGGACGTTGTGCCCTCAAGGATCCGCGCTCGCCCCATGCTCCCGGTGAGCAGCGAGTGCAGCGCTGCCGCCATTCGTGTGAACCGACCAAAGCCGAATGCCTGGGGTGAATCGAGCTGCCGCAGCCCGCTGTCCTCGAACCCCGTCCCCCCGCGTATCCGCAGCCGCGAAGGCTCGACGAGTTGCCGCAGAACGTCCTCCGCCGTGTCGAGTCGGCCGAACGACTGCGGGTTGCCATAGTCGAAGGTGTACGCCGCCGTGCCGCCAGGCCGCAACACCCGCGCCGCTTCTGCTCCGCAGGCGATCCGCCCCGACACCGGCAAATGCTCCAGGACGCATATGCTGAAAACGTGATCGAAGTAGCCGTCAGGATAGGCCAGGCGGGTCATGTCCATTTGCCGGGCCTCGACCCGCCAACCCATCTGAGCGGCGGTCCGCCGCGCCTGCTGACACAAGCCCTCGTCCAGGTCGATGGCCTGCACTTCGCAGCCACGGTGGGCCAGGAACGAAGAAAACAGCGAGCCTGCGCCCCCCATGTCCAGGACTCGCGCCCCGGGGGCCATCGGCGTGTTGGCCATCACCCAGACGATCTCCCAAAGCAGAAACCACGGCGCCCGCAACTCGTCCGGGTTGCCGTCGAATGGCTCGTAGGCCGCCCCCCGGTTGATGTGCTCCCACGCGCTGGGCCAGCGCCGCACTGCGCCGTACCAGGAGGAGTAGGCGGCGCCCCTGGCCTGCATCCGACGCATCAGACCGAACAGCTCGGCCAGCACCAGCCGGCAAGCCGGATGGTCCAGATCGCCCCGATCCATGGTCTTGTTGATGTTTCCGGCGATCACTCCGCGGTCACCCTCACCGAGCCGCGGGCCTCAGCCCGCGGGGCCCCTACTCGCTCGGATGACCCCGCAGCAGGATCACCTCGACCGAACTGCCGGCCGGAACGGATCGAGCGGGGTCGCTCCAGACCAACAGCGCGTCCGCCTCGGCAAGTCCGAACGGATCGCCCGAACCATCCCACCGGCACGGCGCGGCGGAGAGTCCCAGGCCCGCTTCCGTCGACACACTCGCCGGAATGAACGCCGGGCGAGCGTCCCGATGCGGCTTCAACTCCACCCCCAATCGGGCCGTCACCGTCTCCGGCGGCGCAACCGCGTATCCTAGTAACCCCCGTATCACCATGCGCACGAACAACCAGGCGCACGTAAAGACGCTCGCCGGATTGCCCGGCAGACCGAACACATGCTGGCCGTCGGGTCCGCGTCCGTACGCCACGGGCTTGCCGGGACGCACCTGTACCCCGTGGAAGAGCCAACGGACCCCCAGTTCCTCGAATGCCTGCGGGACCAGGTCCAACGTGCCCATCGACATGCCGCCGATCACCATCACCACCGGTTGCCCCAGGGCCTCGGCGCAAGACTTTTTCAGCTTATCAGGTTCGTCACGGATGATACCCAGGTCGCGTGGCGCTGCACCAAAGTCTCGAAGCATTCCGGCCAGCATCGGCCCGTTGCTGTCGTAGATTTCGCCCGGCCTTCGGGACTTGCCGGACCGGACCAGCTCATCGCCGGTCGAGACGATGGCGGCGCCCACCCGTTGCCGAACTTCGATCTCCGCCACGCCGCTGGCCGCCGCGGCGGCGATGTGCGCCGGCCCCAGCCGCAAGGGAGGAGCCAACACCGTGTCACCCGCGCGCCGGGTCGTGCCGCGCCCCGCGATCGATTGACCCGCCTTGACCGCGACCTGAATCAGCACCGTCTGCCCTTCCACCCTCGTGTCTTCGATGCGCACGACGGCATCGGCCCCGTTGGGAACGCACGCGCCGGTGTTGATCTGCACGGCCTCGCCGGCGCCCAGCCGCTCGTCGAAGACCTGTCCAGCCGAGACCAACCCGCGAATGTCCAGTCGCGCACCGGCCGATGCGCAGTCCGCGGCCCGCACGGCGAAGCCGTCCATCATGGACTTGTCGAACGCGGGATAGTCGTCGGGTGTGCTGATCGGCGCGGCCAACACGCGACCGAGTGCGTCTTGGAACGAGACCGCCTCCGAGCCGACGACGCGGCCGCCGGGTGTGCCGCTTCCTGGCGCTGGGCCGAACGATTCCTCGATCACCGCCCAAGCCTCTTGGAGGGTCAGCAGCGCCTGCCGTTTCTTCCCCCAGGTTGGCGCATCGCCTCCGGCCATCTGACTACCTCGCGGGCCTGTCGCCGAATCCATGCGGATGGCTCCGGTGCCATGCCCATGCGCTGGCCACGATCTCCTCCAGCGCCTTGTACCGGCAGGACCATCCCAGCTCCCGCTGAATCTTCTTCGGATCGGCGCACAACACCGGCACGTCACCCGCCCGGCGGGGACCCTCCACCACCGGTATCGCATGCCCCGTCACCTTCCGCGACACCGCGATTACCTCGCGAACCGTCGCCCCGTGACCGGTGCCGGCGTTGTAGGCCCGCGCCTCGCCGGGCTCGATCGCCTCGATGGCCCTCACGTGCGCCGCGGCCAGGTCCTCGACGTGCACATAGTCGCGCACGCAGGTTCCGTCCCGCGTGTCGTAGTCCGTGCCGAAGACATTCACCTCGCGCTGCTTGCCCAAGGCCACGAATAACACGTTCGGGATCAGGTGCGTCTCGGGATGGTGGTCTTCCCCGATCGTCCCGTCGCCGCTGGCCCCCGCGGCGTTGAAATATCGCAGGCAGATCGAGCCAAGCCCCCACGCCGAGGCTGAATCCTGAATCGCCCACTCCACCGCCAGCTTCGCCCGGGCATAGGGGCTGGCCGGATTGGCCGCCTGTTCCTCGTTGATGGGCATCACTTCCGGCAGTCCGTAGATGGCGCAGGTGGAGCTGAACACCAGCCGCCGCACCTCGTGCGTCTGCATGGCGCTGAGCAGCCGTACGGAGTTGCCGACGTTGTTGTGGTAAAACTTCAGCGGATCGACGACCGACTCTCCCACCTCGATGAACGCCGCGAAGTGCAACACGCCGTCAAATTTCACCTGGCCGAATAGGTCGTCCAATAGCCGCCCATCCTCGAGGTCGCCCACCACCAGCCGCGCGCCGGGCGACACCGCCGCGGCGTGACCCGCCGAGAGGTTGTCCAAAACCACCACGCGGTGCCCCGCCGCCACCAGCGCCCTCACCACCTGGCTGCCGACGTAACCCGCCCCGCCGGTGACCAGTAGGCTCATGCCATTGTCCCGGCGGTCAGTCATTGCAACGTGCTCATGGTCATGGAATTGCATCAGCGATGCGCAATTTCGGCGCGACCTTTATCAAGGTCGATCGCGCGGCATCACCGCATTCTAACAATGCCCTGCGGCCAATGCGAAGAGTTTGCCGAAACACTCAGGTGCAGGTTGTCAGCGCCGTGCCGTGACACGTCCGGGCGCGTGTCCCGCTGACCAATCTTCGGCAAACCATACCAAGTTGTGAGGACCGATCATGTTGACGCTTTGCTCGTTGCTCGCCCCTGTCTTCGAAGTTCTTCAGCAGGTGTTGAATATCGCCTGGTTCCCGCTCTCGATCTTCGGCTCCCCGGTCCCGTCCGCCAGCCAGCTCTTGGGCGGCGTCTTAGGCTGCTCAGTCTAGCGCGCGTCTCCGAATTGTTCTGCGATGCTGAACCCGATGCCCAGGGCAGCCCCGCCCTGGGCTCTCGTTGCTGCGCAGTTTGACGTCTCTCGCCTTGCTTGTGACTCGGCATGCCCTTGGCTTGCCGATCAGACCGCTTCCCGACTCAATGGACCGTGCCGCCAAGCGCCTCGTTTAGCCGGCGGGCTTGCCCGCCGGTGATGGAAACGCACGCCTCCACCCGCCAGCCGCTGACTCCGCCCTTGCCAGCCCTCGCTCAAGCCTGTATACTTGTTGTCTGCCGCTCCTCCATCCGACCAGCCTGCCGGCTTTGGGGCGATAATCCCGTGCCGACTCCCCGCGGGGCATGGATTTACCAAGCGCCTTCGGTACAGCCATGAATCGACTCTTTTTCCTTTTTCTCATGTCCTCTGCCATCGCATGCTGGGCCGCCCAGTCCCTCGCGGACTCCCCCTCCGCCGCCCCCCAACCGCCGGTCGCCGCCGACCATCGCCTGATCCGCGTCAGACTCGACACCCCAGAGCGAGTCGCCGCCCTCAAGCGCGCCGTCCGTCCATGGGACGTCGCCGGCACCGTCGACCGCGGGCAATCGATCGACCTAGTCGTCACGGCGGAGGAGCGCCAAGCCCTGGGCGAAGCAGGAATACCCTTCGCCATCGTGCCCGTCGAGCCGCTGGATCAGACCCGCGCCACCTACCACACCTTCGCCCAAATGGAGTCCAGCCTCGCCGGCATGGCCGCCACGTACCCAGCCATCACCGATCTCCAATCCATCGGGACCTCCTGGGAGAGCCGCGACATCTGGTGCATCGAAATCTCCGATAACCCCGGCGTGGACGAGGGCGAGCCGGGCCTGCAATTCATGGGGCTGACTCATGCACGCGAGTGGCCCAGCCTCGAAGTCGCACTGGACATCGCCGCCCGGCTCACGGCCGGCTACGGTTCCGACCCGACCATCACCAGTTTGGTCGACAACCACCGCATCTGGGTCATCCCCTGCGTCAATCCCGATGGCCTGATCTACAGCCAGACCGTTTCAGAGTTCTGGCGAACCAACCGTCATCCCTATCCCGGTGGCGTCGGTGTCGATCTCAACCGCAACTTCGACGGCGCGGCCAACGGCTCCAAGGACGGCGAGTGGGGCTCCATCGGCCCAGGCTCGCAGACCCACCAGCCGGGCGAGGAAACCTACGTCGGGCCGGGCCCTTTCTCCGAGCCCGAGACCCAGGTGATCCGAGATTTCTTCTCCGGCCGCGACGTGACCATTTCGGTCTCCTACCACACCTACTCGGAACTCGTGCTCTGGTCGTGGGGCTACAACAGCAGCGTTCAAACCGACGACGACGCCCTATTGGTATCGATCGGGCAGGGCATGGCGGCCCAGATCGGCGGCTACATACCCGAGCAGGCTTCGGACCTTTATCCCACCACCGGAGCCTCCGACGATTGGGCCTACGGCTGCCGCTACTACCAGCAGGGCAAGAACACCCTGGCCTACACCGTCGAGATCGGCACAAGCTTTCATCCGGCGGCCAGCCAGTTGCAGGGACTGCTCGACGAGAATTGGGACGGCGCCCTGTACGTCATGCAGCAGGCCGCCGCCGCCGAGGCCCAGCTCACCCCGTTCGTGCTGCCGCCGATCCTCACGACGCCGGCCACCGATGCCGACGGCGACTACACCGTCTCCTGGGCCCAGCAAAACCCCGACGCCGGGGTCGACCTCTACGAACTCCAGGAACTCACCGGCCTCTCGACCCTGAGCGACGGCGCGGAAGGCAGCACCGCCAATTGGAACATCCAGCAGTTCGTCACCAGCACGGCGCGAAAACACTCGGGAACCAAGAGCTACAAATCACCCACCGGCTCCGAGAAGATCGCCGCCATGACCACGATCAGTCCGTTGCCCGTGGAGACCGGCGACACGTTCAGCTTTTGGACCTGGTACGACATCGAACTTGACTGGGACATGGCCTTCGTCGAGGTCTCCATCGACGGACTCCAGTTCGACATCCTCGGCAAGTTCACCGGCTCCAGCGGGGCCTGGGTCCAGAAGACGTACAACCTCGACGCCTACGCCGGCCGCTCCGTTTATTTCCGCTTTCGCTATACGACCGACGGGGCGGTGACCGAGGAGGGCTTCTATGTCGACGACATCACGCCGGTGGCCTCGTGGGCCGGCGTCTCAACGCTCTCCAGCAGCATCGCCGCCACGTCCTATCCCATCGCCGACCGTCCCGACGGCGACTACTACTATCGCGTCCGGGGCAGCAGCCCGACGCGCGGCTTCGGACAGTTCTCCGACCTGGGCCTGACCCGCGTCGTGGTCATGACCGACTGCAACATGAATGGCGTAGCCGACGCCGACGACATCTCCAGTCAGTTCAGCCGCGACTGCGACGCCGACCAAGTGCCGGACGAGTGCCAGTCCGACTTCGCCGACGCCGACCTCTTCGTTGCGGAAATGCTCGCCGACGTGCCGAACCCCTATCTCGTCTGCCTCTTCGATCAGAACGGCGACGTGCTCTTGGACGGCCGAGACGCCCAGGGCTTCGTCACCCGTCTCCTGCCGCCCTGACACTCCGGGGGCCGACCCATCCGAACCGCGATCCCCCGATCCGAGCCGCGACCGTGAGGGAGCGGGTACTCCGCATGCATCGTCGCGCCTGGTTGCTCAAAAACCCGCTTGCTGACGCGAGCGGCTCGGTTCAAACCGATCCGAGCCGCGACCGTGAGGGAGCGGGTACTCCGCCTACCCGGAACGTCGCCGCCCTTTCGTCTCGCTCCCTGTTTGCGGTTATAATGCACCGATGCAAAGCAAGGCCAAGACCGTCCAGGAGTATCTCGCCCAGCTTCCCGCCGAACGACGCGCTGCTCTCGCCGCCGTGCGAGGCGCGATCCGCAAGAACCTCGATCGCGGCTTCGAAGAGGGGATGCAGTACGGCATGATCGGCTACTACGTGCCGCACCGCCTGTACCCCGACGGCTATCACTGCGACCCGCGGCAGCCGCTTCCCTTCGCCGGTCTCGCCTCGCAGAAGAACTACATGTCGGTCTATCTGATGTCGGTCTACGCCGCGGGGACTGAGGAGCAGTGGCTCCGCAAGGAGTGGGCCAAGGCCGGCAAGAAGCTCGACATGGGCAAGTGCTGCATCCGCTTCAAGAAACTCGACGACGTGCCCCTTAACGTCCTCGGCGAGGTCATCCGCCGCGTCACCGTGAAGAACCACATCGCCCACTACGAAGCCGCGATCAAGACCATGAACAAGACCATGAACAAGCGGGCCTCCGGCTCCGCGTCCAAGTCCTCGCGCGCCGCAGGGCCGTCACGTTCTGCGAAGCCCGCCAGGAAACGCTCCTGATGCTGATCCATGCCGCTGGTCATTGGCTCACCGGCGACGGCTGGTTGTTCTGTCGGATCGCCGGGAAGGTTTGGCGCGACCGGCCTCGACCTTGCGCGTGGGTTTGTCTTTGGCCTTAGCGGCGCCGGCCCCTGCGACGCCTGTACGCGCTCCGCGGGAACCCCCGAGATTCTGCAGAATCTCCCGGTAGCGCTTCGTGGCCAGTTCGCTCGGTGCGCCCTGCTTACAAAAGCTCAGGCTCGCCAACTCGCGTCTCGGACTCTCGACGATCATCTTTCCGTCCTTGTTCAGCTTGGACGTCAAGACATTCATCGCCGCCCCGAAGCGCTTGTCACGGCGCGCCACCTCGTAGAATGAGAGAACGTACACGTAGAAAAACAGGTTGTATCGCAGGAATGGATACTCCACCCTCATGAATCTTGATCCGATGCCGAATTCGCACGGTCCGAGCGGCCGGCGGAAGTCCCAGTGGTCGAGCAGGAATGAAGCGGCTCTGTTCAGCCGCGGCTCTTTGTTCCGCAGCGGTGTAAAGCGAAAGGCGTCCAGCGCCGCCAGCGTGACGCCGGGATTGGATGCATCCGAGACCGCGCCGCGGCCCAGCTTGCAGACGTTGCACCGCCACCCGCCATCGACGTGTTGAGCGGCCAGCAGATGCTCGAAGCTGCCCTTAAGCCTCCGGTCGCCGGCATGCCCCAGCCAGCAGAGAACCCGCGCCACCGTCGCCGTATGACACGGATAGATCGAACCGATCGGCGCGACGCGGAAGCGCCCGTCCTCCTGCCACGCCTCAAAGAGTACCTCCGCAACTCCACGGGCGACCGTGTCGGTGCGCTTCACGCCGAGGTCCGCCAACATCAGTGCGCAATCGACCGTGGCAAACGGACTCCCCTTGCCGATCCGCCGATCCGGGGTCGTCCAGTACTCGCCTCCCAGATGCCGGAGGCGCCCGAGGATCGCTTGAATGTCGGACTGGTGCGTCCTGGCGATGGCCATCGTCCATCAGCCTAACGCCTCGCCCTGGATATGAGCAAGCCATGCTCCCTCAATCAGGAGCCGATTGCGCGAGCGACCGGCCAACGGTGGGGCACGGCCGACCTCGGCTGTGAGGGCGGATCGTAGTCACCCCCCTGATGCCGGAATCGCTGTAGAATCCTATCCCCATGACCGGCGCGAACTCCCTGCCGCCCTCTTCATCGGGCGCGCTACGCCGTGGCGGTCGCGCGTGAAACCCCCGTGAGGAGACGATGACCACGCCCCCCTGGTCCTTGCGACGCCTTCACGCGCTCGACGACGGCCAGATCGACGAGCTCGCCGATGTGCTAATCGACTGCGTCGAAGGCGGCTCGTCGGTGAGCTTCATGCACCCCTTGCCGCGCGACCGCGCCGTGGCCTTTTGGCGGCGCGTGGCTCAGGACGTTTCCGCGGGCCGGCGAGCCCTGCTGGTCGCCGAGGATGGGCAGGGCTTGTGCGGCGCCGTGCAGTTGGTGTTCGACCTGCCCGAGAACCAACCCCACCGCGCCGATCTGACGAAGATGCTGGTGCATCGCCGGGCACGCCGCCAAGGGCTGGGGGCCGCCCTGCTGCGCGCCGCGGAAGCCGCGGCCCGCGACTGCGGCAAGACCTTGCTGGTGCTCGACGCCGTCACCGGCGGCGATGCCGCGCGCCTCTATGAACGCCTCGGCTGGGTGCGGGTCGGCGAGATCCCCGGCTACGCCCTGATGCCCATGGGCGGCCT
>Ga0187893_10007310_pt1 | contig 18192 bp, 10 predicted proteins | sample MA1701074metaG_FD_139574 | JGI IMG/M metagenome (GOLD analysis project Ga0187893, IMG submission 139574) | White microbial mat communities from a basaltic lava cave in the Kipuka Kanohina Cave System on the Island of Hawaii, USA - MA170107-4 metaG ... | reverse complement strand
GTGCGCCGGCGCACCGGGCAACTATGGAGCCGGCGCTCAGTGCGTACGGGAGTGCCAAGCGGGTCCGCGGGTGGGTCAACCTTGCACGGAAAGTGTGGGCGATCCGCCGGCGCCGGACCTGGACTGCGGCGCTTGCTCGGCCGGTTCGCCGAGCCCCGGCATCCCCTGCGATGCGAACAGCGATTGCTCGCCGGGTACATGCGCCACGGGCGTCTGCGGGGCCGGCGGTCCCGCGACCACCGGATTCTGCCGCGACAGATGCGGAAGGTGCTTCCCATAGGAACGAGCCGGGACGTGGGGCGGGCGACGCCGGGTCTGTGGTTCAGCGGCCGCTGCGCGTCCGGCTTCAGCTCCCTAAGGACCAAGCCCCAAGTAGCTCTTGCAGGCGGTCGTGCATCCCGTAAACTCCTAGCCAAACGAGTGGGGCGCCGGATCCGCCCCTTCCGGATGACATTGAGGAGGATCGATACGGTGTTGAACGACGGTCTGATTCGTTGCGTGGCTCTGGCCGGCACGCTGACGGCGTCCCTCGCGTTTGCACAAGGCGAGGGCCCGGTTGCAGTTCCGACGTATTCGATCGAAGCCGTCGAAGTCAACGGCATCGCCATTGCCGGAGCGCCTGTCAAAGAGGTAGCGGTCGCTCCCGGGGACGTGATCACGGCGAAGTTCTTTGTTTGTGACTGGTCGCCGGCCGGCGAGAAGCTGAGGGCCTATCAGATCAAGGTGGACGATGCGAGCTACTCGACCGGCGACCAGGGCGTCGTGCAGCCCGTTGGTTTGCAGGCGAACCCGGAGCGCGACCCGAACGCATTCATCGATGAGTCCGACCCCCGGTGGGTCCATTACGGCCGACCGACGATCCCCATCGTGGATTCGGCATCGCCGGGTTACCGTTGGCTAAGCGTCTTGCTCGATCCCTACGAGGGGCCGGTCAGTGCACAGGACGGTAAGAAGTTCTCGTGCGCCACGCTGAAGCTCACCCCGTCGGCCAATGCCCATGGGACGTTCAACATCGCCATGGTCGAGGACCCGTTCACCACCAGCCTGATCACTACGGACAATGAGCAAATCCCGACGGTTAATTACGAGCGGCTAACGGTCAAGGTCTCGCGCGAAATACGCTGGCGACGTTTACTGTCCAGCGATCCGCCGGACGGCGCTGTCGACGCTCGGCGGACGCCGGGAAAATCATGGAACGCGGTTCGCCTTTCGTTCAACTGTGAGAGTGGCAACCTGAGTCCCGACGACGTGATCATCGAAGACGGGACGCCGAGTCCGCCTCGAGTGAAACGGGTCGTGGGTGAGGGGAACGAGGTGACCATCGAGCTCGACCGCCCGATTCGTGCCGGCGGCTGGACAACCATCACCCACAAGGCGAGCAAGACGACCACGCGCGTGGGCTCGTTCCCCGGCGATGCCAACGGCGACGGTCGGGCCGATTCCAAAGACGTGCTGACCCTGGTGCGCGCTCTGAACGGTTCCGAGCTGGTGCCCATCCACAGGAGTGACGTGGACGGCAATGGCTCGCTGGGGGCGGGCGACCTGTTGGCCGTGCTGGATCTCGTCGCCATCCCCTCCAGCCCACGAACCCGCTAGGCAGGGCTGGCAGTTGCCGGGCCCCCCCCAGCGCCGCGCCACTTGTGCCTATCTAAACCGCCATCCCTCTTTTGCCGACCCGAGAGTAATGGGACGCTGCGTTCCCGGACGTAGCGCGGAGTGGTTCCGCGCCCTGGCAGCGATTGCTTATGGCAGGCCCACGCCCGTTTCTGCTTCTCGACCCGCCGAGCACGTCGGCTTTCTGCCGCCGCGGCTCGCTGCGCGAGAAGGACGACGCACGAAATGCACCCTTCCCCAACATCGACCTGATCCTCTTGTCCGGCGCGGTCCGAGAGGCGGGCTTTCGTCCCATCTTCATCGACGCCCAGCTCAACCGCATGACCTGGCCGCAGGTGCTGGACCGCGCCCGGGAGCACGACGTTGCCGGCTTGCTGTCGCTGACCTCCAGCTCGCGGATCGATGAGGAGCTGGGCGAGCTCGCAGCACTCAAACTCGCTTTGGGCGACGTACCTTGCTACGTCGTGGGCAGCATCATCATCCAGCGCGAAGCGATGCGGCTATCGCGGCTGATGGCCGACCATCACTCGCTGGATGGCATCATCCTGAACACCGCTGAGCACAACCTCACCGACGTCCTGCGGCGCGGCGACGGAGTCGAGCCCTTCAATATCGTCACCCGCGGCGCCCGCTCGCTGATCCCGGAGGTCAAAGTTCGCTACGGTGAAGGGCTGCGCATCCCGCGGCCGCAGCACGCCATCTTCAAGGACAAGCGCTACTGCTTCCCACAGAGCAAACATAAGCCGGTAACCTGCGTACAATGGGCGTTCGGCTGCCCCTATACCTGCGAGTTCTGCATCGACAATCAGCTTTATCGGAAGATGCTCTACCGCGAGGTGGACGACGTGATCAAGGAACTAGTCGAGATTGACGCCCAAGGTTTCCGCGAGGTCTATTTCAAGGACTTGACCTTCGCGCTGCATAAGAAACTCGCCGTGGAGTTTTTGACGAAGCTCGCCGGTTGCCGCCTTCGTTTGCGATGGCTCTGCACGACACGCATCGACGTGGCCACGCCGGAGGTCCTCGCGCTCATGAAGAAGGCCGGGTGTTACGGCATCGAGTTCGGCGTGGAGCACGCCAACGAAGCGACCCGCCGCCGCGTCGATAAGCGCATCAGCGATCAGCGTATCCGTGAAGTGTTCGCCGAGTGCCGCCGGGTCGGCATTGAGACGACCGCTTTCATCATGCTCGCCTTCGAAGACGATACCGAAGACGACGTGCGCGCCACGATCGACTTTGCCCGGTCGCTGCGGCCGAAGTACGTGTCCTTCAACGTGGTCAATGCTCTGCCCGGCACGGCCTATGAGCAGCGAGCGCGGCAGGAGGGCTTCTTGCAGGAGGGGGGATGCGACTACGGTTTCGCGGCCAGCAACATCAAGCACCGGCACCTCACGCCCGCCAAGGTCGAAGAGCTACGCCGTGAGGCCGTCCGATCATTCTATTTACGCCCTGCGGCGATCCTCGAGAAGCTGATGGACGTACGCAGCTTCTTCGAGTTTCGCAAGCTCGTCCGGTTGGGATTGGGAACGTTGTCGTGAGGGCACGCCATGCACCTCCTTTCGATTCCTCGGCACCAGATCGAGACGACCCTGGCGGACTACGCCGGCATTGCTGCTTCATTGCTCACCCGACGGGAGGGCGCCGGGGCAATCGCGGCATTTGAACGCGACTTCGCCGACTACGTGGGCTGCCGCCACGCCATCGCCGTCGCCTCCGGGCGACTGGGAATGCACCTGGTCCTGGAAGCGCTCGAGATCGGTCCTGGCAATGAGGCTATCATTCCCGCGTTCAACCTGTTCGCCGTCGTCGAGCGTTTCTGCCAGCTCGGCCTGATTCCGCGGTTTTGCGACATCCGAGGCGACGACTTGAACATCGACGCGTCTGCGGCAGAGCGCCTGGTCACGTCGAAGACACGCATCGTGTTGGCTACGCACATGTTCGGCCACCCCGCGGCGATGGACGCGCTAACCGCGATGGCAAGGCAGCGCAAGCTGATTCTGCTCGAAGATTGCGCCCACGCCCTGGGCAGCCGGTTTGCCGGGAAGTTCGTCGGCACGCTCGGTACGGCCGCGATCTTCAGCTTCAGCGTGCTCAAGCTGGTTACCACATTCGGCGGCGGCATGATTGCCACCAACGACGGTGCCCTAGCTGCTTCCATCCGCAAGCGACTTGAAAGCCTGCGCGAATCGCAGCCGTGCCCAAGAGGAGTCAAGAAAGCGCTGATGGGCGCGATCATGGACATCGGAACCCGCCGCCTGCCCTTCAGCTTCGGGGCTTGGCCGATGCTCCGTCTCGCGCGGATGTTGCGACCCGGATTGCAGCAGAAGATCATGACGGAGACTCCCCGCAGGGATCGCGGGTTTCACCCCGAGGAAACGCCGCCCTTGCACCCGTTTCAGGCTCGGCTGGGCCGAGGGCAACTCCACCGCGTGGGCGAGTTGATCGAGCGGCGGCGCCGAGTGGGACAGTGGCTCGACGAGGAACTTGACGGCATCCCTCACATCAGGCTCGTACAGTCGGCCGGCGGCGGCACATGGAACGGGTTGTACTACGGCATTCTCGCCAATCGAGCGGCCGAACTGTCGCAGCACCTCTTCAGCAAAGGAATCGACTGTGAGACCAGCGAATACCACAACTGCGCGGACCTCGACTTGTACCGCGACCACGCTGTGGACTGCCCGGTCGCGCGCGAGGTGCAATCTCAGATCATTCGCCTGCCGAACTTCCCAGCCATGACACAACGTGACGTGCGCCGCATTGGATCCGCCATTCGGCGGTTCTATGCCTGAGCCTGCTCACCGGTTTGTGCATTAGCAAACTGCATCGCGCAAACGACCGATAAACAGCCGTGTGCGTCTATAAGGCGGCTGCGTCTTAATGTCCTCCGCAACTGACATTCACCGGATTCGCGAGTTGCTCATCGCGCTGGCGTGGCGCGATGTGCGCGTGAGGTACAAACAATCCGTTTTGGGAATCGCCTGGGCCGTGGCCCTACCGCTGCTGATGATGTTGCTGTTTACCTTCGTGTTCACGCGGGCCATCGATGGGAGTTCCCTGTTGGGGTTGCGCATTCCGTATCCGCTCTATGCGTTTGTGGGTTTGGTTCCGTGGACGTTCTTCTCCAGCAGCCTGACGGGGTGCGTGAACTCGCTGGTGGCCAATCGCAATCTGGTGACCAAGGTCTGTTTTCCGCGGGAGGTCTTTCCGTTGTCGTCGGTGGCCGCAGCATTCGTGGATTTCGCGGTCGCGATGGTGGTGCTCGCGGGGCTCATGGTGTGCTTTAGTCTTCGCGGCGAATTCGCGTTCGTGCCGAGCGTGTCACTCCTCTTGGTGCCGCTGCTGGTCATGATCCAGATCGCACTCACCGTGGGGCTCGGCCTTCTGCTCTCCATGGCCAACCTCTTCTATCGCGACGTGCGGCTGGTGAGTTCCGCCGTCGTACAGCTCTGGATGTTCATCTCCGCGGTCGTCGTGCCCGTTCCGCGTGACGGATCGGTCCTAGCGCGGGTCATCGCTTTCAATCCGCTGGTTCCGCTGATGGACGGATACCGAGAGGCCATCCTGTATGGAAGGACCCCCGCAGGAGGCGGTCTCTTCTACGCAGGGGCGGTCGCGGCGGTCTGTTTGCTCGGCGGATGGATGTGGTTTCGGCGGATGTCGTATCGCTTCGCGGAGTGTATTTAGTGAGCGAACCGACGATCTGCTTCGATCATGTTTGCAAGCGCTTCCGTCTGGGCGAATCGCACGATTCGTTGCGCGATTTGATCGCCCACGGTCTGGGACGCCTGCTGGGGCGGGCGGTCAATCGCCGCTCGCATTTCTGGGCGTTGCAGGATGTGAGCTTCGCCGTAGTACGTGGGGACACCTTGGGGATCATCGGTCCCAACGGTGCGGGTAAGAGCACGGCGCTCAAGTTGCTGGCGGGTATTCTGCGTCCGAACAGCGGACGCGTCAGTGTCTACGGGCGGCTGGCCGCGCTGATCGAGGTGGGAGCCGGGTTTCACGGCGACTTGACCGGGCGGGAGAACATCTTCCTGAACGGCGCGATCCTTGGCATGAGCCGCGCGGAAGTACGCCAGAAGCTTGATGCCATCGTGGCCTTCGCGGGCATCGAACCCTTCCTGGAAACGCCGGTGAAGCGTTACAGCTCAGGCATGTATGCGCGGCTGGGATTCAGCATCGCGGCGCACGTCGAGGCCGATGTACTTCTCGTCGATGAGGTGCTTTCGGTGGGGGACGCGGTGTTTCGGCTGCGCTGCCTGGAAAGAATGCGCGAACTTGTCCGCGGCGGGACCACGTTGGTTTTTGTCACGCACGATCTCGATCAAATGCAGTCCATCTGTTCCCGGGCGATTGTGTTGGACCACGGGGCAACGGCGTTCGACGGGCCGGCACGCGAGGCCGTCGGTCAGTATCTCCACGCTATGTCTCGCGCGTTTGCGGAGCGTTCCGCCGATATCGAGCCGGCGTGGGGCGGCGGGGCCGTGGAACTGCTGTCCCTCCGCTGGGTCGGCGCCGTGGAGAAGGAGTTCGTCAGCGCCGGGCCGCGCGACGCGATCCGTGCCGAGCTGAGGTTCCGCGTACGCAGGCCGATCGCCGCTGCGGTTGTAGAATTGAACCTCCGCTCCGCCATGAACGAGCCGCTGGTGAGCCTCAACTCCGGACGCGATGGGGTTACTTTCAAGATGTCCCCCGGGGAACGGTGCCTCACTCTTCGTCTTGCGTCCCTTCCCCTCGCGGGCGGGCAGTATTTCTGGAACGTGCGGCTTTGGAACGCCGATCTCGGCGTCATTGAGCTGGACACGCCGTTCCGCTATCCCATGATCCTCCATGACGACGGCCGGGCGACCGGCGCGCTGTGCGTGGAGCACTCCTGGTCGAGCGACGCCAACGATGCGCCGCTCAGCGAACCGGCCTTGGCGGAGAGCATCTCGTGAAGATCGCTCTCTTCGCCGACGCCCAGTCGATCCACATTCAGCAACTCGCGCCGGGGCTTGCGGAGCTGGGGCACGAGGTCCACATCGTCACCCACAAACCGGCGCCGGTGATGGGCGCGACGGTCGAGAGGTTCCGCGTACCCGAGCCGAGCGCCACGAACCTTCGCGGATGGCAGGGGCGGCGTAGCCGGTATCTCCGCGGCTTCTTGCGACGATTCGACGTCGTCAATATCCACTTCTTGCAGGATTGGGGTTTCCGTTTCGACCCGCCGCTCATCGAGAACGCCGTCCTGGTCGCGACGGCGTGGGGATCGGACATTTTTGATCCCCCGGGCGAGACCGTGGCATCCACGGAACTGACCGAGGTGCGTCGGACGTTGTTGCGTCGCGCGCATGCCGTCAGCGCATGCGGGCCGGCATTTGCCGAGCGGGTTGCGGAGTACGCGGGTGTGGCGGCCGATCACATTGAAGTCCTACCATTTGGAGTCGACGTCGATCTTTTCCGCCCAGCCCAGCGAGCAACCCGGCACGCAGCGCCGTTTCGCATCGGCTTTTTCAAGGGGTTTCGAGCGGTGTACGGGCCGACGGTCTTGATGGAGGCGATTCCGCTGATCCTGCGCCGCGTTCCCGGTACGCGATTCGACCTTGTGGGAGACGGGGCGGAGCTGCACCAGTGCCAGAGCATGGCATCCGAAGCGGGCTTGCAGTCGTCGATTGAATGGTTGCCTCGGCAGCCGCACGAGCGCCTGCCCGATTTGCTGTCGCGTTGGGACCTGACTGTGGTTCCGTCGATTCACGAGGCGTTCGGCGTCGCAGCTCTGGAGTCGTCGGCGGCGGGCGTGCCGGTGGTGGCCTCGGACGTGTGCGGATTGCGCGACACCGTCCGACATGGGGAGACGGGGCTGCTCGTGCCCCCGTCGAATCCTGGGGCGCTTGCGGATGCGATCGTCGAATTACTCCATGACGGCGAGCTGCGCGAGCGAATGGCTCGCGCCGGTCCGAAGATGGTGGGGCGAGAATACGACTGGCGCGACCTCCACGCCCGATGGGCCGAGTTCTACGATCGCGTGCGCGAGGGCGCCGTCGTGATGACCTAGAGACCAAGCTGCGGCACGAGGGGCCTGACACTAGATGCGAGCTGGAGCGATACACTCCGCCGGGTTGTTCCGGGTCGGCAGCGCGACTGTCGCGAGCAATACGCACGCGCGGCGGCGCCCGCGGTGGCCGACCCGCGTCGCGTTGTCGGCTGTGACACTGGTTGCGCTGGACGTCGGGGTCGGCGTGCTTTTTTGTCGCGACGGGCAGTTCAGGCAGTGGCGTTTGCCGCCCTTTCCGCTGTTGTTCACCGAAAACCAGTCGCGATGGCTCTATGCGGACGACTGGCCGTACTATCGCTTCGACGCCCAGCTCGGCTGGACATTGCGCCCGGCGGCCGTGTTCGGCGACCGACGCTATCGCACGAACGCCGCGGCCATTCGTGCCGACCGCGAGTACGAAATCGCATCGCCGCCTGAAGTGACGCGGGTCGCGGTATTCGGCGATTCCTTTGTACACGGCGATGAGGTGGACAATACGCAGACCGCGTGGGCGCTGCTCGAGGCCTCGCGCGCGGATAGCGAGGTGTTGAACTTCGGAGTGCCCGGATATGGCACCGATCAGGCGTACCTTCGCTACGTACACGAGGCTGCCGTGTACTCGCCGCACATCGTTGTCGTGGGGTTGATGCTCGAAAACCTCCAACGCAACGTGTCGGTGTTTCGCCCGGCCTATTACCCCGATACGGGATTGCCGCTGGCAAAGCCGCGGTTTCAGCTCGACCCGGCAGGAGAACTACGGCTGATACCCACTCCCGCGAAGTCCTTGCCCGAGCTGCGCGACTTGATCGAGACGGGCCGGCTCATCCATGTGTTGTGTCAATCGGACTACTGGGTGCAGCGTTCACGGGCGGCCTATCGCGGGTCGCCTCTGTTCGCCTCGTCACTGGGGCGCATCCTGTACGCCGCCCACGCAAACGGCGGGCGCTCGCAAGCCGACTATTACGAAAACCCTGCCAGCGAGCCATTCCAGGTGACGGCGAGCGTTCTGGAAGCCTTCTGTAGGCGGGCGCAGAGCGACGGCGCGGGTCGCGTGCTGGTCCTCATTCTCCCGGACAAGAACACTATGCGGGAGCAACTGTCGGGCAGTGGCGCTTGCTACTGGGAGAGTATGGTGAAACACCTGCGAAGTCGCGGTTTAGAATGCATCGATTTCTCGCCGGCCCTGCTGACAGCGGTCCGCCGCGATGGTGTGGATGGACATTTCGCGGGAACTCACTATAGCGCGGAGGGGCATGCTGAGCTAGCGCGTTTTCTCGATCCGATCCTGTTTGCATCGTCATCCCCCTGAGGCGCAAGATGTAGCGTCACCCCTTTGTGGGTGACGAGGAACGTGGTCACGCGCCGCCCACAAGGAGAGCGGCGCTACACTCTTCCCAGGGCAGGCGCGGGAGATATGGCCGCAGCCCGCCAATGATCCAGCGCCGGGCGGAGGATTCGCGCGGCGTCGAGCTCGCTCGCCGAGGAGAAGCGCAGAATCACACGATGCAGCGGCTGCTTGCTGTTCGGATGGACCATGCGCGGCAGCAGCGTTTCGCGCTGCTGCTCCTCCGGTAGAAACCCCTCGAAGCCGGCGTCGTCCTCATCGCCCGCCAGTTCAAAGAGATAGCGAATGTCCAGCCGTGCCGCGTCGAAGCTGCGGACCCCGAAGGGCCCGAGCCGCAACGTCAAGTCGGTCTTCGAGGCGAACACGCCGAGTTTTGCCGGCCAGAGCGCGAACAGCAGCCAGCGCAGTGCATTGAGCGCCGTCCAGAGTGCCGCGGCGGGCAGCGGGAGTGCGATCGCGGCGATGCTGTACTCGACGATCCGATTCGAGACGCCCGAGGGCACGAAGTTCAGCCACCGATAGATTGATAGAGTCGCGACGGTAAGGACGGCGGCCGGCGCCACCCACACCAGGGCGCGGGTCAGGGCGCGCGTACGGGACACGGGAAGGGCGGCGATCGGAGAAGAATGCTCAGACCCGTGATGCATCATGCGTGGTCAGGCGCTGCTTGGCCGGGCGCGGTGATGCGGCGTAGCGGCCATCATACGAACACACGACGATTGTAGATGACCCACTCCAGAATGAGCAACGCAAGAATGGCGAGGAGTACATACGGCCAGGCAGGCTTCGTCACTTGGATGGCGATGGATCGAGCTTCGAGGCCTTCGGCCCCCAGCACCACACTCGAAGCAGGGGCGACGTTACTCTCCATGGGGTTGAACAGATTGACAGCGAAGACATCCTGGCCGGGCAATCCGGGCTCGACTCGATAAAGGCCAACCTGTCGGGTCTGGGCGTAGTGCACCGTTTGCGAACCAGCGGCGGAAATCACTTCTTCGGCGCGGTCGGGACGCACGACCTTGACAGTCTGTAAGCCCGAACGGATCGGGAAAGCGACCGGCTCACCCGGCGGAACGCTTCGTGCACCGGTGGCCGTGATGTTCGACGAGAGAAACTGTACGACGTTTTGTACGAACACAACGAAGTCAACGCTGGCCACCCAATCCGTGTTCATGCGCGGTACACCGTTCTCGTCGGTGACGATGAGGGCGAAGGCACTGATGAGAAACTGGCTGGCATCGCGGGTGAGGTAGGCGAGGACCGGCGAGGTCTGCCCGTCGATGATGGACACGGCGTCGGAGGGCAGAGAGAGGCGGAGCCACTGGGCGACATCCATGGTCTCGACGGCAATGTGACGCAACACGGCGTGGGTCTCGTCCCAGTTGAAGATGACCTGATTGTCAATCACCTCGTTGGCGGAAACTCCGTCGATCTTGGGGACGGCGCCCCAGAAGAAGTAATTCCCCTGTGGCAGCCGCGCGGTGGAGTGTCGGTCGAGGATGACCACGTCGAACGTGCTGCGCTCGCCGTCGGCCAGCTTGTCGTCGGCTGCCGACTCGTAGTTCGCGGGCGTCAGGGTCTCGAGCAATATGGAGAGCGTGGAGAGCACACCCTGGAGAAAGTCGTTGCCCTCGGTGACGAGCAGGACGCGCACGCGGCGCGGGGGATCGAGGACGGTCCACGCTCGATCGTCGGCGGAGAGGGCGTCGTCCACGTTGAGGACGACCTCGGCGATGCCGCCGCCTTCGAACTCCACGCGATCGAAAACGGCCAGGCCGCTGCTTCCGGGGGGCGGTTCGACCTGGGAGTCATCGGCGGCGCGGCCGGCTTCGAGCGACAGTGTTTTCACGTCTATGCTGCGCCCTTCGATGTACAGCGTTGCGTCGAGGACGACGGGTCCGGCGGAGAAATTCTGCACGGCCGCCACCACGTCCAAGAGTTGCGGGCGCTCATAATCGCGGCGTGCTTCCATCGCCGTGATTCCCGCGTTGTCGCCGCGTGTGCCGACGTGGGTTACTTTCATGCGCGTCAAGTCGAGCCTTTGGGGGCTGATGCGGCGGCTGTCCTCGATGCGCCCGTCGCTGAAGAGAAACACGGCGGCCGTAGGGGCGGCGGACTCGGGCGCGATGTCCGAGCCGGCTTGCTCCCCGCCGATGATGACGTTCTGCGAATAGGCCTCCGCCAGGGAGATCGCCTCGGCCAGCGTTGACGTGCTCTGCGTCTGCTCGATAGCGTCGATCTTCCGCCGCAAGGCATCCTTGTCCGTATCAAACGACGCCTCCACGGTGGCCCGATCACAGAACGCGACGACCATGGCTCGGGCGTCGTCGCTCATGTTGGCGACCGCGTTTTTCGCCTGCTCCTTGGCCAGATCGAGCCGCGTTTTCCCGCCTTCCTCAAGCACACTCATGGAAGCCGATTGGTCGATCAGCAGGATGATCGTGCCTTCCGCTGTCTGGGCCTGCTGCCAGATCGGTTTGCCCAAGGCAATCGCCGCTAGCGCGAGGACCAGTAGTTGCAGGAGCAGCAGCAGGCTACGTCGCAGCCGCTGGAACGGGGCATTGACGTGCAGATCCTCGACGGCGCGTTTCCACAAGAGTGTTGATGGCACTAACCGAACTTGGCGTCGCAGCTTGAGAAAATAGAGGGCCACCAGCGGAGGGATGGTAAGCCCCGCGGCGAGGGCGATCGTCCATGGATCGAGGAAAGTCATGGTGTCTCATCTTGTCCGCCGCCGGCCGGCGTTGGTGCGTCAATCAGGACGAGCGCGTCACCCGTGCGGACCACGCCTTCCACGAGCACGGCCGCGTAGACGCCCGCCTTAGCGTTGTGACTCTGGGCGACGCAGCGCAGGACCTCCGGGTTGCACCGCCCGGTCTCCGGATCCAGCGTGATGACTTTGCAGCGCGAGTCGCGGCCCACGGGCACGATTTCCGCCCTCGCGCCGATCCGCAGCCTGCGACCGACCCATGCGTCCTCGGAGAACGCTGGACCCCCATCCAGATCCACGTACACGTTGGCACGGAAACGCCGCTTGTCCAAATCGAACCCGACTTCGCGACTCAACTGCCGCATGGTCTGGACGGAGATCAGCGAGACGGGACGGCAATCGGTGAAGGCCCGATCGGAATGTAGCAGCGAGAGAACGTGGCCTTCCCGCAACCCCTCGCGGAGCAGGTCGATCAGTCGTGGGTCGTCGACCGCCAACGTTTCTCCCGCTGGCGTCCTTACGTCAACGATCTGATCGGCGGGGTCGGCGTACAGCGGAGTGACGCCGGACCCGAGCGCCGCCGCCTCGGCCAGATTGGGCGGCATCACCATGCGCTCCGGATGCCGATAGGCGGCGTGACAACGCGGCATCTGCTCCTGCTCGCGGGCAGTGAAATACGGGAAGCCCTTGGCAGCCAGGGAACTGCGGAAGGCATACGCACGATCGCCGTACACGCCCGGGAACCCCACAAAGACCTCGCCCAGTTCCTCGCCGCCCATGCTTTTCACGGGATAACGCCAAACGCTCTGGATGCGCCCCACCACTCTCATGGAGAAGCACCTGTAGCGCCCGGTGTTGCCCGTGGCGGCAGACCCACGCAACGGACAACGTCGGCGAATCGTAGATCGCTGCGCATGGGCGCTAGAAGCGGCTCGGGCAGGTTGTAGACCAGGAATGGATCGTGCTCCTGGCAAGCTTTTCCCAACCATTCAAACATTCGGTCGCGCTCATCAAGCCCCGCATGAACGAGAGCAAAATGGGTTGGAGCGACGTAGGTATCGGTAGACCGGGCGGCGAGTTCGTCGAGGATTTTCCGAGCCTCTTCGGCCTGACCAACCTTGCCGAAGATGTAGCCGAGGACGGCGGCGTGGTAAGGGAAGTTGTTGGAGAGTCGGACCGCCTCGCGGGCCTCCGTAGTAGCTTCCGCAAGCCTTCCTTGGAGAAACAAGGTGGTGGCCAAATACCCGTGGGCCCCGGCGAAATCGGGGTTGAGCTCGAGCGTCTTGCGGAGCTGGGTCTCGGCTTGCTCCAAATCGCTCGCAAGGTAATGGGCAAAACCGGTATTGGTGCCGATGACGACCGAAACCGGGTCGAGTTCTTGTGCTTTCGTGAACTCCGGGATCGCCTCGCGGTAACGGCCAAGGAGCAAGAGATACTCCGCGTACCATTGATGCGCCGTCGCGTAATTGGGGGTCAGCGCGAGGGCACGTTGGTATTCACGTTCGGCGGTGGGCCAATCCCAGTCGTAGTTGGTTGCGATAGACGCCATGGTCGTGTGCGCCTCGCCCAGAGACTCGTCCATTTCCAACGCTTTGGCGGCGGCCGCCCTTGCTTTTGGGATCGCTTCACTTGGGCGCACAGGGGAATAGTCCGGCATCAATAAGTAAGCATCCGCCAGTCCCGCGTACGCCAGGGGCCAGGCCGGGTCCAGGGCGATGGCCTGCTCGAAGAACTCGACCGCTTTTTCGAGACCGTCGGAAGTACGCTTGTTCCAATGGAATCGGCCCTTGAGGTAGGCTTGGTAAGCATCGGGATTGACCGTACGGGCCTGCTCTTGTGGCGCCAGCGTGATCTTAATCTGTCGGGCGATCTCCTTGGTGACAGTGCTCTGCCAAGCCAGCAGGTTCTCCACTTCCGGGGCGAAGCTGTCGGCCCAGATCTGGCTTTGGCTGACTGTCTCGACGAGCCTGGCGGTGATACGAATCTCCTGGTCGTGACGGAGGACGCTTCCTTCGACAACGTAGTCGACCCCGAGTTCACTCTTGATGTTCGAAATGGTACGATCCGTGTTCTTATAGTGCATCGCTGAAGAGCGCGCGATCACGCCGAGGCGCTGCGGATTAATCCGGCCTAGCTGGGTAATCATCTCTTCGGTGAGCCCATCGCTGAAGTATTCCTGGTCGGGATCGCGGCTGAGGTTCTCGAAGGGCAATACGGCGAGCATGATCTTTTCCCCACGGGCTCCTCGCGCTCCAGGCTGCTCACGCGCTGGCGCATCGCCGGTCGTCGTTGCTGATGGCGGCAGGCCAATGCGGCGTAGCAAGTCCGCGAAGCGGGGGTCGCCGCGCAGGGGCGCGAAGACTCGTAGCGTGCCCATGAAGAGCAGCCAGGAATCGCGAACTTCGTAGGCCTCCTCAAGCCACCGAATGGCTTCGTCGTGCTCGCCAAGACCGACGCAGATGGTGGCGAAATCCGTTGGTGGCACATAGCGTCTGATCGCGACGCGCAGCGACTCATCGAGAATTGCCCTGGCTTCCTCGGTGTGCCCGGTTCGAGCCAGCCCGTAGCCCAACTGGGCGGTGGCGAACGAGGCGGGCCCGGCAAGTTCGCGTCCCTTGCGCAGGTGCACAATGGCCTCGTCAGGCCGGCCGAGTTCCAGCAATGTCAGGCCGGCGCCTAACTGAAGCCAGGGAAACTCAGGAGCGAATTGCAGCCCGCCTTCCGTCACCGCGAGGGCTTCTTCGTAGTTTCCCTCCCAGTACTCGATCCACCCGAGGTTGTGGTGGAAAATCGGCATGAGCGGGTCAAGCTCGATCGCGCGGCGAAGCTCGCGCCGGCCTTCGGACATCCGCCCCTGAGCGGCAGCGAGCAGTCCATACCACTGATGTGCCGTCGCGTAGCGGGCGTTGAGGTTCATCGCGCGGCGAAACGCCGCTTCAGCCGCCTTGAGGTCCCACTCGAGGTAGAAGTGGACCATGCCCATGGAGGCGTGGGCCTCGGCGAGGTCGTCGTCCAGTCGCAACGCCGCTTCGGCGGCCGCCCGGGCCTTGGGAAGGGCGTCGGCCGTGCGCATCAGCCCATAGAGCGGCATCAGCGAGTAGCAGTCCGCAGTCCCGGTGTGGGCCAGCGCGAAGCTGGGGTCCAGCTCAACCGCGCGGTTGAGCAGTCGCAAAGCGTTGTCGAAACCCTCCTTGGTGCGTTTTGCCCACCAGAAGCGTCCTTCGAGGTAGTGACGATAGGCCTCGGCGTTCTCGCTGTATCCGCGCGATAGCTGACGCTTTTCCTCGCCGGTGAGGCGGAGGCGCAGGGCATCGCTGATGTCCGCGGCGATGTCACGCTCGATCTGAACCAGGTCCTCGAATTTGCGCTGGTAGCGCTCGCCCCAAAGCTGACGGCCTTGAGCCACGCCCACGAGATCAGCCTGAACGGTGAGGCTGTCGCCGCGCTTCAGAATTCGCCCGCTGAGGACGGCGGTTGCGGACAGCTCTCGGCCCGCGCGAACGGGGTCGGCTTCCCCCTTGTGTTTGAATGCCAGGCTGCGCGGGACCATGTTCATGGCCTCCACGCGGGAGAAGCCGTTGATCAGCGTTTCCGCAATGCCGTCGCCGAGGTAATCCAGTTCCTTGTCGCCGGAGTCGTTGATGAAAGGCAACACGGCCAAAGTAGTCTTTCCCCCTGGCAGCCCCCCCTTGTCCGCCCTTGGTAAGTTTGGAAGCAGGGAGGTCGCGGCCGGCATCGGCGCCAAAGGCGGTATGCCGACGCGGCGGACGAGGTCGACGAAGCGCGGATCGCTGCGCATGTCTGCCAGCAAGGGGTCGATCAGTGTGTCGAGCAGCCTTACATCGTGCTCCTGGTAGGCCCGTTCCAACCATACGAACATCCGATCCCTCTCTTCAAGCCCGGCATGGACAAAAGCAAGATGTGTCGGTGGGACGTACACTTCCTTTGACCGTGTGGTGATTTCATCGAGGATTCTCCGGGCTTCTTCGGGCTGACCAGACTTCGCATAGACGTAGCCTAGCGTGCTTGCGCATCTCGGATCGTTGTTCGAGATTCGGACTGCTTCCCGGGCTTGCGTGATTGCCTCCTCAGACCTTGATTGCAGGAACAAGGTGCGGACCAACCAAATGTGGGCCTCGGTGAAATCGGGAGCGAATTCGAGCGTCTTGCGGAACTGGGTCTCCGCTTGCTCCAGGTTCCCTACATCGTAGTACATCTCGCCGACGTTGACGCCGATGATGAGGGACAGAGGGTCAAGCTCTTGTGCTTTGGTGGCTTCGCTCATCGCTTCGGCGTGACGGCCTCTGAACCGAAGCTGCAACCCGTACCATTGATGCGCCGTCGCGTAATTGGGGCTTAGGGCCAATGCACGCCGGAACTCCCGCTCGGCGGTGGGCCAATCCCGGTCGTAGTCGGCCGCGATAATCCCCATTGTGGCGTGCGCCTCGGCCAGAGACTCATCCATTTCCAACGCTTTGGCGGCGGCCGTTCGGGCCTTCGGGTTTGCTTCGCTAGGCCGCATGTTGGAGTACCACGGCATCAACAAGTAGGCATCCGCCAATCCCGCGTAGCCGAGCGGCCAGTCGGGGGCCAGCGCGATGGCTTGCTCGAAATACTCGACGGCTTTCCGGAGCCCATCCGGAGTACGTTTGTTCCAATAGAACCGACCCTTCAAATAGGCCTCGTGCGCCGCGGGGTTGATTGGGCGAGCCGCGGCGATGCGGGCGTGCTCCTGGGGTGTGAGCGTGACTTTGATCTGCTGCGCGATCGTCCGGGCGACCTCGCTTTGTAGACGCAGAACGTCGCGCAAATCGCGGTCGTAGCTCTCGCTCCAGAGATGCTTATCGGTAGCCGCATGAATGAGCTGGGCCGTAATTCGCACTCGGTCGCCCGCGCGCTGCACGGAGCCTTCGACTACCGCGTCCACGTTTAGCTCACGGGCAATCTCCGGAAGCGACTTGGTCGTGGCTTTGTAGCGCATCACCGAGGTGCGGGAGATTACCTTCAGGCCTCCGATCTTGGCCAGGTCGGAGATCAAGGCCTCGGTCATGCCGTCGACGAAGTACTCCTGTTCGGGGTCACGCGATACGTTCTCCAAAGGCAGCACAGCGATCGAATCAATCGTCGGCCGGGCGTTGGGGCTCTTGTTACGCAATTCGCGCAGAACCGCGAAGGCTCCGATGGCAAGCGCCGCAACGACGACCATTGCAACGCCGACACGGGTGAACCGGGAGGCGCCTGAGCCCGTGTGCGCTGCGGCAACTCCGGTCTGCGAGTGCATCGTGCGTAGCGAGAACGCCAGGTCGGATGCCGACTGGAAGCGCTGGTCCGGCCGCTTCTCCAAGCAGCGGTCGATCAGCCGTTCTAGTTCCAGACCCACGCCGGAGGAGGCGGTGCGAACGCTGGTCGGCTCCTCCTTGAGGATGGCGGTCATGGTGTCTGCCGCCGTCTCGCCTAGGAACGCCCGCTTGCCGGTCAGCATCTCGTACATCACGCAGCCGAATGCGAAGATATCCGTGCGAGCGTCGGTAACCTGGGCGCGGATTTGCTCCGGAGCCATGTAGCACAGCGTGCCGATGATCGCCCCGGGGCGAGTCTCGATGGTCAGCGTCGGTGAGCTTGCCAAATCATGCGTCACCGGGCCGGTCGATCGCGCCAGCCCGAAGTCGAGGATCTTGACGTGCCCGTCGGCGGTCAGGAAGACGTTCTCCGGCTTGAGGTCGCGATGGATCACGCCTCGCGTGTGGGCGGCCGAGAGCCCGTCGGCAATCGCAATGCCTACATCGACGGCCTTCCGCGCCGGGAGCGCCGAGCGGTTGATCCGCTGGCGAACCGTCTCGCCTTCGAGAAGCTCCATCACCACATAGGAAATGTCTTCGTGTCGGCCGACGTCATACACCGACAGGATGTTGGGGTGCGACAGCGCTGCCACGGCCTTGGCCTCGCGCTCGAACCGCGCCAGCGCCGCCGGATCACGGGCAGTCTGCTCCGGCAGGACCTTGACGGCCACGTCGCGGTCCAGCCGCGAATCCCGTGCGCGGTAGACCTCACCCATACCCCCCGCGCCCAGAGGCGAGACGATTTCGTAGGGGCCCAGTCGGGTATTGGGAGTCAGCGGCATCGGAAGCTATTGTCGATTGTCGATTGACGATTGTCGATTGGGCTGCGTTACTTCTCGCCTCCGTCGCCGAGTTGGAGCATCCAGATGTCGGATTCGCTGCGCAGACGGCTAACCACTATCGCGCGCCCGGCGTCCACGACGCGTATCTCGCACGGGCCGGGGACGCCGGGCACTTCGCGTGCTGAACCGGTTCGGATGTCCCAGACGAATGCGGCACGTCGCTTCTCTTCCCATAGCAGCAGGCGATGCTCATCAATCCAATCCAGTCCGGGTGCGTGATCGGAGCACTCCAATGGCTGACCATCGGCTGCCCGGAGGATCGTAATCGTGCCGGTCTGCCGGTCATAAAGGCCGACGGCCGGGTTGAATGTTTTCGCGGTGTCCGTATG
>Ga0187893_10007309_pt1 | contig 18194 bp, 20 predicted proteins | sample MA1701074metaG_FD_139574 | JGI IMG/M metagenome (GOLD analysis project Ga0187893, IMG submission 139574) | White microbial mat communities from a basaltic lava cave in the Kipuka Kanohina Cave System on the Island of Hawaii, USA - MA170107-4 metaG ... | reverse complement strand
GCCGCCATCGCGCTCGGCGGACAGGTCGTCGGCCGCATCGACGCGGTGAAGCCGGTCGCGCAGATCATCGAGGAGACCGTCGCCGGCTTCCGCGAGACGCTCGGCGATCTGCAGAAATTCACTCGCCAGAATGTCAACCGCGGCTGATCTCGGCGCGCTGGGAAACGCTATCCGCGTCCTGGAAGTCTCCGATCTGTGCATCGAACGCGCGCTTGAAGGCGGGCCGCGCGGTGCAGCGTTCGATATGGGCGGCGAGGCGCCGGTCGCTCGTGACAATGTCGGTGTGCTTCAGGATGTGCAGCACGGTGGTCATCATCAGGTCGCCAGCCGTGAAGCGGCCGCCATCGCGATAGGGCTTGTCGCCGACTGAACTCGACAGGGCGGACAGGCGCTTCTGCACGAACTCAACCGCGCCGCGACGGCGCAGCTTCGCCCATTGCTCGTTGGCGTAGAAGAGATCGATCATCGCGACGTTTCATGACGAAGGGCTCGATGGAATTGAGCGCCGCGATCAGCCATTGCGTCGCGCGGGGGTTCATCCGGGCGGGAGCGGCGGATCCAGGGGATGTGCAAGCGGGAACGTGATCGTGCACTCGACGCCGCTGGGGGCGAATTCGAGGGCCACCGAGCCTCCGAGCTCGTAGGGAATGGACTCCCGGATCAGGGTCGAGCCGAATCCGCGATGCAGCGGCTCGGCGACCATGGGCCCACCCGACTCGCGCCAGCTCAGGCACAAGCGATCCGCGTCGCGGTGCCAGGTCAGGAACACGGTGCCCGACAGCACCGACAGCGCGCCATGCTTGACGGCGTTGGTCGCGAGCTCGTGCAACACCAGTCCCAGCGGTCCGGCCGCTTGCACGGGAACCAACACCTCATCGCCGTCGATCGCGGCGCGCTCGCCCTCGCGGCCGAACGGCGCGAGCGACAGCTCCGCCAGCTCGCGCATGCGCAGGGGCGTCCCTTTGTTGCGCCAGATGGCCGCATGCATGCGGGCGAGCGCCGCGATGCGACCGCGGAAGGTCTCACCGAAGCCCTGCAGTGTCGTCGAGGTCCGCAGCGTCAGCTCGGCCACCGCCTGCAGCGTCGAGAGCGTGTTCTTGACCCGGTGGTCGAGCTCCTGCACGAGAAACTGCCGCGCCTCCTCGGCCCGTTTGCGGGCGGTGATGTCGATCATGAAGCCGCGCAGCGTGCGCGGCCCGCGGTCATCGCGGATCACGTGGACGACGTCCTGGAACCACACGAGGTGGCCGTCGGCAGCGCGCATGCGGTATTCGACCTCGTAGTCGACCGCCGTGGCCCCCTGCTGCCGCCGGTCGTCGATCGCACGCCCGCGATCGTCGGGATACAGGTGATCGGCCCAGAAGCCGGGTCGATACCACGCCTCGACCGGATACCCGAGAACATCGGGAGCGTGCGGTCCGACATAGGTGAACTGCCAGGTGCGCGCGTCGGCTTCCCACGCCAGCAGGACGCTGCGGTCCGCCAGCGTCCGAAAGCGCTCCTCGCTCTCGCGCAAGGCGGCCTCGGAGCGCTGCCGTTCGCGGATCTCCTCCTCGAGCCGGCGGTTGACGATCTCGAGGTGCTGGGTGCGCTCGCGCACGCGTTGCTCGAGCGCCCGCTGGGCCTGCTCCTGGGCCTGCTCGGCGCGCTTGCGGTCGGTGATGTCGCGGGCCATCCCGAGCATCAGCCGCTTTCGCCCGGAGACGATGAGGCTGATGCTGAGCTCGATCTGAAACGTCGAGCCGTCCTTGCGCCGCAGCACTCGCTCCTGCGTCATCGGCACCCCCGGCACGAGTTGCGTCGCCGCCCGCGCCATCTCCTCCAGCGACGCATTCACATCGACCTCGATGATGGAGAGCGCCAGCAGCTCTTCGCGCGAATAGCCGAGGGTCGTGCACATCCGCCGATTGACGTCGAGAATGCGCCCGTCGATGCCGTGCAGACAGAGTGCGTCGGCGGCCTGGTCGACGAGGGAGCGCAGCAGCTCCGGGTCGCTGCGCAGCAGCGTCTCGAACGCCCGGCCCTCGCTGCCTCCGCTGGCGCTGGTGTGCGCCGCAGATCGGGTCGTGGGCTCGCGAGGGGTGTCGCGTGTCGAGGGAGCAACCGCCGCACGGGATGCAGCGGTCGGGCGCTTGCGCGTCGCGGCCATGCGACATTCCTTCAGCCACCGGACACGGCCACGTCAAGAGGAGGACACTGGGCGCGGTCCCGAAGATCTCCGGTTGCCTCTCGCTGCCATACCTGATCGTCCTGCGGCGCTCCGCCCATGCGTGTTGCCAACGGCCGACTGAATCCACCGGTGCTTGTGTGGCTCGCCGTCTCGTACCTGGCGAGCGGCGGGCTGGCACCAGCTCCCTCGGTGGCGTCCACCGCAGGCGACGCGCCGGCCCAGAGCGCATCGGCCTCGTCGCAGGCGACGTATTCGCTCGGCACGTTCGCATCGGCCTGAATCAGTCAGGCACAGTCATCACCGAGCAAGAATTTCCCTGCGCGAGAGATCTGCACGACGTGCGGGTAGAGGACCGGCGATGGCTACGATGATCTGGACATCGTAGGCGTGGCGGGAGCGGAGGCATTCTTCCTTCGCAACGTCGACCGCGGGCGATTCGAGGCGGCCAACGCTGCCCCAGTATTGTGGGGAAGGTTCACTGTAGCCAGCGATTTCGATGGCGACGGGGATTCAGATCTCGCCGTGCTCGACAGTCGCGGACAGATCGGCCTCCTTCGAGGATCCTCTGGCGGAGGCTTCGTCTCGCCAATCGCAGCTTCAACGGGGAACGATCCAGACTCCGTCGGCCTGGTCGATGTCGATGGCGACGAGGACCTCGACGTCGTCGCGGCGAATTGAGAGCAGCCGGCCTACTCGCTCGTCACGCCGCCCGATTTCTTTCCGCTCGCCGACCAGACTCAAATTGGCATCGCCTCCGCCAGGGCACGTACGCCGTCGATCGCCTCGTCGTGCCGCCCTTGGTGCCAACGGACGTGGGCGAGCTGGGCGCCGAACCCGTTGCCCGCGTCCGGCTGGCCGCCGGCGGTGCCGATCTCGAAGGCGGCGAGCGCCTGCGCCTCGGCGTCCGGCGCCCCGCGCGTCGCGGCAACCGTCGCGCGTCCTATCGCGGCAAACCAGGTGTAGAAGGGTTGGCGCAGCTGGGCCGCGAGTCGCTCCATTTCCGCGACGCAGCGCTCCGTGCCGTGGATGTCCGCCGATTCGAGCAGCGCGCCGGCGCGGTGGAAAGCCGCATGCCAGGCGAGCTCGCTGCTGCCGAGTTCCTCCGCGAGCGCCGCCAGCTCCGCCGTGAGTGCGAGGCGCTCGGCGAGCGTGAACGGGTCGCAGAACGCGATGAGTCGGAGCGTCATCACCTGTGCCAGGCCGCTTCGATCGCCGAGGCGCCGCGCGATCTCGACCGCCTCGCGCGAGAGCGCGTGGCGCCGCTCGCGGTGCGGCGTGTAGTTCAGCTCCGTCGCCAGCTGGCCCAGCACGCGCGCGCGCAGCAGGTTGTCGCTCGTCCCCAGTGCAGCGCTCGCCGCCTCGTAGAGGGCGACCAGAGCCTCGTCCACGACGTTGGCGTTCGCCATGAACCCGCCCGAGCGCGCGTTCGCGAGGGCAGCCGGCGCCAGCCGTTCGGCATCACCGAGCTGGCGCGCCAGCTCGACCGCCGTTCCCACCGTCTCGCGGTACTGCGGATTGCCCGCCCGCCGCCGGGCCTCCGCCGTCGCGATCAGGAGGTCGCAGCGCAGCAGCTCGTCGTCGCGGCCGCGCGGCTGCAGCACGCCGAGCGCCCGCTCGTAGTGCGCCGCCGCCTCCTCGAAGGCGAGACCCGCCAAGGCACGATCGCCCGCCTGGCGCGCGTAGCCGACCGCCTTGGCGGCGTCGGCCACCTGCGTGGCGGCGAGCCAGTGATACGCCAGGTCGTCGATCTTCGTGTCGGGCTCGACGTCGGCGAGCGCCTCTAGCGCTTCGCCGACCTTGCGGTGCAGCCGCGCCCGGCGCGCGGCGCCGAGCTCCTCATAGAGCGTGGCGCGGATCAGCGCGTGGCTGAAGCCGAAGCGGTTCGCCTCCCCCGGCACCTCGGCCACCAGCGCCGCCCGCGTCGCGTCCTCGTTGCACGTGCCGAGCAGCACCGTAGCGCCCTCGGCGTGGCGGGCCAGCGCCGCCTCGGTGGCGAGACGCGTCTTGCCGATGCCGGGCTCACCGCTGAGCAGTACGACGCGGCGCTGCCCCTCTTTCGCCTGCGCCCACGCCTGCGCGATCACCTCTTGTTCCGCGTCGCGGCCGACCATGGCGACCGCGGCCGAGACGGTGAGCCGCGGCGGCAGCGGTACGCCGGCGGCGAGCGGCTCCCAGCGCACCTCCGACGCCGGCACCGGTTCCGGCAATCCTTTGAGCGTGAGCTCGCCGAGCGGCGTAAAGGTATGCCCCTTGCCGCGCGCCAACACGCGCACGACGTCGGACACCAGAATCTGTCCGGCGCTCGCCGCCGCGCACAAGCGCGCCGCCTCGACCACCGGCGGACCGTACAGGTCACGGTCTTCGTGTGTGGCTTCGCCGGAGGACACGCCGACGCGGATCTGCAGCGGCTGGCGGTGCGCGCGCCGCACGGCGCCGTCGGTGGCCTGCTGCAGCGCGACGGCGCAGGCGATGCCGTCGGCGGCGCTGGCGAACGACAGCATCAAGCCGTCGCCGGTGGTCTTCACCTCGTTGCCGTTGTGTGTCGCCACGGCGCTGCGCAACGCCGCGAAGTGCGCTTGTCGCAGCGTTTCGTACGCGTCGTGCCCCAAGCGGCTCGCCAGCTCCGTGGAGCCAACGAGGTCGGTGAAGACGACGGTGACGGTCTCGGTGCGGGCCATGAGCAGTCGGTCGCAGTTGTCCTAAGTCACACCCCGCGGGCCGGCAAGGTCTGCGAGGAGCGCTGCGGTGCCGCCCGCGCTGTGCAGCGCTGCGAGGCGAGCACGTTCGTCGCGGCGTCCCTCCTCCCGATACGGCACCGTGTTGATGCCGAGCGCCGTGACCAGGGCGCGATCCAGTTCGGCGGTGAGCAAAGGTCCCAAGCGCCCGAGCCAGCGCGTGAGCAACGTACCCGACAGGGTCACCAGCTTGGTGGTGCGGATCTTCGATGGAGCAGCCAGTCCGGTCAGCGAAAACTCTGGATGCGTTGGCAGAAGCCGAACGTCGCCCACTTCGTCGGCGCGAAGGCGCTGACTGCTGATGAACGCGAGCAGGAAGTCCTCTCGGGCGGGATGTGCCCACAGCACCACGGCGGGTCGCCGCTTGGTGGTGGAGAGATCGCTGAACGGGAACGGAACGAGGACGACGTCGCCACGCGCGATCGGGCGCGCGACGCGACGCTCCCCCGGCATCAGAGCGGCTCTCCGGACGTATCGTCGTATAGCTCAGGTTCGCTCTCGAGCCAGTCGAACGCCCCGCCGCCGGCCGCAAGGGCGGCCATCTCACGTGCAGGCGTATCATCGGTAGGACTCAGCCCACCGACATGGTGACGCAGGCCTGCCTCCATCAATTCGCGCGCGGTCTGCGGCACAGAGCGCCGTTCTTGCCGCGCAACAGCCTCGAGCGCCTGGTAGAACGCCGGCTCCACGCGCAGGTTCACCTGCTTCCGACGACTCAATTTCGACTTGGAGAGTTTCTTCGCCGATCCCGTTCGCATCGCCTGAACCCCCGCCTCCCTACTGTGGGTAGCAGAGTGTAGCAGTTGCTACAAACGAGGAAATCAACCGCTGGATTTTGAGCAATACAACGATCGGATGGGCACCGAGAATTCTCGGTCACCGTAAGCGCCTGAAATGTCAGGGGGGAAATGGACGCGGGGGGGGGGAGCCCCCAAAGTTGCCCCAGGGCCTGCGTGTTGTCGCCATACTCGCTACCCGATTTCACCGCGAGGCTGCGCAACTCTCGCGGCGGCGGCGCCTCCGGCGGCCATGGAGATGAGCAGGGAAGATCGTCAAGCAGGAGACGCGACCGAGAAACCGAGCAGAGCCGCGCCTTCTGCCATCCGCTTGTCGTAGGTCACGACCGCCGTCACCTCGGGCGCGATGACGGCGGCGGCGGCAAGGTGGATAGCATCGAGCGAGCGCATGTTCACCGGGTCCAACAGACCGGCGGCGTCGAGTAGCGCATCGCCGAGGCGGATGAGGTGAACGCTTCGGAGCACACGCCTGGCGTCCTCGATCGCGGCACTGCCACCGCGATGAACGGCGCGGAGCAACTCAGTGCGCGCGATGGCGCACGAGAACTGTTCCGGCTCATGTCGTAGAAAGGTTCGCAGGGCGCGGGACTCCTTCTCGATGACGACGAGCTTCACCAGGGCGGAGGTGTCGAGATAGACCGTCAACGCTCGTCCTCTCTTAGCCGCGCCAGTCGGGCCGAGGCGGACTCGCCGCGCGGCATTCTGACCCTGGGCGGTCCCAGGTCATTCAGGTTGCCGGTGGCGCGAGTCAACTTGCCAGCGGCTTCGAGTCGGTCAAGCAAGGTGCCGTTGACCGGGACCAACCTCGCCACCGGGCGACCCCTGACGGTCACTTCGATGACCTCGCCGAGGCGTACGCGTTCCACTGTCGAGGCGGCGTTCTGCTGGAGCTGCCTGACTCCGATTCTTTCCATGTGCGGCATGGTAGCACGCAGCGAAGTTGACCGGCAACTCGTCGCCCTAGGCGAACCCGGCTCACTGACCAATCGACCGCGAGTTGCGCAACTCTTGGGCTACAGCTTTGGCGATCTCTGCAACATCGGGGCTCTCTGATCGTCGCGGTTTGGCGAGGCCCTGGATGATCTCGCCCTGCCGGCGGCTGCCGACCGCCCCGTAGCTGTAGAAGGTCGTCAGAACTTTCTCGTGCCCGAGGTTCTGGCTCCACGCCTTGAAGTCCTCGGGACTCCTGCACAGCGTCTCACCGAGATGCACGCGCGTGTCCCGCAAGCTGTGCGGGTTGAAGTAGGGTAGGCCGGCTGCCTCGAACGCATCACGGAAGATCGCGCGAATGGGCGCGGCGCTGGAAGCAACGGGCACAAGCACACGTCGGGCCCTCTGGGGTGTAAGGGATCGGCTCGGCCCGCCTGCATTCCGGTCGTCTGTGCGCCCCGTTGCCATCGCGGGGCTCGAGTCGTAGCATCGCGCGCATGAAGACTTCCGCTTCCTCGACGGCGCGCCCCGCGCCGGTGGTGAACCTCTATGACGTGGACTTCTTCGAGTGGACGCAGCGGACCGCCGGCCAGCTGCGGGCTCGGCGTTTCGCCAGGGTCGACATCGAGCACGTCGCGGAGGAGATCGAAGACATGGGGAAGCGCGATCTCAGGGAGCTCAACAGCCGCATGGAGGTGCTGCTGGCGCACCTGCTGAAGTGGAAGCTCCAGCCGCGCAAACGCTCGCGCTCTTGGCGTGCGACGATCGTCGTTCAGCGGCGCGAGATCGACGCCACCCTCCAGGACAGCCCGAGCCTACGCCGGCGGCTTGTCTCGGCGAGACCGAGCAACTATGAGGGCGCCGTCGCACGGGCCGCTGCCGAGACAGGTCTCGGTGTCACGGCTTTCCCGCCGAGCTGCCCCTTCTCAATCGAAGAGATTCTCGACGTCGGCTTCCTACCCGACTGATCGGGCCTCATCTCCGGCTCGTCGCATCACAGACGAAGAAGTGACACCGCGTACACTGACTGCATGGCCTTTCACCTAGTGGGCCGAGGAGTTTGCGCCGACCGATCATCGGACAATGTCCTGAATCAATGACGTCGCGCGCCAGCGCGACCACCGCCCTCAGCCTGAGCCTCAGCCGCAGCCTGAGCCTTCCGAAGCCTCAGCCGTCGAGGCTGAGGAAAATGGGGCGGGGCGTTGAGAGCTATGGTACGTCGAACGCTGCCTTGATCGCTTGGTTCAGCTCAGCGACCTTGTCAGCGTCGCAGGCGCCCACCAGCCGTTTCAATCGATGGCGCGGGACGGTGAGGACGTTGTCGAGGTTCGCGACACAGCGAACGGGTAGTCCTTGCCGGCGGCCGAGGACTACCTCAGTCGGGAATTGGCGCACCGTTCGCCGTGACGGTACTTCCAGCGCCACCACTTGCCGCCCGCCGGGTTGACCTCCAGGTAGAGACCACCGCCGTCGAACAGCTTGAAGGATCTGACCCGCGGTTTCGCCTTGCGGATGTTGGTGTCGGTCAGCATGTGGGGGCAACTCTCTTTGACGCATGACCAGTTGCCCCCAAAGTTGCCCCCAAAATGGGGGCAGCTTCCCTAGGACGACAGTGGATCATGCCGGACCATCCACACGAAAAACCCTTGCAGGACAAGGGCTTTTCGGACGTTTTCGGTTCCCGTCGGACTGGTTGAAAGTGGAGGCGGGGGGAATCGAATACGCGCAGTCGGTAGACGACGGGATACCACGGGATAAGAAATCAAAGACTTAACCGCCGGCGTCTTACCGCCATATACCGTGATATCCCGTGATTTGGGCACCCGGTGCCCAACGCTTCGCAGGGCGAACGCTGGCGCTCAACGACCGATTTCGGGTTTGTCAGCCCGCCCAGATCGGCGGCCTTCGTCGATTCTGTTCGCAACCAATCGTAGTTGAGCCGCCCACAGTGTTCGTTGCGCATCTACGTGACTGCATGGTCTGATTTCTCACAATGCGGGTTCTGGCAACGACTCAGCCGGGCTCCTCCGTGTTCTTTATGATGGCGCCCCTCTTGTCGGCGCTTCAAGCGAGCGGCCACGAGGTACTGGTCGCGGCGTCGCGCCGCTTTGGTTCGATCATCCGAGGCATCGGGCTGACGCACGAGCCCGCCGGCGTTGACTTTCTGGAGTCGAGCATCGCCGAAGCGTTCCCCGAGATCGTCCAGCACCTTCACGACCCTCACGGCGCATTGGTCCGCTTTGTCGTAGATGTGAACGTGCGTCGCACGACGCAACAGTTTGCGCACGACATCGCGCCGTGCATTCGCCGCTGGAAACCGGATCTGCTGTTGCACAGCTCGAACGAGTTCGGCGGCCCCATAGCCGCGGAAGCTGCCGGAGTTCCGCACATGATGCTGCTGGCCGGCCTGGACAACTGGTTCGACCGCTTCGGACCAGTGCTCAGCGGCCTGGACCAGTTCCGTACCGCTGTCGGCCTCGAGTCTGTGGAGGGCGATCCAGCGTGGCTTTTCGCGCAGGGCCTGATTCTCGCGGAGGTGCCGGGTTGGTCGGCCCGATCGCTCGAAAACCTGTCGGTCGTCTGGTTGCGCCCGGTGTCACCGGATCAACCCAGCGGCAACTTGGAATGGCTGGATCAACTGCCGCGCCCGTTGGTGCATGTGTCGCTCGGCACGGTCTTCAACAAGAAGGGCGCGCGGCCCCTCTTCGCTGCCCTGGCCCGAGGCGCTGGGACGGTCGCGGCGAGCGTAGTGGTGACGGTTGGCGAAGATCGTGATCCCGACTCCTTCGCGAGCCTTCCGCCGAACGTGCACCTCCGCCGATACATTCCGTTGGCTCCTCTGCTGCAGCGCACCGATGCGGTGTTGGCGCACGCTGGTTGGGGCACGCTGATCGCCTGCGTCGAGGCAGGAGTGCCGCTGGGCGCGCTCGTGCTCGGCGCCGACCACGGGTACAACGCCCTCATGCTTGAACGAGCGGGGTGCGGCTTCGGGCTTCAGCCGCAGTCTTGCACCTCGGAAGCGGCTGCGGAGGCTACGCACCGTCTTCTGGTCGATCCAACGCTGAGAGCGGCGGCTACGCGTCAGCAAGCAGCACTTCGCGGGGTCCCCTCGCCCACCGACGTCGCAGCACTCCTGGCTAAGCAATTCGGGTGACCGTTGCGAAATGCTATCACGCGCGGCCGCAGCCAAGCGGCCAAGGAGCTGGGCGACGGCCTGCTCGCCTACTTCGACTGACCATCTAGATGGATGGCAAGACCTTCACCGTGAACGACACATGCCGCCGCAGTGCGGCGAAGTGCGCATCGCCGGTCACGAACAGGCTTCCAGTGTGGCGGGCCGTCAGCGCGAGCAGCAGGTCATTCTGCAGCCGGGCCAGTCCGAGTGCCTCGTGATCGGGAAACACCCGCGGCAGCAGCCGACCGGTCTCGAGCCAGCAGGCGCGCCACGATGGCGGCTCCAGGGGAACCAATCCTCGCACCAGCCGCATCACATTGCGGGTCCCCCGACCCGACACGCCTCGCAGGAGCTCGCTCGCTACCACCGGCGACAGCCGCACCGGCGGATTGCCGACTGCTTCGAGAACTTGAGCGAGCGGACGCGTTCCCCGGAGAAGGTCGATGTGGATGCTCGTGTCAAAGAAGGCGAGCATCGATGTCGGCGGCACGAACGGTCCGCGCCGTGGCGCGCAGCACCGCGTGCGAGCGGAGGCGTTCCTCTTCCTCGGCCAACAGGGTGTTGATCAGCTCGGACTGCGTCGCGGACTTGCGGGCTCGCATCAGTTTGCGCAAGCGCGCCTCGGAGATGCGGACGGTGATCGCGCGGCTGCCTGCCATGGGTGTCTCCTCGTATGACAGTATCGTCGTGCTGTCATACAACCAGGCCGCACGCCCCCGCAAGCGCCGCTGGCCGAGCGCGCGGCCACCGACCATTTGGGCACCGGATGGGCACCGAGCATCTCGGCCGTCCTAACTGCCTGAAATTTCAGAGGAAAAGTGGAGGCGGGGGGAATTGAACCCCCGTCCGAAGGTGATCGACTGCGGCTTCTACGTGCGTAGCCTGGTGTTTTGATCTCGCCGCCGCGACTCCCACCGGCAGGATGCGCGGCGGCCAGCTCGTGCGGTTTTCGTCCCTAGGCTACGAGCGTTGCCAAGGGCTTATCCCGATTTGCCATGCCTGGGTCCGGTCCTACGGGCTCGGGCCGGTCAGACACCGGCTGCCGTTAAGCAGCCAGAGCGAACGATTCGTCTGCGTTTAGTTTTCGCAGCCTGGGTTTTGGCGGGCCCCAAGTACCCGTTACACGCCACAGCAGCTTCACAACCTCCGTCGAACCCAGATCGCCCCCGTGTGTCGGACGTGACAGGATGGTAGTGCCGCATACCGCCGCATTCAAGGGCGGTTGTCCGATAGGTCGTGATCTGCGGCAAGACGACGCAGAGGAGCCCGCGCTGGCTCGGCGCCGACAGCCCGTCCGCCGACACGTCCGCCGGAGGCCTCCGGAGTGCGGGAGGCTCCGGGCCGCAGGCGGGCGCGGCGCCCTCCAGAAGCAAGATCGCGCGGGCCGCGTTCGCCCGCGGTTCGACTCAGTGGAGCTGGCCGATGAGGCGGCTGCGCATGTCGGTCATGAATGTCGACATCGACTGGAGCGCGGCACCGGGCCACGGGCCGTCCTGAGCGAGCACCGAGAGCGCCATGAGAAAGGCGCATTTGAGCACCTCCTCGGCGTTGGAATGGCCGATGGCGCTCTCCAGCACGCTGCCGTGAACTTCGACCTCGAAATTGAAGCGTCCCCCATCATCCGTGATGCTGCGGCGGTTCATTTTGCGTCGTCCCCCTGACTGTTATTTCCCCCAGTCAGCAGTGGGGATAACACGACGCGGCCGTCGAGGTTAGCTGGGACTTTCCCTGAAGCAGATGAGGGTTTTCCCTAATCCCGCTCGCCGATCGAGTGCACGCGTTGCTGCCCCCGTTGGCCGTCGCCCAACGACGTTCCGCGCCGATTAACCCAATACTTGTAGGGACTTCGGGCGTCGGGAAGGGGAGCGGCAATGAACAAGCGACTGATCGCAGACACCGCAGGGTTGTTTACCTGCGAACTGGAAGTGCACGGTACAGTGCTCGGCGAGGCGCTCGAACACGAACGAGCCGAAGAGCTCCTGCGCTGCGCGGTCATCGTGGCCCTGTCGGCGTTGGCGCAGGATGCGCCGTGGCCCGAGCGGGCAATGGACTCGCTGGCGGACTTCATGGTCGAGATGCGCGACCGGGTCGTGCAGGGGGAGCCCTCCTGACCTCCCCCTCAGCGGGAAGGCTCCCGGCCCCCTGCCTGCGTGCCGCGCTCCGCCAAGACGCTTACCGGGCAGGACCCTGCCACTAGAGACTCACGGCGATCTGGGCGCCGACGACGAGGGCGTCGGGGATCTTGCCGGTGCCGCCGGGCTTGAGGATGAACTGGAAGTCGGGTTGCACGTTCAGCCACGGCGTAATCTGGATGATATACGCCCACTCCAGGACCATCTCGAAGTCCTGTTGGCCGGTCGGGCTGCCGGCTTGCGAGCGGCGCAGATCGCGGCTGAAGCCACCGTAGGCGAGCCCGAGGAGGGCGACGTCGGCGTCGCGGCCGGGGAGCAACCCCTGATACGTGAGGCCCCCGCCGAGAAAGAGCGGCATCGTGTTGATCGCCTGGTTGGGGGCGACGACCACGGTCAGAAAGGGCCACAACCCCTGGGTGCCCTGCTCGCGAAACACCATCTGGTCGGCAAGGAAGTAGTAGCCACCGTTGCCGTGCTCGGCGTCGCTCGGCAGGTCGGAATCGGGCGGCGCGCCGAAGCGGCGATAGCGGCTCGTGTCGTAGTAGCCGCCCACCTTGTAGTGGCCTGGGAGCATGCCCTTGATGTGGTGCGCGGGCTCGTAGCCCGCCTCGAAGGTGAGCAGCACGCCCGGGCCGTCGAACGTCATGTCCACGCCGTGCGCGCTGTTACGCGTGATGTCGGAATTGGCGTTGTAGACGCCGGCGGCGAGGTAGAGCGGCCGCACCGGCCGGCCGCGTACGCGCGCGCCCCAGGTGGCGTCCGGATAGGCAAAATACGGCGTGTTGAGCAGCGGGCTGAAGGGGTTGGCGTCGAAGTCGCTGTTGACGAACAGGACGTAGAGCGGCGAGGTGAGAAAGTCGTCGCCGGTCGAGAGCCGCCCGATGCGGATGCTCAAGCGCTGCTCGAGCAGCGACTGCTCCCAGGCGAGCGTGACCAGACGGGTGGCGAACTCGCAGCACACCTCGGCGACGGTGAACACGTTGCCGATGTCGCTGGAGAGGTCGTTGCCGGCGCGCGACGACATCGAGACCTGAAACCGCGACCCCGTCCACCCGAGCATGCGCTCGAAGTCGATCGCCAGGTCGAGGCCGACGTCGTGCGCGTAGCGCACCTTCTGCACCTCGCCGCCGATCGGGTTGCCGAGAATGTCGGTGACGTAGGCACCGTTCGTATAGATTCCCCACTTGTTCAAGCGCGTGCGCAGTCCTCCCCAATCGCCGGTCATGTAGGGTCGCTCGAGCAACGTCGCTGGCCCAACCAGGTCGCCGACGATGCCGGACACCCACTCGAACTGCTGACGCGAAGGCGGCGCGACGGGCTGGCCCGCCGCCGGCACCGGCGTCGGGGTGGCGCCGTCCTCCTGCGCACGCACTGCCGTCCCGAGCAGCAACGTCGCGATCACGCCGAGCATTCGTACCGACGCCACCATCACCCTACCCCGCCATCGGAATCGCGGACTACACGGATTGCACGGATCTCGTCCGTGTAGCTTGCGTGATCCGCGGTCCCGCTTGTCGTTGACACTCTGACGGCCTTCCGTCAACGAGTGCGCGTGGAGCAGCTGACGGTCTGGCAGTTCTCGGCGGCGGCGTTTGCCGGGTCGATCGCCGCCGGACTGCTCGGCGCGCTCACCGGCCTCGGCGGCGGCATCGTGGTGATCCCGATGCTCACCCTCCTCTTCGGCGTCGACATCCGCTACGCCGCCGGCGCCGCGCTGATCTCGGTGATCGCCACCTCGTCGGGGGCCGCCTCGTCGTACGTCAAGGATGGCTACAGCAACCTGCGCGTCGGCATGTTCCTCGAGATCGCCACCACCTGCGGGGCGGTGATCGGCGCGCTGCTCACCGCGCTGCTCGCCGCATCGGCCATCGCCATCATCTTCGGCGTCGTCCTCCTGGCCTCCGCCGCGCTGTCGTTCCGCCGGCGCCGCGAGCCCGACCCGCGCGAGCCGCCCGATCCGATCGCCGTGCGGATGCGCCTGGACAGCGACTACCCCACCCCGCAGGGTCGCGTCGCCTACCACGTGCACGGCGTCCCCGCCGCGTTCGGCTTGATGTTCGTCGCCGGCGCGCTCTCCGGCCTGCTCGGCATCGGGTCGGGCGCGGTCAAGGTGCTGGCGCTCGACTGGGCGATGCGGTTGCCGTTCAAAGTGTCGACCACCACCAGCAATTTCATGATCGGTGTCACCGCCGCGGCGAGCGCCGGCGTGTACCTGAATCGCGGCTACATCGAGCCTGGCCTGGCCATGCCGGTCATGCTCGGTGTGCTGGCCGGCTCGATGCTCGGCGCGCAGCTGCTCGTGCGCGTCCAGAGCAGCGCGCTGCGCATCGTCTTCGCCATCGCCATCGCCCTGCTCGGGGTGCAGATGATCTACGGCGGCCTGCGGGGAACGCCATGAGCGCCGGCCGCCCGGGATGGAGCGACCAACAGGTCGAGCAGGCCGTCGGCAACCTGCTGCGCATCGGTCTGCTGATCGCCACCGTGGTGGTGATCGTCGGCGCTGTGATCTACCTCGTGCGTCACGGCGGCGAACCACCGGAATATCGAATCTTCCACGGCGTGCCGCCCGACTTGCGCGGACTCACCGCCATCGCCGAGCTGGCCGCGGACTGGCGGGGGCGCGGCATCATCCAGCTCGGCCTGCTCATCCTGCTGGCCACGCCGGTCGCGCGCGTGGCCTTCTCGATCGTCGCCTTCGCCCTGCAGCGCGACCGCCTGTACGTGGCGATCACGCTGATCGTCCTGGCAGTGCTGCTCTACAGCATGGTCGGTGGATATGTCTGAGCTGGAACCCAACAGCGTGCGGGGGTGCGGAGGTGCGGAGGTGCGGAGGTCGGCACTTCGACACGACGCGGATCGGAGATACCTCCGCACCTCCGCACCTCCGCACCTCCGCACCGCTACCGCACCTCCGCACCTCCGCACCACAACCGCGACGAGCTAGATGGTGGACTCGCTCGAGGTCGTGCTGCGTTCCTGGCAGGTGCCGTTCTGGCCGACGGCTGCGCTGCTGGTCACCGCGCTCGTCTACACGCGCGGCTGGCGAGTGCTGCGGGCGCAGATGCCGCAGCGCTTCGGTGCGGCGCGCCTGGTCGCGTTCCTCGCCGGGCTGGCGGCGGTGTTCGGCGCGGTCGCATCGCCGCTCGATGCCTTTGCCGGGCTGCTGCTGCAGGCACACATGGCCCAACACCTCCTCCTCATGATGGTGGCGCCGCCGCTCCTCTGGCTCGGCGCCCCGGCGGTGCCGCTGCTGCGCGGCCTGCCGCGACGCGTTGCCAGCGCCGGGCTCGGTCCCTTCCTGGCCGCGCCCGGGTTCCGGGAGACGGCACGCCGGCTGGCGCACCCGCTGGTGACCTGGTCGGTGTTCACCGCGACGGTGCTGGTCTGGCATCTGCCCGGACCGTACGAGCTGGCACTGCGTTCGCCCGCCTGGCACGACGCGGAGCACTTCTGCTTTCTGACGGCCGGGTTGTTGTTCTGGTGGCCGGTGGTGCAGCCCTGGCCGAGCCAACCGGTGTGGCCGCGCTGGACGATGATTCCGTACCTGCTGCTCGCCGATCTGCAGAACACGATCCTGGCGGGATTCCTCACCCTCTCGGAGCGGGTCGTCTATCCGAGCTACGCGGCAGCGCCGCGGCTCTGGGGAATCACGCCGATCGACGATCAGGCAGTCGCAGGCGCGCTCATGTGGGTGCCGGGATCGATCGCCTTCCTGCTGCCCGCCGTGTTGATCGTTGTCGAGGTCCTGCAGGGCACCGCTTCCGCGGCGCCATGGCCGCGCGGAAGCGCGGCCCTCCACTTACCCCGGCCGCGCGGAAGCGCGGCCCTTCACAATCCGCATGCGATGCGACAGCGGCGGCGCTTCGATCTGCTCACCGTGCCGCTCGTCGGACCCTTCCTGCGCTGGCGCTACGGCCGACGCGTTCTCCAGCTCGCCATGCTCGGCCTCGCCGCCGCGGTCGTCGTCGACGGCCTGCTCGGCCCGCAGATGGCGCCGATGAACCTCGCCGGCGTGCTGCCGTGGACGCACTGGCGCGCGCTGGTCGTGCTGGCGCTGCTCATCGCCGGCAACTTCTTCTGCATGGCGTGCCCGTTCATGCTGCCGCGCGAGCTCGCCAAGCGCGCGCTGCCCGGGCGCTGGGCGTGGCCGCGCCGGCTGCGCACCAAGTGGCTCGCCGCGGCGCTGCTCCTCGCTTATCTGTGGGCCTACGAGGCGCTCGCCCCGTGGGACAGCCCGTGGTGGACCGCGACCATCGTGCTCGGCTACTTCGGCGCCGCGTTCGCGGTCGACGGCCTGTTCCGCGGCGCCAGCTTCTGCAAGTACGTCTGCCCGATCGGGCAGTTCAACTTCGTCCAATCGCTCGCCTCGCCACTCACCGTGCGGGCGCGCACCCTCGATACCTGCCGGCGCTGCGCCACGCACGACTGCATCCGCGGCAATGCGCAGCACCGCGGCTGCGAGCTCGAGCTCTTTCAACCCGAGAAGCGCGGCAACCTCGATTGCACCTTCTGCCTCGACTGCGTCACCGCCTGCCCGCACGACAACGTCGGGATTCTCGCCGCGGCGCCGGCTCGCGACCTGGCCCGCGATCCCCACCGCTCCTCGCTGCGCCGGCTGTCCGAACGGCCCGATGTCGCCGCCTTGGCGCTGCTCTGCGTCTTCGGCGCCTTCGCCAACGCCGCCGGGATGACCGCCCCGGTGCTGGCGTGGCAGAGCGCCGCCGCGCAAGGGCTCGGGCTCTCGTCGACCCTGCCAGTGGTGACCGGTGGGCTCGTATTGGGCCTCGTCGTCGTGCCGGCCGCGTTGGTGTGGGGAGCCGCCTGGGGGACGCGTCGCCTCGAGCCCGGGCCGCGCTCCACGCGGCCACGGGCGCGCCAAGGCGCGCCCCTACACGGATCGCCCGAAGCCGGCGGTGCGGTACCGTCCGACCAGCACGTCGCCCCGCCCCCCGGCGCCGACGGCGCGGCGCCCTCCACAGAAGGTCGCGGCGCCATCGCGACGATCGCGTGCCGCTATGCGTTCGCGTTGGTTCCGCTCGGGCTCGGCATGTGGGCGGCACATTTTCTCTTTCATCTGCTCACCGGCGCCGGGGCGCTGACCGCGGTGGTGCAACGCGCGGCGGCCGATCTCGGCGGCGTCATCTTCGGCGCACCGGTCTGGGCCGCGGCGGCGCCGCCCGGCGCGCCGACCTGGGTCACCGAGCTCGAGCTGCTCGTGCTCGACGCGGGATGGCTGGCGACGCTCTACGTCGCGTGGCGCATCGCCGTGCACGAGCGCGGCCGCGCTGCCCCCGCGCTCGCCGTGGTACCGTGGGCGATACTCAGCGGCGCGTTGTGGGCCGCCGGCGTGTGGATCGTGCTGCAACCGATGGAAATGCGGGGGATGATCCATTGAGCCGCCCTCCGGGCGGCAGAGGCGCGCCAAGGCGCGCCCCTGCAGGGATCGGTCGTGTAGGGGCCGCCCGTGGGCGGCCCGTAGGCGCGCCAGAGGCGCGCCTGTGTCAGTCAATCAGCAACGAGGAAGCTGGATCGTGACCGAGAAGCGACCACGACATCCCTCCCCAGGTGAGCGCGCCGCCGAGACCGCGCGCGAGGCGGTGCCGGCGCTGATCACCGGCGGCGCCGGCGACGATCCGGCCGGCATCGTGACCTACACCATCGTCGGCGCGGCCACCGGCCTCACCCAGCTCTGGCTCATCGTGCTGGCAACGCCGATGCTGGCCGCCGCCACCATCATGGCCGGACGGGTGGCCCTGGCGACGCGCGCCGGCCTCGCGGCGGTGATCGAGCGGCGCTACGGCCGCACCATCAGCCTCGCGGTCGTGCTCCTGCTCGCGGTGCCGAATGTGGCGACGATCGCGGCCGATACCGCCGGCGTGGCCAGCGTGCTCGGCATCGTCACCGGAGCGCCGTGGGAGGTCTTCGTCCCGCTCATCCTGATCCTGCTGGCGTTGCTGCTGCGCCGCAGTTACGCGCTGATGAAGCGCGTGCTCACCGGCTTCACCCTCGTGCTGCTCGCGTACGTCGCCGCCGCGTGGATCGCCGCGCCCGACTGGCGCGCGGTGGCGCGCGCCACGCTGCTGCCGAGCATCGAGCTCGATCGGACCTGGCTGCTCGCCGCGCTGGGCCTGCTCGGCACGACCATCTCGCCCTACATGCTGTTCTGGCAGGCCACCGAGGAGGTGGAGGAGCTCCAGCACGGCGCCACCATCCACCCGCGCGAGCTCGACGGCAGCATCTGGATCGGCATGATCT
>Ga0187893_10007308_pt1 | contig 18195 bp, 16 predicted proteins | sample MA1701074metaG_FD_139574 | JGI IMG/M metagenome (GOLD analysis project Ga0187893, IMG submission 139574) | White microbial mat communities from a basaltic lava cave in the Kipuka Kanohina Cave System on the Island of Hawaii, USA - MA170107-4 metaG ... | reverse complement strand
TCCTTCAGCTCCCACAGGATCTCGTCCATCTCGAACGCCGCGAGCACGGTCTCGACGAGCGCGGTCGCGCGGATCGTGCCCTGCGGCACCCCGAGCGAGTCCTGCGCGGCCCGGAAGACGTCGTTCCAGAGCCGCGCTTCGAGGTGCGACTCCATCTTCGGCAGGTAGAAGTACGGGCCGCTGCCACGGGCGACGAGCTCTTGCGCGTTGTGAAAGAAGAGGAGCGCGAAGTCGAAGAGCGAGCCCGCGACGGGCCGGCCGTCGATCCGCACGTGCTTCTCGTCGAGGTGCCAGCCGCGCGGGCGGGGGATGATCACCGCCGTCCGGTCGTTCAGCCGGTACTGCTTCCCGCCCTGCTCGAAGACGATCGTCCGGCGAACCGCGTCGCGCAGGTTGATCTGGCCCTCGATCATGTTCGCCCACGTCGGGCAGTTGGCGTCCTCGAAGTCGGCCATGAACGTCGATGCGCCGCAGTTGAGCGCATTGATGACCATCTTGCGGTCGGTCGGGCCGGTGATCTCGACCCGGCGGTCGAGGAGGTCGCGCGGCTGGTCGGCGACCTTCCACTCGGACTCGCGGATCGCCCTGGTCTCGGGCAGGAAGTCGGGCAGCCGGCCGGCGTCGAACGCCTGCTGCCGCGCCGCACGCCTGGCGAGGAGCTCCTGCCGCCGGCGCTCGAACTGGCGATGGAGCAGCGCAACGAACCCGAGCGCCGCGGGCGTGAGGATCGTCGCGTACTCGGGCGTGACGCGGCCGTGAACTTCGACGCCGCCGGGGAACTTGTCGGTCATGAAGCGCCTCGGGAAAAGCAGGAACGGAACGCGCCGATTCTACTGACTGTTGCTGCAGTGCGGGAACGGGGTTCGCCCGTCCCGACATCCGGAAAGTCCGACTGCCGGCGCGCGCAGCCGGGGCGGCAAGCGAGCGCGGGCGCCGAGCCTCACTCCACCGGCGGTTCCGCCGGCCCGGCGCGCTCCTCGAGCCGCAACTCGGCGATCTTGCGGGTGATCGTGTTGCGGCCGATGCCGAGCAGGCTGGCGGCCTCGATCCGCCGCCCGCCGGTGTGCACGAGCGCGCGCGCGATCAGCACCTTCTCGAACTCGCGCACGAGCGAGTCCATGATCCCCGACTCGCCGCGCATCAGCGCCTTGTCGACGTGGCGCTGGAGCACGGCGGTCCAGTCGGCCTCGCCGCCGGCGGCGGCGTCCTCGCGCACCTCCGGCGGCAGGTCGCTCACGTCGACCGTCTGGCCCGGCGCCATCACCGTGAGCCAGTGGCAGACGTTCTCGAGCTGGCGGACGTTCCCCGCCCAGTCCTGCGCGACGAGGAAGTTCATCGCGCCCTCGGCGAGGCGCTTCGGTTCGACGCCGAGGTCGCGCGCGCTCTTGGCGAGGAAGTGCCGGGCGAGCAGCGGCACGTCCTCGCGCCGCTCGCGCAAGGAGGGCAGCCGGAGGCGGATCACGTTCAGGCGGTGATACAGGTCCTCGCGGAAGGTGCCCTCGCGCACCCGCGAGTCGAGGTCCTGGTGGGTCGCCGCGATGACGCGGACGTTCGCGCGCAGCGGCTGATGCCCGCCGACGCGGTAGAAGTTGCCGTCGGAGAGTACGCGCAGGAGCCGCGTCTGGAGATCGCTCGCCATGTCGCCGATCTCGTCGAGGAAGAGGGTCCCGCCCTCGGCCTGCTCGAACCGGCCGCGGCGCATCGCCTGCGCGCCGGTGAACGCGCCGCGCTCGTGGCCGAAGAGCTCGCTCTCGAGGAGGTCTTTCGGCATCGCGGCGGTGTTGATCGCGATGAACGGGTTCGCCGCGCGCGGGCTGTGGCGGTGGAGCGCCCGCGCGACCAGCTCCTTGCCGGTGCCCGACTCGCCGGTGATCAGCACCGTCGCGGTCGACGCCGAGAGCCGTCCGATCGCGCGGAACACCTCCTGCATCGCCGGCGCCTGGCCGAGGATCTCCGGCGTCGCGGTCGCCGCCTCCTCGGCCGCGCCCTCGTGCAGGCTCTCGTCCACCGCGCGCCGGATCAGCTCCACCGCCTGGTCGACGTCGAACGGCTTGGGCAGGTACTCGAACGCGCCGCCCTGGAACGCCGCCACCGCCGACTCGAGGTCGGAGTAGGCGGTCATGATGATCACCGGCAGCCCGGGATGCTTCTGCTTCACGTTCTGCAGCACCTCGAGGCCGGAAGCGCCCGGCATGCGGATGTCGGACACCAGCACCTGCGGGGTGTCGCGCTCGAGCGCGTCGAGCGCGTCCTGCGCGAGCCCGAACGTCTTGAACGGGATGCCCTCGCGCGTGAGCGCCTTCTCGAACACCCAGCGGATCGAGCGGTCGTCGTCGATTACCCATACCGGTTTCATCGGCCACCCATGTTTTCGTCGATACGGCGCGTCAGCCTTCGGTTTCGGTCGCCGCGCCGCGCGCGAGCGGCAGCAGGACCCGGAACGTCGTGCGCCCCGGCCGGCTCTCGCACTCGATCGAGCCGTGGTGGTGCTGCACGAACGTCTGCGCGAGCGTGAGCCCGAGCCCGGTGCCGCCCTCGCGGCCGGAGACGAGCGGATGGAACACCCGCTCGCGCAGCTCGGCCGGGATTCCCGGCCCGTTGTCGGTCACTTGCAATTCCAGTGCCAGGCGGTGGCGGCGGCGCGCGATCGTGACCGAGCGCGCAATGCGCGTGCGCAGCGCGATCTCGCCCGGGACACCCGCCCCCCGCGCCGCCGTGCCGGTGCCCGCCGCCCCGGCGCAGGCCTGAGCGGCGTTGCGCACGATGTTGAGCACCGCCTGGATGAGCTGCTCGCGGTCGCCCTCGATCGCGGGCAGGCTCGCGTCGTAGTCGCGGACGATCCGCACCCCCGCCGGGTACTCGGCGAGGATGAGGCTCCGGACCCGCTCGCACACCTCGTGGACGTTCACCGGGCCGAGGTGCGGCGGGCGGTGCGGCGTCAGGAGCCGGTCCATGAGGCGCTGCAGCCGGTCGGCCTCCTTGATGATCACCTGCGTGTACTCGCGCAAGTCCGCCCGCTCGAGCTCGCGCTCGAGGAGCTGCGCCGACCCGCGCAGTCCCCCGAGCGGGTTCTTGATCTCGTGCGCGAGGTTGCGGATCAGCTCGCGGTTGGCGAGCGCGAGGTTCAGGCTGCGCTCCTCGCGCTCGATCCGCAGCCGCTGGTCGATCGAGCGCAGCTCGAGCACGAGCCGCGCCGCACCGGCGTCGGCCGGCGTCGCGAGGCAGTTGAGGTGGAGGGCGGGGAGGCCGGGACGCTCGAGGTCGATCGCCTGGTCCCAGAAGCCCCAGCTCTTCGCGATCGCGTGGCGCAACTTGGCGTCGAACTGGCGGGCCTGGACGAAGAGATCCGGAAACCGCTGCCCCCCGAGCAGCCGCGCACCCACCTCGATCAGGTGCTCGGCCGGCGGGTTCACGTAGAGGACGCGGAGCTCGGCATCGAGCACGACGACCGCCGTGCCGAGGAGCTCGAGGCCGGGAAAAGCGGGCGGTGGCGGCGCCGGAGCGTTCATCCGCCGCTCCCGCCGGCCGGCGCCGCCGGACGGCGGCCGGCCCGAGCGACCGGACCGTAGCGGATCCGGGTGGTCGGACCGCACCGCACCCACGCCGCCTCGCGGCAGCGGTCCCGCGCCGCGGGATCGGAGCGGGCCTGCGCGGCCGGGCTGCGGCGCGCGCGCGCTAGCGCAGCGTCGAAATCTCCCGCTTCAGGGCGGCGACGTTGCGCTCGGCGCGGTCGACCGCGTCCTGGTAGGGCCGCAGCCGGTCGAGGACCCGCTGGTAGTTCTTCTCGTCGCCGTGGCGCACCGACTCCTGCTCGGCAAGCTTCGACTTGGCGTCGTTCAGGCTCCGCTCCTCGGTCGTCAGCTCGTCCTCGAGGATCCGGCGGCGGCCGTCGTCGCGCGAGCGCTGCGTGTCCTTGTCGACGCGCGGGAAGTTCGGCGGCGTCGGCGTGGCGGCCGAGCGCTCGCGCACGGGCGGACCGGACACCACCGAGACCTCCTTGGTCACGACGGTGCACTGCTTGCCCTCGGTTTCCTTCTTGATGTTCGTGTAGTGCGCCCGCCCGTCCTGCTCGGTGCACCGCCAGACGGTGCCCCCGCCCGTCGGCTGCGCGTAGGCGGTTTCCGCGACGGCGAGTGCCGCGCAGGAGAGCCAGCCTGCCGCCCGAAGTGTCGCGAGTGCCATGGGAACCGCCCGAAGCCAGAAAGGCCTTCCAGTCTAGGCCAAGATCACCCTGATAACAAAACACTTTCTGGGGCTCCAGGGGCCTATTTCACGCCCTTCGGCGGTGGCGGACGGCCGGCGCTTCGGCCGGGGCCGCGAAGGCGAGGGCGGGGGGCCACGCGCGCCCCCGCTCCCCGCGCACGGCGCCGGCTACGAGCTGTAGTACATCTCGAACTCGAGCGGATGCGTGGTCATGCGGAAGCGGGTGACCTCGTCCATCTTGAGCCCGATGTACGCATCGAGCATGTCGTTCGAGAACACCCCGCCGCGAGTCAGGAACTCGCGGTCCTTGTCGAGGTGCTCGAGCGCCATGTCGAGCGACGAGCACACGTTCGGGACCTTCTTCGCCTCCTCCGGCGGCAGGTGATACAGGTCCTTGTCGAGCGGGCCGCCCGGGTGGATCTTGTTCTGCACGCCGTCGAGGCCGGCCATCAGCATCGCCGCGAACGCGAGGTAGGGATTGGTGGTCGGATCCGGGAACCGCACCTCGACCCGGCGCGCCTTGTCGCTGTCGACGAACGGGATGCGGCAGGCGGCCGAGCGGTTGCGGGCGGAGTAGGCGAGGTTGATCGGCGCCTCGAAGCCGGGCACCAGCCGCTTGTACGAGTTCGTGCCGGGGTTGGTGATCGCGTTCAGCGCCTTGGCGTGCTTGATGATTCCGCCGATGTAGTGCAGCGCGAAGTCCGAGAGGCCGGCATAGCCGTTGCCGGCGAAGAGGTTCTTGCCCTCCTTCCACACCGACTGGTGCACGTGCATTCCCGACCCGTTGTCGCCGACGACCGGCTTCGGCATGAAGGTCGCGGTCTTGCCGTAGGAGGCGGCGGTCATCCAGATCGTGTACTTGAGGATCTGCATCCAGTCGGCGCGCTGCACGAGCGGCGCGAAGCGGGTGCCGATCTCGTTCTGGCCGGGCGCCGCCACCTCGTGGTGGTGCACCTCGACCTCCACCCCCTGCTGCTCGAGCGCGAGGCAGATCGCGTTGCGGATGTCGAGCAGCGTGTCGACCGGCGGTACCGGGAAGTAGCCGCCCTTGATCGGGGCGCGGTGACCCATGTTGCCGCCCTCGAACTCCTCGCCCGAGGCCCACGGCGCCTCTTCCGACTTGATCTTCACGGAGCAGCCCGACATGTCGACGTTCCAGGTCACCGAGTCGAAGATGAAGAACTCGGGCTCCGGGCCGAAGTACGCGGTGTCGCCGATGCCGGTCGACTTGAGATAGGCCTCCGCCTTCTTCGCGATCGACCGCGGATCGCGGTCGTACGGCTTCATGTCCGAGGGCTCGATGACGTCGCAGCTGATGTTGAGCACGGTCTCGTCGGTGAACGGGTCGAGCCGCGCGCTCACCGGGTCGGGCATCAGCAGCATGTCGGAGGCCTCGATCCCCTTCCACCCGGCGATCGAGGAGCCGTCGAACGCGTGGCCCTTCTCGAACTTCTCCATGGTGAAGTACTTGGCGGGAACGGTGACGTGCTGTTCCTTGCCGCGGGTGTCGGTGAACCGGAAGTCGACGAACTTGACCTCCTTTTCCTTGGCGAGCTTGAGGACGTCGGTGGCAGTCATTGCCATGTTGTTCTCCTGTCGGAAGTGGGCGTTGCGAGCGAATCCCTGAGCGGAATCGAAAGCCTTTGTGCGAAAAACGTGCCACGGTTCACAATCGGCTAGGTCCCTGTGCCGCAAGGCTCAGCGCCGATCCGGCGTGGCAGGATCGCACGCCATTGGTGCATCAGCGAATATTATGCACCAGACATGTGCGATCAGCGTCTGGCGCCCGTCCCGGCGAGCGGATCCAGGGCAGGCGGAAAACCGCTACGGCTTGCCCGTTCAGTCCGCGAAGGAAGCACAACTCATGGAAACGCCTGAGCAAATCCTGGATCTGGCGCGGCAGCGCGCAGTGCAGCTCGGGCTGCCCTATGCCGGTGCGTTGACGCCGGGTGAGGCGGCCACCCTGCTCCGGGCCGAGCCGGGGGCAAAGCTGGTGGACGTGCGCACCCGTGCGGAGTGGGAATGGGTCGGCCGAGTCCCCGGTGCGGTGCTCCTCGAGTGGAACGGCTGGCCGGGCGGTACCCGCAACCCGGATTTCGAGCGCGAATTGCAGGCGAAGGTCCCGGACAAGACTCAGCCCGTGCTGTTCCTCTGCCGCAGCGGCGCTCGCTCCCACCACGCCGCGATCGCCGCTGCACAGCTCGGCTACGCGCGCGCGCTCAACGTCCTCGAAGGATTCGAAGGCAATCGCGACGCCGACGGCCACCGCTCGAGCGTCGGCGGCTGGAAGTTCGCCGGCCTGCCCTGGGTCCAGAGCTGACGCCCCGAATCGGTGCCGGCGCGCACCGTTTCGAGGCTCGCGCGGCGCGACGCGCCGCCGGTCGTACCGCCGGCTCACACGCAACCCGTTGAACGGTGCCGACTTCTCGCGCCCGCGCGGCGTGTGGCACGCTTGGTGCAGAGCGTCCTCCGTCCTGACGGGAGGAGGCGTGCGATGTCGGCGTTCAAGAATCCGTTCGACCCGGATGTCGCACTCGGGGCCTGCGCGTGCGGCGAGCATCGCTCGCAGGCCGAGCACGACGCCACCGGCGACGGCACCGCGCAACGCGGCGAACCGATCGAGACGCTAAATCGCCGCGTCCTCCAGTCGGCGGCGATGCGGGCGCTCTTCCCGCGGGACGCCGTACGCCGCCGCTTCCTCGGGGCAGTCGGCTCATCGACCGCCCTGGCTGCGGTGTCGAGCGTCATGCCGTTCGGCGCGCTCGAGGCGATGGCGCAGGAGAAGGGCCCGCTCGAGAAGAAGGACCTGCGGATCGGCTTCATCCCGATCACCTGCGCGAGCCCGCTCATCATGGCCGACCCGCTCGGCTTCTACCGCAAGGAAGGCCTGAACGTCACGCTGAACAAGACCGCGGGCTGGGCGCTCATCCGCGACAAGATGCTCAACAAGGAGCACGAGGCGTCGCACTTCCTCTCGCCGATGCCGATCGCGATCTCGATGGGCCTCGGCTCGGCGGCGCAGCCGATGCGCGTGGCGACGATCCAGAACGTCAACGGCCAGGCGATCACGCTCGCGCTCAAGCACCGGGACAAGCGCGACCCGAAGCAGTGGAAGGGCTTCCGCTTCGCGGTGCCGTTCGACTACTCGATCCACAACCTGCTGCTGCGCTACTACGTGGCCGAGCACGGCCTCGACCCGGACACCGACATCCAGATCCGGGTGACGCCGCCGCCCGAGATGGTGGCGAACCTCCGCGCCGGCAACATCGACGGCTTCCTCGGCCCCGATCCGTTCAACCAGCGCGCGGTCTACGACGAGATCGGCTTCATCCACATCCTCTCGAAGGAGCTGTGGGACGGGCACCCGTGCTGCGCGTTCGGCGTGTCGGAGGCGTTCATCAGGGAGAACCCGAACACGTTCGCGGCGCTCTATCGCAGCGTGCTGACCGCCGCGCAGATGGCGCGCGACCCGAAGCACCGGTCGCTCGTCGCCAAGGTGATCGCGCCGCCGAACTACCTCAACCAGCCCGAGACGGTGATCGAGCAGGTGCTGACCGGCAAGTTCGCCGACGGCCTCGGAAAGGTGCAGAACGTCCCCGACCGCGCCGACTTCGACCCGTTCCCGTGGCAGTCGATGGCGGTCTGGATGCTCACGCAGATGAAGCGCTGGGGCTACGTCAAGGGCGAGGTCGACTACAAGGCGATCGCCGAACAGGTGTTCCTCGCCACCGACGCGCGGAAGTACATGGCGCAGCTCAACATGAAGCCGCCGGCGGCGAGCTACGCGAAGTTCAAGGTGATGGGCAAGGAGTTCGACCCGGCGCTGCCCGACAAGTATCTCGCGAGCTTCGCGATCAGGAAGGCCGCCTGAGGCGATGGCGCTCCGCGACACGCTGAAGGCGGCGGCGCTGTCGGTCGTCTTCCTCGCCTTGCTCCTCGCCGTGTGGCACGTCGCCACGCTGCCGAAGGAGAAGGCCGCCGCATCCGAGGACGAGTACGCGAAGCTCCTCGGCAAGGGGGCGAAGAAGTCCGAAGGCTTCCCGACACCTGCGCAGCTCGGCGCGACGATCCTCGAGCACCTGCGCGAGCCGTTCTACGACCGGGGCGCGAACGACAAGGGCATCGGGATCCAGCTCGGCTGGTCGCTCGCGCGCGTCGGCGCCGGCTTCCTCCTCGCGCTGCTGGTCGCGATCCCGCTCGGCTTCCTGATCGGGATGTCGCCGCTCCTCCACCGCGCGCTCAACCCGTTCATCCAGGTGCTGAAGCCGATCTCGCCGCTCGCCTGGATGCCGATCGCCCTCTACACCATCAAGGACTCTTCGGTGTCGGGCGTGTTCGTGATCTTCATCTGCTCGATCTGGCCGATGCTGATCAACACCGCCTACGGCGTCGGCGCGGTGCGGCGCGACTGGCTGGCGGTGGCGAAGACGCTGGAAGTGACCTCGGTGCGCAAAGCGCTCCAGGTCATCCTGCCGGCGGCGGCGCCGACGATCCTCACCGGCATGCGGATCTCGATCGGCATCGCCTGGCTCGTGATCGTCGCCGCGGAGATGCTGGTCGGCGGCACCGGCATCGGCTACTTCGTCTGGAACGAGTGGAACAACCTCAACCTGACCAACGTGATCTTCGCGATCCTGGTGATCGGCGTGGTCGGGATGCTGCTCGATTTCGCGTTCGCGCGGCTGCAGAAGCTGGTGACCTATGTCGAATGAGGTCGAACGAGGTCGAACGAGGTCGAATGAGGTCGAACGAGGTCGAACGAGGTCGAATGAGGTCGAGTGAGACCCGATGAGCTTCCTCGAGGTCCAGGGGCTGAAGAAGGTCTTTGCGGGCGCGGGGAGCCGGCCCGACACCGTCGTGTTCGACGACGTCAACTTCGGGCTGGAGCGCGGCGAGTTCGTCTGCATCATCGGCCACTCCGGCTGCGGCAAGACCACGATCCTCAGCGTGCTGGCCGGGCTCGAGCAGCCGACCTCCGGGCTCGCGATCATGGACAACCGCGAGATCGCCGGCCCGAGCCTCGACCGCGGTGTCGTGTTCCAGGGCCACGCGCTGATGCCCTGGCTCACCGTGATGAAGAACGTCGCCTTCGCGGTGCGCTCGCGCTGGCCGGAGTGGGGCGCGGACAAGGTCCGCTCGCACTGCCAGACCTTCATCGACATGGTCGGTCTCGCCGGCGCGGAGGACAGGAAGCCGGCCGAGCTCTCGGGCGGGATGAAGCAGCGGGTCGGCATCGCGCGCGCGTTCGCGATCCAGCCGAAGATGCTGCTCCTCGACGAGCCGTTCGGCGCGCTCGACGCGCTCACCCGCGGCACGATCCAGGACGAGCTGGTGAAGATCGTGCAGGCGACGCACCAGACGGTGTTCATGATCACCCACGACGTCGACGAGGCGATCCTCCTCGCCGACCGGATCCTGCTCATGTCGAACGGCCCGCGCGCGGTGATCGCCGAGATCGTGCGGAACACCATGCCGCGCGGCCGCACCCGTCACACGATGCACCACGACCCGCAGTACTACCGCATCCGCAACCACCTGGTCGACTTCCTGGTCGAGCGCTCGAAGCGCTACCAGTCGGGCGAGCTGCGCGATGCGTACGACCCGAAGCATCCGCCGGCGGTGAGCCCCGGGCTCGAGCCCGAGGCGGCGCCGCCCGCCAACCCCTCCGCCCAGCCCGCCGCCGCGCGCCCGCCCGCGCGGCCGGCGCAGGTCGTCAACCTCCACCCCTAGAGGAGATCACCGCATGAAGCCGTCCGACCTCGCCGCCGCCGCGCGGCTCACCCGCGAGCACGTCACCGACATGATCCTCGGCGCAAAGATCCGCCGGAAGATCAAGTGGGCGGACGTGGCAAGACAGGTCGGCAAGTCGAAGGAATGGGTCACCGCCGGCTGCCTCGGCCAGATGACCTTCACGCCGGAGCAGGCCGAGACGGTCGGGAAGATTTTCGAGCTGCCGGCGGAAGCGGTCGGGCTGCTGCAGGTCGTACCGTACAAGGGCTCGCTCCCGACCGCGGTGCCGAGCGACCCGCTGATCTACCGCTTCTACGAGCTCGTGATGATCTACGGCACCACCTGGAAGGAGCTGATCCACGAGGAGTTCGGCGACGGCATCATGAGCGCGATCGACTTCGAGATGGACATGACGCGGCTCCCCGATCCGAAGGGCGACCGGGTGAAGATCGTGATGCACGGGAAGTTCCTGCCGTACAAGACGTACTGAGCGCGCTCGCGCGCGCCACCGCTCGCCCGCGGGCGTCACTGGGCGCGCGGCCCATCCCGTAGAATCCGGGCTCACCTCCCGAGCCCGGCATGCTGAACCCCACCCGAGGCACGCGCGGCATGGCGGTCGCGCCGCACGCGCTCGCCGCGCAGTCGGCGCTCGCGGTGCTGCGCGAAGGCGGCAACGCGGTCGAGGCGATGATCGCCGCCGCGGCGACGATCGCGGTCGTGTACCCGCACATGAACTCGATCGGCGGCGACTCGTTCTGGCTGGTAGGCGTGCCGGGACGCGAGCCGGTCGGCATCGACGCCTGCGGCGCCGCCGCGCGGGCCGCCTCGATCGCGTGGTACGCCGAGCGCGGCATCGAGGGCTCGATCCCGTTCCGCGGCGGGATCGCCGCCAACACCGTCGCCGGCACGATCTCCGGGTGGGGGCTCGCGTACGAGATGGGCCGCGAGCTCGGCGGCAGGCTGCCGCTCTCGCGCCTGCTCGCGGACGCGATCCACTACGGCAGGACCGGGATCCCGGTCACGCGCAGCCAGCACGTCAACACGGCGGCCAAGCGCGGCGAGCTCGAGGCGCAGCCGGGCTTCGCCGGCGCGTTCCTGCCCGGCGGGAACGTGCCGGCGATCGGCGCCCGGTTCTTCCAGCCGCGGCTCGCCGCGACCCTGGAGCAGCTTGCGCGCGCGGGTCTCGGCGACTTCTACCGCGGCGAGCTCGCGCGTGCGATCGCCGCCGACCTCGCCGCGGCCGGTTCGCCGGTCGCGCTCGCCGATCTCGAAGTGCATGCGGCGCAGCGACGCGCTCCGCTCGTGCTCGAGCACTCGCTCGGGCGCGTGTTCAACATGCCACCGCCGACGCAAGGAGCCGTCTCGCTCGCGATCCTCGGCCAGCTCGACCGGCTCGGGATCGCGGGGCTCGGCCCGCTCGGCGCGGATTTCGTGCACCTCGCGGTCGAAGCGACCAAGCGCGCCTTCCGCGAGCTGCGCGAGAAGCACATCACCGATCCGGCGTACATGAAGGTGGACGCCCAGTCGCTCCTCGCGCCGGCGCGGCTCGACGAGCTCGCGCGCGGCGTCGCGCGCGATCGCGCCGCGCCGTGGGGCGAGGGCAAGCCGCCGTCCGACACGATCTGGATGGGCGCGATCGACGGCGAGGGCCGCGCGGTGAGCTTCATCCAGAGCGTCTACCACGAGTTCGGCGCCGGGGTGGTGCTCGGCTCGAGCGGGATCTGCTGGCAGAACCGCGGCTGCTCGTTCAGCCTGGACGAGCGCGCGCTCAACGCGCTCGCACCGGGCCGCAAGCCGTTCCACACGCTCAACCCGGCGCTGGCGCTCCTCGCGGACGGCCGTACGCTCGTCTACGGCAACATGGGCGGCGACGGCCAGCCGCAGACGCAGAGCGCGGTGTTCAGCCGCACTGTCACGTTCGGCATGACGCCGCAGGCCGCGATCGAGGCGCCGCGCTGGCTCCTCGGCCGCACCTGGGGCCAGACGAGCGACACGCTCAAGCTCGAGTCACGCTTCGCGCCGGCGGTGGTCGAGAACCTGCGGCGGCGCGGCCACGACGTCGAGCTCGTGCAGCCCTACGACGAGATCGTGGGCCACGCCGGGTGCATCGTCCGCCACCCGGACGGCACGTTCGAGGGCGGTGCCGATCCGCGCAGCGATGGGGCCGTCGCCGCATACTGACGGTTCAGTGGCAGCTTATCGAGGAGAGCAGCACATGAAAGGCGTCGTGTTCCCCGGCGAGCGCAAGCTCGAGATCCGCGAGTTCCCCGATCCCACGCCCGGCCCGGGCGAGGTCGTGCTCGAGATCAAGGCCTCGGGCATGTGCGGCAGCGACCTCAAGTTCTACCGCGCCGTCGGCGGCCCCGCGGCCCTCGGGCTGGGCAAGACGAGTGGGCCGACCATCGCGGGGCACGAGCCCTGCGGCGTCGTCGCGGCCATCGGGCCCGGCGTCTCCGAGCGGCAGGCAAGCGAAGGCATGCGAGTCATGCAGCACCACTACCGTGGCTGCGGCGTGTGCGAGCACTGCTCGACCGGCTGGATGCAGCTCTGCGTCGAGGGCGTCGCCGAGGTGTACGGCGTGACCGGCCACGGCGCGCACGCGAAGTACATGAAGTGCCCCGCGCGGACGCTGGTGCCGCTGCCCGACGAGCTGTCGTTCGAGGCCGGCGCCGCGATCTCCTGCGGCACCGGCACCGCCTGGGGCGCGCTGCACCGGCTGGGGCTGCAGGGCGATCACACGATCGCCATCTTCGGCCAGGGGCCGGTCGGCCTGTCGGCGACGCAGCTCGCCGCGGCGATGGGCGCACGGGTGATCGCGCTCGACGTGAGCGACGAGCGGCTCGCGCGCGCGAAGGAGCTCGGCGCCGACGTGCTCCTCAACCCGAAGGCGACGCCGGAAGTCGTGCCCGCGATCAGGGACCTGACGCACGGTCGGGGCGCACACCTCGCGCTCGAGGCGTCGTCCTCGCCGCAGGCGCGCGCGCAGGCCGTGCGGTCGGTGCGGACCTGGGGCAAGGTCTGCTACGTCGGCGAGGGCGACAACGTGACGCTCGACGTCAGCCCCGACCTCCTGCGCCGGCAGGTGACCCTGATCGGGTCGTGGACCTTCTCGACCGTCGGGCAGGCCGAGTGCGCGCGCTTCATCGCCGACCGCGGGATCGACGTCGACCGCCTCTTCACCCACCGCTGGCGGCTCGACCAGGCCGAGGAGGCCTACAAGCTGTTCGACGCGCAGACGGCCGGAAAGGGCGTCATCCACCCGTCCTGAACGAGGCCGGCGGCGAGAAGCCGGGACGCGAACCGCCTCGGCGCCGCCGTTACGGCGCGCTCCAGACCACCAGTCCGGTATACGCGGTCACGAGCACCACTACGCCGAATACGATCCGGTACCAGGCGAACGGCCGGAAGTCGTGCGCGGCGACGTAGCGGATCAGCCAGCGCACGCACGCGAACGCCGAGACGAACGACGCGACGAAGCCGACCGCGAACGTGCCGAAGTCGCCGCCGTCGAGCAGCGCGCGGTGCTTGTAGAGATCGTACGCCCCGGCGGCGACGAGGGTCGGCACCGCGAGGAAGAACGAGAACTCGGTCGCGGCGCGGCGCGAGAGGCCGAACAGCATGCCGCCGATGATCGTCGCGCCCGAGCGCGAGGTGCCGGGGATCAGGGCGAAGCACTGCGCGAACCCGACCTTGAGCGCGTCGCGCCAGTCCATGTCGTCGACGCTCTCGATCCGCACGTGCCGCGCGCGCCGCTCGACCCAGAGGATCACGAGCGCCCCGGCGATGAACGCGATCGCGACCGGGACCGCGGCGAAGAGGTGCGCCTTGATCAGGCCGCCGAACGCGAGGCCGAGCACCGCCGCCGGGAGGAACGCCACGACGAGGTTGGCGACGAAGCGCCGGGCGGCCGGGTCCGAGCCGAGCCCGGCGAGCACGCCGAGGAACTTCGCCCGGTACTCCCACACCACCGCCAGCATCGCCCCGCTCTGGATGAAGAGGTCGAACATCTTTCCCTTGGCGTCGTGGAAGCCGAGGAGATCGCCGGCGAGGATCAGGTGGCCGGTGCTCGAGACGGGGAGGAACTCGGTGAGGCCTTCCACGACGCCCATTGCGAGCGCCTTCAGCAGGACGACGAGTTCCATGCGGGCGGGATTCTACCGGCTCGCGGTGCGGACGCGCCCCGCGAGGCGGCGCGCCGAGGCCCGGTCGGGCGGCCGGCGCTGCTACGATCGACGCGGCCGTGGATCTCACCCGACAGCTCGACCTCTACTGCGAACGCACCGATCCCGGGTTCTGGTCGGAGCCGGCGAACGCGATCACGAACGCGGCGTTCCTCGTCGCGGCGGTGCTCCTCTGGCGGCGGGCGGGCGGCACGCGCGAGCGCACGGCGCGGGACGCCCGCCTCCTCGCCGCGATCGTCGGGCTCGTCGGCGTCGGGAGCTTCGCCTTCCACACGGCGGCGACGGTCTGGGCGGCATGGCTCGACCAGGGCGCGATCGCCCTGTACATCTACGCGTGGCTGTGGCTCTTCCTCGCGCGCGTGGCGGGATTGCGCGGGTGGGCGGCGCTCGGCGGGCTCGGCGTTTTCGCCGTCGCGAGCCGGGCCCTGACGGCGCCGTTCCCGCCCGGGAGCTTCAACGGCTCGTACGCGTACTTCCCGGCGCTCCTCGCGCTCGCGCTCGCCGCGCTCTACGCCTGGCGGCGCGGGCACGCCGGCGGGCGACGGCTCGCCGCCGCGGCAGGGGTGTTCGTCGTGTCGCTCGCCTTCCGCAGCGTGGACCAGACGCTCTGCGACGCCTGGCCGCTCGGGACCCACTTCGTCTGGCACTGCCTGATTGCGGTCGTCCTGTGCCTCACGGCCACCGCGCTCCGGCCGTCGCCGCCGAGGCCCGCGTAGACGCACGCGGGCCGGACGACGAGGGAACGACACCCGGGCGGAAGCCGCCGGGATGCGGCGGGCGGAGGAAGGCCAGCAGCGTGACGCAAAACGCAGATCAGGCACCGGGCAGGAACACGCGCACGAGCTCGCGTCAGAGCGAAGCGCGCGTTCTGCGTCACTGGATCTGAGGATTCAAAAGGAGCTGTGGCTCCTTTTGCGTCGACCCGCTAGGGCTTGGGAATCGCGCGGAAGCCGAGTCCGGGGAGGAGCAGCGTTCCCAGGGCCGGCAGGCGGCGCTTCGAGTCGGCGTCGGCCGCAGCCGGCCGGGCCAGGTCGGCCGGGGCGAGGACGCGACGCGCGAAGGGCGACAGGACGACGGCGCGCTCCCGCAGCTCGGCCGGCACGTTGTACTCGGCCCACTCGTGGAGGTTGACGTCGTCGATCATGTCCGCTTGCCCGCGTTCGCCCGTTCCCGCCTCTTGGTCGGACCGCGCGCGCGATCCTTTCCTTCGCTCCGACTATAGGCGCCGGATCGGGCGCCGAGTGTGAAGGATTGTGACAGCGCGCTGCATTTTGTTCTAACGCCGCACGGCCCCGGCCGGATGACGCTGTCCTAGCCTCGCTAGGCGCCGGGGCGGGAAAAGCGCGTGCCGCCGCGTGACGGCATGACGACGCCGCGCATCGTCGCGGGTGAGGGCGGGCGGACGCGAGCCGCGGGGGCCGGTGGCGATAGCCCGAACGGCCGCTCCGGCAGCCATCCGCCGCGCGCAGCGGCTCCCTTCCGGAACGGCGATGGGCGGGCCGGAAGTCGCGCGGCCCGCATCGCGCGCGCCGGGTCGGCGCGCGCCGTGCCGGCCGAGACGAATCAGGCGAGCCCGAACCGCCGCGAAAGGTCGGAAACGCTCGCGGTCAGCTGGTCGAGGTCGGGCATCTGGCCGTTCGGCGTGACGCGGTCGACCACCTCGGGCAGCAGCTGGGAGAGCCCGTGCGAGGCGTCCTCCTCGCTGATGCCCGCCCGCGCCGCGATCTGCGACAGGCCGTCGCGGCCGAAGATCTGCGCGACGACCTCGGGCGGGATGGGCATGTTCTGGCCCGCGCCCACCCAGGAATTCGCCTGCTCGCCGAAGCCGGCGCGCTGGAAGCCTTCCAGCAGCGCGCCCAGGCCGCCCAATCCGCCCATTCCACCCGCGCCGCCCAAGCCGCCACCGCCCTGCGCGCCCCCGCCGAGGACCTGGCCGAGGATGTCGCCCATGCCGCCGCCACCCCCGCGCGGGGCGCCGCCACCGAGCACCTGGCCGAGGATGTCCCCGAGCCCGCCGCCGCCGGCTCCGCGCCCGGCCGGTGCGCCGCCGCCACGGTTCGCGAGCATCGCAAGCACCACCGGGAGAAGCGCCATCAGCGCGGTGTTCATCCCGCCGCCGCCCGCCGGCGCCGGGGCCTGGCGCGTCCGGCCCCCGAGGCCGCCGCCCTGGCCACCCGCGGCGCCTTGACCACCCATGCCGCCTTGCCCACCCGGGCCCGACATCGCGCTGGAGAGAAGATCTTCGAGAATGCCCATACGACCTCCGAATCTGTGACAGGTTGTGACCGGATGCGACCCTGCCGCCTCGCGGCCGATGATACCCCGGCGTGATTTCGCGCCCTGTGACGCCGTGTCGCGGACGGCGCCGCTCAGCGCTCCGCGCCGGGGTTGCGTACGAGCCGCTCGACGATTGCGCGCAGCTCGGCGACCTCCGCTTTCAGCGCCGCGAACTCCGCCTCGCTCACGCCGCCCGCCGCCGGCTGGGCGGCCGCCGGCCTGGCGGTCTCGACGGCCGGGGCCTCGACGGGCCCCGAGAGGAGATGCGCCCAGCGGTGCTCGCGCGAGCCGGGCATGCGCGGGAGCTGGACGGCGAGCGGACCGCCCGCCGATTCGGGCCGCGCGGCGAGTGCCGCCAGTGCCGCCTCGACCTTGTCCGGGCCGGCGAAGCGGTGCAGCCGGTCGGTGCCGGTCCGCAGCTCGCCGGGCGTCTGCGGCCCGCGCAGCATCAGCGCCGCGAGCAGCGCGACCGCGGCATCGTCGACGTGCAGCACGCGACCGACGTTGTGGGCGTAGCGCATCACGCGCGAGCCGCTCGATTCGATCACCATCGACAGCGGCCGCAGCGCGTCGATCGCCGCCTGCACCTCGCGCTCGGTCGCCTGCATCACCGGGTCGCGGTTGTTTTTCTGGTTGCAGCCGAGCGTGAGCGCGTTGAGCGAGAGCGGATAGGTGTCGGGGACCGTGCGCTCCTTCTCGACGAGCACGCCGAGGACGCGCGTCTCGAGCCGGGAGAGCTGCGGTAGCGCGTTCACTGCCCGACCGGCCCCGTCCCGCTCCGCCTCGCGCGCCGCGCTCTGTCCGCCCGACCCGCCCGGCCCGGCTACGCCTTGCGGTAGATCTCGGCGCCCTGCTCGACGAACTCCCGCGCCTTGTCGGCCATGCCCTGGGTCAGCGCGTCCGACTCGCTCACGCCGATCTTCGCCGCGTAGTCGCGCACGTCCTGGGTGATCTTCATCGAGCAGAAGTGCGGCCCGCACATCGAGCAGAAGTGCGCGAGCTTCGCGCCCTCCTGCGGCAGGGTCTCGTCGTGGAACTCTTTCGCCGTGTCCGGGTCGAGCCCGAGGTTGAACTGGTCCTCCCAGCGGAACTCGAAGCGCGCTTTCGACAGCGCGTTGTCGCGGATCTGCGCGCCGGGGTGGCCCTTCGCGAGGTCGGCGGCATGGGCGGCGATCTTGTAGGCGATGATCCCGTCCTTCACGTCCTTCTTGTCCGGCAGCCCGAGGTGCTCCTTGGGCGTGACGTAGCAGAGCATCGCGGTGCCGTACCAGCCGATCATCGCCGCGCCGATCGCGCTCGTGATGTGGTCGTAGCCGGGCGCGATGTCGGTGGTGAGCGGTCCGAGGGTGTAGAACGGCGCCTCGTGGCAGTCGCGGAGCTCGAGCTCCATGTTCTCCTTGATGAGCTGCATCGGCACGTGCCCGGGCCCCTCGATCATCACCTGGCAGTCGTGCTCCCAGGCGACCTTCGTCAGCTCGCCGAGCGTGCCGAGCTCCGCGAGCTGCGCCTCGTCGTTCGCGTCGTAGATCGAGCCCGGCCGCAGGCCGTCGCCGAGCGAGAACGACACGTCGTAGGCGCGCAGGATCTCGCAGATCTCGGCGAAGCGGGTGTAGAGGAAGCTCTCCTCGTGGTGCGCGAGGCACCACTTCGCCATGATCGAGCCGCCGCGCGACACGATGCCGGTCATCCGCTTCGCGGTGAGCGGGATGTAGGGCAGGCGCACGCCGGCGTGGATGGTGAAGTAGTCGACGCCCTGCTCCGCCTGCTCGATCAGCGTGTCGCGGTAGATCTCCCAGGTGAGCGC
>Ga0187893_10007307_pt1 | contig 18198 bp, 16 predicted proteins | sample MA1701074metaG_FD_139574 | JGI IMG/M metagenome (GOLD analysis project Ga0187893, IMG submission 139574) | White microbial mat communities from a basaltic lava cave in the Kipuka Kanohina Cave System on the Island of Hawaii, USA - MA170107-4 metaG ... | reverse complement strand
GACCGCCCGACCGCCCGACCGCCCCGACCGTCGCCTCCGCGTCCTCCCGGCGGGTTCGATACCCCACCGCCACCGCGGCGCCGGCCTGCGCGAGGAGCAACACCGTCGCCCGGCCGATGCCCCTCCCCCCACCGGTTACGAAGGCGCGCTTGCCCCGGAGCTGAATCACCCCACCACCACCGGGAAAAGGGAAAGGGGAAAGGGGAAAGGTACGACGGGGCTCACGTCGACTTTCCCCTTTCCCTTTTCCCCTTTCCCTTTTCCCCATTCCCCTTTCCCGCTTTCTCATGCCGTCATCCGCTCCTCGACGATCTCGCAGATCACATGCTCCAGCGCCAGATGGAGCTCCTGAATCCGTGCCGTATCGTCCGAGGGAATCACCAGCGCCACGTCCGCCAGCTCCCGCAGCTCGCCGCCGCCCTTCCCGAGCAACGCGATCACGGTGACGCCGCGGGCGCGCGCCGACTGCGCCGCGCGCACCGTATTGGGGCTCTCGCCACTCGTGGAATGCAGCACGAGCACGTCGCCCGGCCGGGCGAGCGCCTCGACCTGCCGTGCGAAGACCTCGTCGAACCCCATGTCGTTGGCGGCCGCGGTGAGCAGCGACGTATCGGTCGTCAGCGCGAGCGCGCGCAGCCCCGGCCGGTTCTCCTGGTAGCGCACCACGTACTCCGTGGCGATGTGCTGCGCGTCGGCGGCACTGCCGCCGTTGCCGGCGAAGAGCAGCGTGCCCCCGTCGCGCAACGCGGCCGCGTAGCGCTCGGCCACGGCGGCCACGGCGTCCGCCTGCTCGGTCGCCACTTGCGTCGCGAGACTCGACAGGTCGCCCAGCCGCGCCCGGATCCGGTCGGCGGGCGTCATGGCCGCACCGCGCGGGCGAACTCCGCCACGCGCTCCGGGGAGCCCGTCTCGAGCGCCGTGCCCACGACCACGAAGTCGGCGCCCGCACCGCGCGCCGCCTGCGCCTGCTGGGGCGTGCGGATCCCCCCGCCCACGAACAGCGGCGTCTCCGTACGCGGCACGGCGGCGCGGCAGGCGGCGATCACCGCGGGGGGCACGGGCCGCTCGGCGCCACTCCCGGCATCCAGGTACACAGCGCCCATGCCGATCAGGCGCGCCGCCCGCGCATGCGCGACCGCCAGCTCCGGTTTGTCGGCGGGCAGCGGCCGCGTCTGGCTCACGGCCTCCACGCTCGTCACCCGCCCGCCGTCGATCAGGATGTAGGCGGTGGACAGCGTCGGCACGGGGTGCCGCTCGAGAAACGGCACCGCCCGCACGTGCTCCTCGATGAGGTATTGGGCGTTGCGCCCCGAGACCAGCGACAGGAACAGGATCACGTCCACGTCCGCGGTGAGCTGCATCGCCGACCCCGGGAACAGCGCCAGGGGCATACCGGGCGCGGCGTCGCGCATCGCGCGCGCCAGCCCGCCCGCGTCCGCCACGCCGTCGAACGACGATCCGATGAGGATGACGGCGGCGCCCGCGTCCCGCGCGGCGCGCGCCAGGGCCGCCGCGCGCGCCGCATCGCTGCGCGTGGGATCGACGAGCACCACGAGGCCCGCGCGTCCCGCCAACGGCGTGATCACGCGGTCGTCCCCCACCCCTTGGCCACCCGCTCCGCCAACCCCGCCAGCCCGTCCACGTCCTGCTCGGCCTGCGCCTCGAACGCATAGGTGACGAGCGCGTCGGCCGCGAGCAGCGCCATCGCCACGTCGCGGCCGCGGGCCGGCCCGCCCGCCACCTGCTCCAGCCGCCCGAGGGCGCTCCGCGCCAGCTGCTCGGGCAGCGGCGCGGCCGAGTCGGCCAGGGCGGCCTCGAGATGCGGGCGCAGCAGTGGCGGCGGCTCCGGCCGCCGCGCCGCGAGCCAGCGCAGCACGGCGTGCCGGGTCACTGCCCGAGCACCTTGCGCACGATGGGCCCGGTCGCCGCGCGCGTTGCCTCGAGCTTCCTCGCGTCGCCCACACCCGCGGAGGCGAAGTGTGCCCGGCCGCCGCCTTTCCCGCCCGTCGCCGCCGCGAGCGCCGCGGCGATCTCCCCGGCTTTCACGCCCTGCGACACGAGATCGTCGGTCACCGCGACGTGGATCCCCGGCCGGGCGCCGCCGGCGTACAGCACCGAAATCGCGCGCTTGTGCTCGGCCCGGAAGCCGTCCATTACGAGCCCGATCTGATCCCGGTCGTCGAGGGACGTTTCGCCAACATGCAGCTCGACCTCGCCAATCCGTTCCACGCTTCCCGCTTCCCGCTTCCCGCTTCCCGACTTGAGCAGTTCCTCGATCCGCCTCTCGAGCTTCCGGTTCTCCTCGATCAAGCTTTCGAGCCGCCGCGCCAGGTGTTCAGGCTGGGTCCGCAGCAGCGAGGCCGCCTCGTGCAAGCGCCGCTCCAGCTCGCGCGCCTGACGGTAGGCCGCCGGGCCCGTGATCGCCTCGATGCGCCGCACGCCCGCGGCCGCGCCGGTCTCGTGCGTGAAGCGGAACAGGCCGATCTGCCCCGTCGCCGGCACGTGCGTGCCCCCGCACAGCTCGAGCGAGACGCCGGGCACGTCCACCACGCGCACCACGTCGCCGTACTTCTCGCCGAACAGCGCCATCGCACCCGCCGCCAGCGCCTGCTGGTATTTCATCTCGCGCGTCGCGACCGGAAGGTCCTCCCAGACGTGAGCATTCACCTCCGCCTCGATCGCGGCCAGGACGTCGGCGGCGATCGGTCCGTGGTGGCTGAAGTCGAAGCGCAGCCGCTCCGGCGCCACGACCGACCCGGCCTGGCGCACGTGCTCCCCCAGGACCTTGCGCAGCGCCGCGTGCACGAGGTGCGTGGCCGTGTGGTTGCGCTCGATGTTGCGCCGCCGCGTCTCGTTGACCTGCGCGAGGACCGACGTTGGCTCGAAGGCGTCGGCGAAGTGGCCCACCACGGCGCTCCGCCCGTCGGCCTTCTCCACGTCCTCGACCACCAGCTCCCAGCCCTGCCCCCGCACCGCACCGGTGTCGGAGACCTGACCGCCCGCCTCGGCATAGAACGGGTTGGCCTCGAGCACCAGCTCGAGCTGCTCGTCACCCTGCCGGAAGGCAATGACCTCGGTGTCAGCCCGGGTTGTGTCGTAGCCGACCCATTCCTGCCGCTTCTTTGGCTTGACCTCGACCCAGGCGCCCGGCTCGCGCCCTGCGACAACGGCAGGCGCTTCGCCCGGCTTCGCGGCCGCGCGACCCCGCGCTGCCCGCGAGCGCGCCCGCTGCTCCTCGAGCGCCCGCTCGAATCCCTCGGCGTCCACGCGCTGGCCCCGCTCCCCCGCGATGACCTGGGTCAAATCGAGCGGGAACCCGTAGGTGTCGTACAGCTTGAACGCTTCTTCGCCCGAGATCGCCGCGGCGCCCTTCACCTCGTCGAGCCGCGCCAGGCCCCCTTCGATCGTCTCGAGGAACCGCTCCTCCTCGGCCGTGGTGACACGCTCGATGTGCTCGGCCTGGGTCTCCAGCTCGGGGTACGTGTCTCGCATCAGCCGAATCACGGCGCGGCACAGGTGCACCAGGGTCGGATCGCGCCGGCCCAGGAGCCAGGCGTACCGCACCGCGCGCCGCAGGATGCGCCGCAGCACGTAGCCCCGGCCGTCGCTCGCGGGATACACGCCGTCGGCCAGCAGGAACGCCACCGCACGCGCGTGATCGGCGAGCACCCGGAACGGCGCCCCGGCCGGCCCCCGGTCGTAGGGCCGCCCGATCACCTCGACGGCACGCTCCAGGATCGGCGTGAACAGGTCGGTGTCGTAGCTCGACGGCACACACTGCATGACGGCGGCGACGCGGTCGAGCCCCGCGCCAGTGTCGACGGACGGCTTGGGCAGCGCGACGCGCGACCCATCGGCCTGGAGGTCGTACTGCATGAACACCAGGTTCCAGATCTCGACGATCCTGTCGGCGTCTTGCAGTGCCAGGAACTCGTCTAGGCTCAACTCCCGTTTCCCGTTTCCCGTTTCCCGTTTCCCGCGCAGGTCTACGTAGATCTCCGAATTGGGCCCCGCCGGCCCCGTGTCCGCCATCTGCCAGAAATTGTCCTTGTCGCCGAGGCCGTAGATCCGGGCGTCGGCGATGCCCGTGACCTCGCGCCACAGGCGGCGCGCCTCGTCGTCCTGGTGATGGACGGTGACGTACAGCCGGTCGGGGGCGATCCCCAGCCACTCGCGCGAGGTCACCCACTCCCAGGCGAAGGCGATCGCCTCCTGCTTGAAGTAGTCGCCGAAGGAGAAGTTGCCCAGCATCTCGAAGAACGTGTGGTGCCGGGCCGTGTGACCCACCTGCTCCAGGTCGTTGTGCTTGCCGCCCGCGCGGACGCACTTCTGGCAGGTGACGGCGCGGCGGTACTCCCGCTGCTCCAGGCCCTGAAACACGCGCTTGAACTGCACCATGCCGGAGTTCGCGAACAGCAGCGTGGGGTCCCCGGCCGGGACGAGCGACGAGCTGGGCACCTCGCGGTGACCGCGGGCGCTGAAGTAGGCGATGAACTTGCGGCGGATCTCGGCGGCGTGCACGAAGCTAAATATAAACCGCTGGGGCAGTTATGTACGAAAAGGAGCAGGGAGCACAGCGCAGGACTCTGCGGTGCGGAGCTCGAGTTGCATACCGCAGGGTACTGCTCCCTGCTCCGTGCTCCCTGCTCCCTTCAGGCGATCTCCTCGATCACCCGCCGCACGCTCTCTCCCCCGAACCCGCGGCGCATGAGGTACGCCGCCAGGCGGCGGCGCCGCACGGCGACCGGGAGGGGACCGAGCTGGCGGGCCTTGCGGGTGACCGCGGCGCGCGCCGCCTCGAGCGGATCGATCCGCTCCTCGGCGAGCGCCCGGGCCACCGCTGCCTCCGCGGCGCGACGCTCGATGCCCTGCCCCTGAAGGTCGCGCACCAGCCGCGCCGGCCCGCGCCCGCGCAGCGCGCGCGTGGCGGCATAGCCGCACGCGAACCGCGCGTCGTCCAGCAGCCCGCGCTCGGCGAGCCGCGCGAGCGCGCGGTCCACGGCCGCGGGGGGATGCTGCTTCTGGATCAGCCGGCGCCGCAGGTCGGCCCGCGCGTGGGGGCGCCGGGCCAGCGCGCGCAACGCCGCCCGGTTGGCCGCTTCCACGTCCGCCAGGTCCTTCAGCTTCGCGTAGGCCGCCGCCGTCAGCTCGACGCCGGCGGCCACGCCGATCGCCTCGAGGGCGTCGCCCGGCAGCGACGCGAATCGCCCCCGATCCACCTGCACGACCCGGTAGCCGGGCCGGCGGGCATCGAGGGCGAGACCGGTGACGATGGACGGCGACACCTACTCCTCCGGCGCGGGGCTCTCCTCGTCCACCGCGGGTGCACCTCCCGCGGCCTTCATGCCGAGATGCTCTTTCACCTTGGCCTCGATCTCCGCGGCGAGGTCCGCGTGGTCCCTGAGGAACAGCTTGGCGTTCTCGCGCCCCTGGCCGATCCGCTCCTTGCCGTAGTTGTACCACGCGCCGGACTTCTCGATGATGCCCGCCTCCGAGGCGATGTCCACGAGCAGCGACTCGTGGCTGATCCCCTCGTCGAACATGATGTCGAACTCGGCCTGGCGGAACGGCGGCGCCACCTTGTTCTTCACGACCTTGACCCGCACGTGGTTGCCGATCACCACCTCGCGGTCCTTCACCGGCCCGATGCGCCGCAGGTCGAGCCGCACCGACGCATAGAACTTGAGCGCCCGGCCGCCCGTGGTCGTCTCGGGGTTGCCAAACATCACCCCGATCTTCTCCCGCAGCTGGTTGATGAAGATCACCGCGGTGCGCGACCGATTGATGGCGCCCGCCAGCTTGCGCAGCGCCTGGCTCATCAGGCGGGCCTGCAACCCCATGTGCGAGTCGCCCATCTCGCCTTCGATCTCCGCCTTGGGCACCAGCGCGGCGACCGAGTCCACCACCACCACGTCCACCGCCCCCGACCGCACGAGGATCTCCGTGATCTCGAGCCCCTGCTCACCGGTGTCGGGCTGCGACACCAGCAGGTTGTCGATGTCCACCCCGAGCTTCTTCGCGTACTCCACGTCGAGCGCGTGCTCGGCGTCGATGTAGGCGGCGGCGCCCCCCGCCCGCTGCGCGTTCCCCACCACGTGCAGCGCCAGGGTCGTCTTGCCGCTCGACTCGGGCCCGAAGATCTCCGTCACCCGACCGCGGGGGATGCCCCCCACCCCGATCGCCGCGTCGAGGTTGATCGCCCCCGTCGTGATCGCGTCCACCCGCACGCGCGGCGAATCGGCGCCCATCCGCATGATGGCACCCTTGCCGCACGTCTTCTCGATCTGGGTGATGGCCAGGTTGAGCGCCTTGCGGCGCTCCTCCGTCAGCTTGGCGCCCGCTTCCTTGTGCTCCGCCGCCATGATCGTCCTCGACATGGGATTGGGTCCCGGTAGGGTAGGACCCGAATATATACCGAAGACCCGCCTACCGCCAGCCGGGCCTGAACGCATCCTCCACGTGGGCCAGCCTGCCTCCCGCGATGCCGATGCAGTCGAACCGATAGACGTCCCCCGGCCGGCCGAAGCGGTCCACCCAGGCGTGCGCGGCGCGGGTCAACTCCCGCTGCTTGGACCACGTGACCGCTTCGAGCGGGCTCCCGAACGCCGCCGAGCGCCGCACTTTCACCTCGATGAACGCCACCAGTGGCCCCCGGCGGGCCACCAGGTCGATCTCGATCCGCCCCACGCGGAACCGGTGGGCCATGACCTCCCAGCCGCGGGCCTCGAGGAACCGGATCGCGCGCCGCTCACCCTCCAGCCCGCGCCGCTGCCGCTCGTCGCGCCAGGTGCCCGGGTCGGACCGGAGACCGCTCTTCACGCCGTAACGATACACGACAGCCGGCGGGAGTGGTAACCGAATTCCCGCCGGGGGTGACCTTTCATTGCAAAGGGAGCAGGGAGCACGGAGCAGTACCCTCCGGATCGGAAGCCGGCCGCGCACCGCAAGGAACTGCTCCCTGCTCTATGCTCCCTTAGGAAGGTACTGCTCCGTGCTCCCTGCTCCCTCAGTCCGCCGTCAGCTCCTCCAGCTCATCCATCCCCACCAGCACGTCCCTGGGCTTCGAGCCGTTGGCCGGTCCCAGGATGCCCGCCAGCTCGAGCTGGTCGATGATGCGGGCGGCCCGGCCGTACCCGATGCTCATGCGGCGCTGCAGCAGGGACGTGCTCCCCAGCTGGTTCTGGATGCACACCTCAGCCGCCTGCCGGAACAGGGGGTCGCGCTCCTCGAGGCCACCCGTCCCCCCTCCCCCCTCCCCCATCTCTTCGGCTTCGATCTGCTCCATCTGCGCGAGAATGTCGCTCTCGACCCGCTGCTCCAGCTGCGCCCGCCGCGCCGTGTACCACTCCATCAGGCCCTCGGTCTCCTCGGTCGAGATGAAGGCGCCCTGGATGCGCGCCGGCTCGCTCTTGCCCGGCGCCAGGTACAGCATGTCGCCGTTGCCCAGCATCGTCTCGGCGCCGTTCTGGTCGAGGATCGTGCGGCTGTCCACCTTCGACGCCACGCGGAACGCGATGCGGCAGGAGAAGTTCGCCTTGATCAACCCGGTGATCACGTTCACCGACGGCCGCTGCGTCGCGAGGATCAAGTGGATCCCCACGGCCCGGGCCTTCTGAGCCAGGGTCGCGAGTGGCGTCTCGATCTCGTGCGGCACGGTCATCATGAGATCGGCCAGCTCGTCGACGATCAGGACGATGTAGGGCAGGACACCGTCGGCGTAGGGGGACAGGGGAATGGGGAATGGGGAAAGGTCGTCCGCCCTGGCACCCTCTGGCGCGCCACCTTTCCCCTTTCCCCTTTCCCCATTCCCCTCTCCAGCGGGGTGAATGAGGGCCCTCCCATCCCGGACCTTCTTGTTGAAATCAACGATGTTGCGCGCGTGGTTGGCATGGAACAGGCGGTAGCGGCGCTCCATCTCGCGCACGGCCCATTTGAGCACCGTGGCGGCCTTGTGGTTGTTGGTGACCACGGGATGGCGCAGGTGGGGCAGCGCGTTGTACATCGCCAGCTCGACCATCTTCGGATCGATCATCAGCATGCGCAGCTCGTCGGGCGCGTAGCGATAGCACAGGCTCGTGATGATCGTGTTGATGCAGACGGACTTGCCCGATCCCGTCGCCCCGGCGATCAGCAGGTGTGGCATCTTGGCGAGGTCGTCCACCACGGCGCGGCCCTCGAGATTGCGGCCCAGCGTGATCGGGAGGATGCGGTGGCGCTCGTGGAAGTCATCGCTCTCGATCAACTCGCGCAGGTGCACGAGCTGCCGCATCCGGTTCGGCACCTCGATGCCGACCGCCGGCTTGCCGGGAATCGGCGCCACGATGCGCAGTGACGGCGCGCTGATGGCGAGCGCGAGGTCGTCGGCGAGCGCGGCGATGCGGCCCACCTTGACGCCCGGTCCCGGCGTGATCTCGAAGCGCGTCACCACGGGCCCCACCGTGCGGTCCACGACCCGGCATCCCTCCACCCGGAACGTGGTGAGCGTGTCGATCAGCCGGTGGCCGACGGCCTGGATCTCCGCCTCGTCGACGGCGACCTCGGCCCGCGAGGGCTCGATCAGAAGATCGATCGGCGGGATGAGAGAACCCGACGGTGGGCCGTGCGAGGCCGGCTTCGAACCGCGGTGCTTCGGGAAACGGGAAACGGGAAACGGGACACGTTGGTCTGCCGCGTCCGGCTCGATCACTGTTGCCGCGGTCTCCACTCCCCGCTTCGGCGCCCGCGCCGCCGGGGTGTCCGTTTCCCGTTTCCCGTTTCTCGTTTCCCGTGCCTCACGGCCCGCTTCCCGCCGTCTCAGCACGACCAACGGATGCCAGCCGACGGTGAGCATGCCGAGCGCGGAGAGGGCGACGAGGCCGACGAGCACGCCGCCCGCCGTGCCGAGGGCGCGCCACACGGTGTGGGCGAGGAAGCCGGGCAGGATGCCGACGAGCTTGTGCAGGGCGCTCCAGTCGGCGTGTGCCGCAGGCAGGCGGCCCAGCGCCACGCCGCTCGCGATCGCGATCCCGTAGGGGATCAGCAGCGCCAGCCCGGTCACGAGGGCCGCGGCGCGGAGCGTGGACAGGGCGCCGAGGCGCCCGAAGGCCGCGAGGGCCCAGCCCACGCCCAGGACCGGGAGGAGCACGGCGCCGAGGCCGAAGACCTGCCACAGGAAGCGTCCCAGGCCCTGGCCCCAGGGGCCCGTCGCGCCGAAGGGGAGGAGCGTGAGGCCGAGGAACAGCCCCGCGGCGAGCGCGGCGGTGCCGATCAGCTCCTGCTTGAGCCGCGGCGTCATGTGATGCGGCGCTCCGCGTAGCCGGGCACGACGGTGAAGCGGTCGGGCCGGGCGCAGAACGCGACGTCGTCGGCCAGGCCGAGCTCGGCGAGCTGGCGCGCCGCGCGGCTGTGCTCGAAGGCGTCTTTCCAGCCGGCGTAGCGGCTCGCCAGCTCGAGCGCGACCTCGCCCGCGTCGTTCAGCTCGATCTTGCGCAGCCGCGCTTTGACCGCCCGGATCAGACGGCCGGCGGTATAGGCGTCCTCCAGCGCGAACTGCCGGTCGTGCCCGGCGCACACGATGACGAGGTCGCCGCGCTCGTTGAACAGGGCGCGGGCGGCCTCGGCCAGCGCCGTGAAGTTCACGGCGGCGCCCACGAGCACGGGCTCCGCGCCCTGGGTGGCGACGAGGGCCGGCGTGCCGTTGGTCGTGGCCAGGAACACGGTCTTGCCGCCGACGGTCTCGGGCGTCATCTCGCGGGGCGAGTTGCCGAAGGCGAACCCCTCGATCTTGACGAAGCGCCGCTCCCCCGCGAGCACGATGCCGTCGCGCTCGAGGTTGGCGGTGAGCCGGACCGCCTCCTCCGAGGTCGCCGTGGGCACGACGGCCCGGGCGCCGCTCGCGATCGCGGTGACGATCGTGCTGGTCGCGCGCAGCACGTCGATCACGACGACCCCCCGGCCGGCGAACTCTCCTTCCTTCGCGCCGAGCGGGGTGAAGTAGACGTCGATCTTCATGTCGTGGCGGTGAGGAGCTGCGGCTCGCGCTCGAGGAACTTGGTGTCGATCGTGCCGGCCACGAAGTCCGGGTGGCGCATGACCCGACTGAGGAACGGGATGGTCGTGGTCACGCCTTCAATGATAAACGAGTCGAGGGCCTGGCGCATCCGGGCCAGCGCTTCGGCGCGCGTGTTGCCGTGCACGATCACCTTGGCGAGCAGCGAGTCGTAGTACGGGGGCACCGTGTACCCGGCGTAGATGTGGGTGTCCACCCGCACCCCCGGGCCACCGGGCGGGTGGAAGGTCGTGATCAGGCCGGGCGCGGGCTGGAAGTTGCGGGCCGGGTCCTCGGCGTTGACGCGGCACTCGATCGCGTGCCCGCGCAGCCGGCTGCCGTACATGACGAACGACAGCGGGTCTCCCGCCGCGACGCGGATCTGCTCCTTGACCAGGTCGAAATTCGTGCACATCTCGGTCACCGGGTGCTCGACCTGGATGCGGGTGTTCATCTCCATGAAGTAGAACGAGCCGTCGGCGTCGAGCAGGAACTCGATCGTGCCGGCCCCCACGTACCCGATCGCCTCGGCGAGCTTGACGGCGGCCTCACCGAGGTCCTCGCGCAGGGCCTGGTCCACCGCCGGGCTTGGCGCCTCCTCGATCAGCTTCTGGTGGCGCCGCTGGACCGAGCAGTCGCGCTCGCACAGGTGCATGATCCGGCCGTGCGTGTCGCCCATGATCTGGATCTCGACGTGGCGGGGCCGCTCGAGGTATTTCTCGAGGTATACCTCGGACGAGCCGAAGGCGGCGAGCGCCTCCTGCCGCGCGAGACTGAACGCCTGGCCGAACTGCTCCGCCTGGCCCGCCACGCGCATGCCCTTCCCGCCCCCGCCCGCCGCCGCCTTGATGATCACCGGGAAGCCGATCTTCTGGGCGATTTTGCGCGCCTCCTCCTCGTCCTCCACGGGCCCCGGGGAGCCCGGAACGACGGGCACTTTGAGCTTCTGCGCCAGCTTGCGCGCCGCCGCCTTGTCGCCCATCTGGCGGATCTGCTCGCCGCTGGGGCCGATGAACGTGATGTTCGATGTCCGCACCGTGTCGGCGAATTCGGCGTTCTCGGCGAGGAAGCCGTAGCCCGGATGCAGCGCGTCGGCCCCGGTGATCTCGGCCGCAGCGATGATACGGGGGATGTTGAGGTAGCTTGCGCGGCTCGGCGGCGCGCCGATGCAGACGTCGTCGTCGGCGAACCGCACGTGCAGGCACTCGCGGTCGGCCTCCGAATAGACCGCCACCGTCTCGATCGCCAGCTCCTTGCACGCGCGGATCACCCGCAGGGCGATCTCCCCGCGGTTGGCGACCAGGACCTTCTTGAACATCAGGAAGAAACGTCGATTCGCCCGGCGCCGGCGGACGTGCCCGCGCCGAAGCCCTTGCTCGCCGACGAATCGACGCCCGACACCTTGAGCGCGAACTCGCTCGGATTCGTCGCGTAGAACAGGGCGCTCTCGTAGCTGATCACGCCCTTGGTGTACCACTGGTACAGGGATTGATCGAACGACTGCATCCCGTACTGCACCGAGCCCTCGGCGATCAGGTCGGGGATGTTCAGCTGCTTCTCGATGTTGCGGATGTCCTCGGCCACGGTCGCCGTGTTGATCAGGACTTCGGTGGCGGGCACGCGCCCGCGGCCGTCCTTGCGCGGCACCAGGCGCAGTGAGACCACCGCATACAGCGCCGTCGAGAGCAGGTGCCGGATCTCCTCATGCTGGTGGGGCGGGAAGAACGAGATCACGCGGCTCACCGTCTGGGTCGCGTCGGTGGTGTGCAGCGTCGAGAAGACCAGGTGGCCCGTGTCCGCGGCCTTCAGCGCCACGTCGAGCGTCTCCTGGTCGCGGATCTCGCCGATCAGGATCACGTCGGGGTCCTGTCGCAGCACGTGGCGCAGGGCCGAGTGGAACGAGAGCGTGTCGTTCCCCACTTCACGCTGCGAGATGTTCGCCGCCTGGTCGCGGTGCAGGAACTCGATCGGGTCCTCGACCGTGATGATGTTCACCCGCCGGTTCGTGTTCAGGTGGTTGATCATCGCCGCGAGCGTCGTGGACTTCCCCGATCCCGTCACGCCCGTCACCAGTACCAGCCCGCGCGGCCGCAGCGCGATCTCCTCCAGCACCGGCGGCAGGTTCAGCTCCCCGAGCGTTTTCACCTCGTAGGGGATGGCGCGAAACGCGAACGCCACCGTGCCGCGCTGCTGGTACACGTTCGTCCGGAACCGCCCCACCCCCGGCACGCCGATCGCGAAGTCCGCCTCCTTGTGCTCGGCGAACTCCTTCACCTGGCGCGGCGTCATGATCTGCTCCGCCAGCGACTTCAGCTCCTCCGGCTTCAGCGGCGCCGTAGCCAGGGCCACGAGGTCGCCGTTCACCCGGATCGTCGCCGGCCGGCCCACCTTGAGCAGCAGGTCCGACCCGCCGCGCTGCACCATCTGCGTGATGGCGTGCTTGAAGTTGAACGGCGGATTGGTGCCGCCCGTCGCGTCAGCCATGCGGATCCACCCGGAAGAGGACCTGTCCGAACTCCACGGGCTGGGCGTTCTCGACACCGATCTCGCGCACCACGCCCTGCACCTCGGACTCGATTTCGTTCATGATCTTCATCGCCTCGATGAGGCACACCACCTGGCCCGGCGAGACCCGCGTGCCCACCTTGACGTAGGGCTCGGCGCCCGGCTCCGGCGCCCGGTACAACGTCCCCACCATGGGGGATTTGATCTCGAGCAGCTGCACCGCCGGCGCTGCGACGGCGGCGGGGGGCAGGGCCCCTTCCCCCTTCCCCCGTCCCCCTTCCCCGGCCATGGGCACGACCGCCGGCCCCTGCGCCACGACTACGTGCTGCGCACCTGCGTTCGTCGTGCCGTGCCCGGACCTCGACACGCGCACCGATGACCACACGCCGAACAGCCCCCGCCGCACCTCGATGGCGCCGAGCTCCGGAGCGTCTTTCAGGATCTGCACGAGCTGCGCAACGATGTCCAGCTTCATGCGGGCGTCACGTCCCCCGGTTGGAGCCGGTCTTTGTCCGGCTCAACAATACACGGTCCCTCGGCATCGTCCACCACGCCCGCCCCACACCCCCACGCCCCCACGCCCCCCGCGTCTAAACCAGCTCCACCAGCTCCGTTTCGCCATCCGACAGCAACACCGGCCCGTCGGCCGCCACGTGCACGTCGTCCTCGATCCGCACGCCGCCCTCGCCGGCGACGTAGACGCCCGGCTCGATCGTCACGACCGCGTTCACGGGCACCGGGTCGGGGGCCGTGCGCGCGAGGCGCGGCGCTTCGTGCACCTCCAGACCCACGCCGTGCCCGGTCGAATGGCCGAAGGCATCGCCCAGGCCCTGGGCCTCGATCCAGTCCCGCGCCAGCGCATCGGCGTCCTTGCCCGGCATCCCCGCGCGCACGCCCTCGCGCGCGCAGCGCTGCGCCTGCCGCACGACCTCGTACAGCACACGCTGCCCTCCGGTGGCCCGCGCACCGACGACGACGGTGCGCGTGATGTCGGCGCAGTAGCCGTCGACCGTGGCGCCGAAGTCTATCAGCAGCCAGTCGCCCGCCGCCACCGTCCGCCGGCTCGTCTGCGCGTGCGGCAGCGCGCTGCGGGGACCCGAGGCCACGATCGCGGGGAACGGATGCCCCTCACTGCCCCGCCGCCGCAGGGCCCCCTCGAGCAGCCCCACGATCTCCAGCTCGCTCAGCCCCGGCCGTACCTGGCGCAACGTGTCGCGCAACGCGTCGCCCGCCAGCGCGGCCGCCGCCGCGATCGCCGCGACCTCGTCCGCGTCCTTCTGCGCGCGCAGGCGCTCGACCGGTGTCCCCGCCGCGACCCAGCGCCAGGCCTTCCCGCCCGCTTCGCAGCGCGCCGCGTCGTGCACGGTCAACGCCTGCGCCTCGTACCCGATCGCCTCGAGCGCGCCCAGCGCCGGCAGCTCCTTGAACAGCCGGTCCCATGCGCTCGCGCCTTCGACCACGACCCGCGCCACGCCACCCGCCTCGCCGCGCGCCTGCTCCTCGTAGCGGAAGTCCGTCACCAGCAGCAGGTCGCGCGGCGTGACGACCACGAGCGCAGCCGACCCGCTGAACCCCGTCAAGTACCGGATGTTCGGCCGGGACGTGACGAGCAGCGCACCGATCCCTGCGGCCTCGAGCGCCGGGACGAGCGCGCGCACGCGCTCGCCCCGGCGGTCAGCCGGCATTCCGCGACTGCAGGTAGCCGACGAGCCCCTCGAGCCCCAGCCGGTAGCTTGCGGCCCCGAAACCCGTGACCACGCCCACCGCGAGGTCCGCCAACAACGAGCGGCGTCGCTCCGGCTCGCGGGCGAAGATGTTCGACAGGTGCACCTCGACGAACGGCACGCGCACTGCCAGCAGCGCGTCGCGCACCGCCAGGCTCGTGTGCGTGTACGCCGCGGCGTTGATCAGCGCGCCGTCCGCCCGGCCCCGCAGCGCCTGGATCGCTTCAACCAGCTCCCCCTCGTGATTGGACTGGGTCCAGCTGCACTCCACGCCCAGCGCCGTGGCCCGCTGCCGCGTCGCCGCCTCGATGTCTGCCAGCGACCGCCGCCCGTACAGCTCCGGCTCGCGCTCGCCCAGCAGATTCAGGTTGGGGCCGTTCAACACGGCGATCCGCACTACGCCCGAAGTCCCTGGAGCCACCGCTGGAACTCGTCCAGGTCGGCGCGATCCTCCCCACCGACCCGCGGCGGACCTTCCGTCGCGGCGCCGGCCGCTCCCGCTGGAGGCCCCTCGGCAGCCCCGCGCTCGCCCGACGCGGCGGGCGCGAAGAAGTCGTCGAACGAGAAGCCGCCCGTCGTCGTGGGCACCGCCGGAGCGGCCGCGGGCACCGGGCCCGCAGCCGGTGCGGACGTGCCCTCGCCGAACACCGCCTCCAGGGACATCCGCCTCGCGGGTGGGGCCGTCACCACCTCCGTACCCGCTCCGCGGCCCAGCCCCGAGACCGTGAGCCCGTGCAGTACGCTGCGCAGAAAGTCGCGCGCGCTCTGGCCCGTGGCGCCGGACGGCCGGCCACCCGCGCCCGTCAGCCTCGCGATCTTGCCCCGCAGCCCCGGGTCACCAGGGCGCTGCTCGAGCAGGGCATGGTAGACCCGCAGCGCCTCCTCCGTGTGCCCCTGCCGCACGTACAGCTCGGCCATCGTCTCGGTGACCACGGGCTCGGCCTGCGACAGGGCCGTGGTGTCGGCCGCGCCGTCATCGTCGGACAGCGCGAGCACGCCCGCAGTCGGTGAGCGGCGGGGCGCGGGCGGCGGGGGGGGGCTCAGCCGGGGCGCCGAGGGGCGTCCGGGCTGCACGTCCTCGGGAAGGATGAGCGGCAGCTCGACGGACGGCTCGGCAGCGCCGATCGCTTCGACCAGTCCTTCCACGGCCGGTGCGTCGGACGGGGGGTGCAGCGCGCTCTCGTACTGCGTGGGCGCCAGCCCGTCCACGACGAGCAGCTCCGGCTCGACGCTCTGCTCCAGCTCGAGCCCCTCGGTGCGCCGGCCCTCGCGGGCCACCGTCGTGAAGTCGAGCGTCCCGTCGAACGGCTCGATCTCGCCCGAGAGCGGCGCCCCTCCCCCGGTCGCGTCGGGCGTGACCGGCTCGGCTTCCTCGTGCACGATGCCCAGGCCGGACTGCGACATCTCCGTGGTCGGCGCCTCGGCGATCGCCGCGAGTCCCGGCGACGGCGTCATGCGCCGAGCCGGCGGGGGCGTCACGCGCAGCCCCGGGCGAGGCGCCGTGCGCTCCAGCTCGGGCGCCGGCGCGGCCGCGGGCCGAGCCGCGGCCGACGCCTTGGCCCGAACCCGCGCCAGGGCTTCGGCGGCGTCCCCGTTCATCGGGTCCGCCGACAACAACCGCGTCAGCCATTCGACCGACTGCTCGGGCTGACCGCTGCGCTCGGCGACCTCCGCCAGAATCCGCAGGCCCAGGATGTTCTCCGGGTCCAGCTCCAGCACCCGGCGAAACACCTGCTCGGCCGCCGGGTCATCCTGCTTGTCGATCAGGCACCGCCCGTAGACGATGTGCGCGCTGATATAGTCGGGGTGCTCCTGCAGACCCTTGCGGCACAGCTCGATGGCCCTATCTAGTTCCCCTGCCTTGCGATAGGCGTCGGCCAGGGGCGCGAAGTTCCGGCCTTTGGGGTTCTCTCTCTGGCGCTTCTCGAGCTTGTCGATCTCGCTGGAGTAGGCCACGGGCCTAAGTCTTTGTGGGAATTGAGGCAAGATAGTGATCGGCCGGCCGAACTGTCAATTCCGGCGCGCCCCGGCCGACTTGAGTTTGTACGTTGTGGTTTTTAGACTTATGCCCCTTCGCCGTCCGCTCGCACCCGGAGTCTTCGCGTCATGATGCGCGCCATGCGGGCCCACGCCAAGTGGGTGTTTTTCATCCTCGCCGCCGCCTTCATCGGGTGGCTCGCCTACGGCCAGGTCACCGAGATCCTGGGGCCGGGGGCCAACGTCGTGCTGCGTGTCAACGGCCACGAGGTCCAGGTCCCCGAGTACCAGCGGGCCGTGCAGTCCGCGCTGCAGCAGATGCGGGAGCAGAGCGGGTCCGGCCCCACGACCCGCGAAGAACAGCGTGACGTCGAGGACCGCGTGGTCGAAGAGCTGATTCAGAACATCCTGCTCGCGGACGAGTACCGCCAGCTCGGCATCACGGTGACGGCGGAGGAGCTGCGGACGGCCGCGCGCACCTCGCCGCTCCTCGAGCTGATGCGCGCGACCGAGTTCCAGACCGACGGCCAGTTCGACGTCGCCAAGTACCGGCGCTTCCTGTCCACGGCGACGCCCGACTTCCTGCGGGTGCTGGAGGCGCGCTACCGCGAGGAGATCCCGCGGATCAAGCTGGCCCAGTACCTGACCGCCGATGTGTACGTCTCCGACGCCCGCCTGTGGCGCGTGTATCGCGATCAGCACGATTCGGTGCGGGTCTCGCTGGTCGCGCTGCGGCCGAACGCCGTGCCGGACAGCCTCACGCCGGTGACGGAGGAGGAGCTGGAGCGCTACTACCGCGCCCACCGGGACGACTTCAAGCGACCCGCCGTCGCGTTCCTCGGCTATACGGCGCTCGACCGGCGGCCGGACCCGGCCGACACGGCGGCGGCGCTCGCGCAGGCGCGGGCGCTGCGCGCCGAAGCGGCCGGCGGCGCGGCGCGGTTCGCCGAGGTCGCGCGGCGCGCCTCGGCGGACACCGTGAGCGCCCGGGAGGGCGGCGACCTGGGCTGGTTCGTTCCCGAGCGGTCCGGCTTCGATGCCCGGTTCCTCGCCGGCCTGCGGCGCCTGCGGCCCGGCCAGATCTCGGAGCCCGTCCTGAGCGACTTCGGGTTCCACGTGATCCGGCTCGATGCGGCACGCGGCGATTCGATGCGGGCCAGCCACATCCTCGTCCCCGTCGAGCTGCGCCCCGAGCGGCTCGAGGTGGTCGAGGCCCGCGCGGACTCGCTCGATCGCCTGGCGTCGGAGCAGACCGATCCCGCGACGCTCGACAGCGCGGCGCAGCTGCTGCACCTGCCCCTCGCGCGCGTCAGCGTCACCGAGGGCGAGCGCGTGATGCTCGGGCGGTTCGTGATCCCCGACGCCGGCGTCTGGGCGTTCGAGGCGCGCCCCGGCGAGACGAGCCCCGTGATCGAAGGTCGTTTCGCCTTTTACGTGTTCCGGCTCGACTCGCTGATCCCGGCGGGCCCGCCCCCGCTGGCGCAGGTGCGGGCTGCCGTGCTCGACGCCGTGCGTCGCGACAAACAGAAGGAGGTCATCGCCCGGCGCGCCGCGGAGCTCGCGCCCGCCTTCGCGCGGGGCCCCAGCCTGGCCGCCGCGGCCGCCGCCGCGGGGTTCGTCGCGCAGCCGCTCGGACCATTCACCCGCCTCACGCCCCCGCCGGCGCTCGGCAACGAGCCGCTCGTGCTCGGGGCCGCGTTCGGCCTCCGGGTGGGGCAGCGCAGCGGGATGATCGCGGGTGAGTACGGCCAGTACGTCGTCGCGCTCGAGGCCCGCACGCCGGCGGACTCGTCGGCGTGGCTCGCGCAGCGGGATACGCAGCGCGAGTCCCTGATCCAGCGCGCGCGGGACGCGCGCCTCCAGGCGTACGTGGCGGGCCTGCGCGAGCAGGCGGAGGTCGTGGACCGCCGGCAGGAGCTGGCGCGCACGCCGGTGGACGCGTCGGGGGGGGCGCCGGTCTTCTAG
>Ga0187893_10007306_pt1 | contig 18199 bp, 13 predicted proteins | sample MA1701074metaG_FD_139574 | JGI IMG/M metagenome (GOLD analysis project Ga0187893, IMG submission 139574) | White microbial mat communities from a basaltic lava cave in the Kipuka Kanohina Cave System on the Island of Hawaii, USA - MA170107-4 metaG ... | reverse complement strand
CGGCCAGGAGCGCACCTATCTGGGAAGCCGAAAACCCCAGCGATTTCAGATACAGCGCGAAATACGGCGCGAACGCACCGATGAATGCGAAATACCAGAAGTAGAAATTGGAAAGCCGGAAATAAAAGGATCCGCGCACCATGAACCGCCCCGATCCTCAGTGCGGTTCGAGCTCGCGATCGAGCCACCAGCGCCGCGCGAGCCAGCCCCAGGCGATCAGCACGCCGAGCCAACCCAGTATGGTGACAAGACTGGCGATGCCGGTGTCGCGGTCCAGGACCTCCCAGCGCGAGAATATCGCGGTCCAGTCGTGCTCTCCGCTTCCGACCAGCGGCAGCATCTGCGCGCGCGCATCGGCCATGTAGCGGGCAATGTTCCAGAAATTCTCGAACAGCCAGAACGCGCAAAGCGCGAACGACAGGGCCTCGCGCCGCCGCCAGAACGTTGCCGCGGCGGCAACGGGAAATGCCAGCTGCGCGAACGTGCCGCCATACACAGCGATGCGATCGCCCAGCAAGAGACCGAAGACCGGATGGCCGGCTTCGTGCAACGCGAGATTGGCATTGTCGAGCAGAAATACCCAGCGTTGGCCGCTGTTGGCGAGCCCGGTAATGAGCGCAAGGCCGAGGGTGGCGGCAAGAAACGCTGGCGTCCCAACCCGGCGCCAATCCTGTTCGTTGACCTCAGCGAGGCGTTGCAGCCAGCGCACGGGAGTGATCGGCTTTATGCCTCGTCGGGGTCGGGGTCGGTTGCCTGGCTGGGATTGCCGGCGTCGCCCGCCGCGGCCGGAGCGCGTGCGGCAATCCGCGGTGTGGGACAGCGCACGTCGGCATTCTGCGCTCGATGGCGCAACGCATGGTCCATCAATACCAGCGCAAGCATCGCTTCGGCAATAGGTGTGGCGCGTATGCCTACGCAGGGGTCATGGCGCCCGCTGGTTTGGACCACGGTTGGCTCGCCCTGCTTGTCGATCGAGCGCCGTGGCAGGCGAATGCTCGATGTGGGTTTCACCGCGATGTTGACGACGATGTCCTGGCCGCTGGAGATGCCGCCGAGAACGCCGCCGGCATTGTTGCTCAGATAGCCTTCCGGCGTCATTTCGTCGCCGTGTTCGGTGCCTTTCTGCCCGACCGCGGCGAATCCCGCGCCGATTTCGACACCTTTGACCGCGTTGATCCCCATCATGGCGTAGGCGATTTCAGCATCGAGTTTATCGTAGACGGGTTCACCCCAGCCCACCGGCACGTTTTCCGCCACTACGGTGATTTTCGCCCCGCAGGAATCGCCGGATTTGCGCAGCCTGTCCATGAACTCCTCGAGTTTCGGCACGATGTCCGGATCGGGCGCAAAAAACGGATTGGCGTTCACCGCCTCCCAGGTCCTGAATGCGATAGGGATGCTTCCGAGTTGCGCCATGTACCCCCGTATCACGACGCCGTGGCGCTCCCACAACCATTTCTTCGCAATTGCCGCCGCGGCCACACGCACCGCAGTTTCGCGGGCCGACTGCCTTCCGCCGCCACGATAGTCGCGGATGCCGTACTTCTGCCAATAGGTGTAATCCGCGTGCCCGGGACGGAAAGTCTCGATGATGTTGCCGTAATCCTTGCTGCGTTGATCCTGGTTGCGGATCAGCAAGGCGATCGGGGTGCCGGTGGTCCTGCCTTCGAACACACCGGAAAGAATTTCCACCGTGTCGGATTCGCGACGCTGCGTGACATGCCTGGAGGTGCCGGGTTTGCGGCGGTCCAGCTCCTTCTGGATGTCGGCTTCGCCGAGTTCAATTCCGGGTGGGCAACCGTCGACGACGCAGCCTATTGCCGGTCCGTGGCTCTCGCCAAAGGACGTGACACAGAACAGTTTGCCGAGAGTGTTTCCGGACATTGCGCACCCGAAGAAGATGGCTGAAGTCTATCACGCGGCTCTCAGAAGCCTCGCAGCAACGCGTCACGCATTGCACACGCAATCATCGGCCCGATGCGTTCCCAGGCGGCCTGAATTAGAATGCCTGCTCATCGTCCACCCGGCGGGAAGCCAAGCGTTATGCGCCAGTACCTTGACCTGATGCGTCACATTCTCGAGCACGGCACGCGCAAGAATGACCGGACCGGTACCGGCACGCTGAGCATCTTCGGACCGCAGCTTCGCTTCGATCTGCAAGCCGGCTTCCCGTTGCTGACCACCAAGAAAGTTCACCTGAAGTCCATCGTTCACGAACTGCTATGGTTTCTGAAGGGCGCAACGAACGTTCGCTACCTCAGGGAAAACGGCGTGTCGATCTGGGATGAGTGGGCGGACGACAACGGCGAACTCGGTCCGGTGTACGGCTATCAATGGCGCTCGTGGCCCACTGCAGACGGCCGCCACATCGATCAAATGGCGAAGGTGATCGAGGACATTCGGCGTAACCCCGACTCGCGGCGCCTGATCGTGTCCGCGTGGAACGTCGCCGATCTGGAAAACATGGCTCTGATGCCCTGTCACGCTTTTTTCCAGTTCTATGTTGCCGATGGCAGACTTTCCTGCCAGCTCTACCAGCGCAGCGCCGACCTGTTCCTCGGCGTGCCTTTCAACATCGCCTCGTACGCACTGCTCACGTTGATGGTAGCCCAGGTCTGCGACCTGAAGCCTGGAGAATTCGTGCACACGTTCGGCGATACCCACCTGTATCTGAATCATTTGGAACAGACCCGGGAGCAGCTTTCGCGTCAGCCGCGTGCTCTGCCGCGCATGATCCTCAACCCGGAGGTCAGGAACCTGTTCGACTTCAAGTACGAGGATTTCAATCTGGTCGGCTACGATCCCCACCCGGCGATCAAGGCGCCGGTGGCGGTGTGAGCCGGGAGGCAAGAGGCAAGAGCGAAGAGGCGGCCAGGAACCCACCACCCCGCACTGACCGACCACGTGTCACGATCGTTGTTGCTTACGCGGCGAATCGCGTCATCGGCCGCAGAGGAATCATTCCCTGGCATCTTTCCGAAGACCTGAAGCGCTTCCGCCGAATCACGATGGGTCATCACATCGTCATGGGCCGCAAGACGTGGGAATCGATCGGCAGGCTGTTGCCCGGGCGCAAACACATCATCATCAGTCGCATGCCCGGATACGAGGTGCCGGGCGCGAAGGTCGTCGACTCCCTTGATGCCGCCATTGCCGAAGCCGGTTCCGACACCGACATATTCATTATCGGCGGGGGCGAAATCTACGCACTGGTTCTTCCCGTAACGGACCGGATCCTCGCTACCGAAATAGGACGAGCGTACGAAGGCGACACTTACTTTCCTGATCTGGAAAGAAGAATCTGGCGCGAATCGGCACGCGAGTCTGCGTATGACGAAGCGGCCGGTACTGGTTACAGCTTCGTTACGTACGAACGCGCGCGCGCGTGAAAACGCGGTGCTCGATTTCTGCGACGCGACTCGCATCGACGCCGATGCGGAAACCGCGCCTGATGCGACCCCGATGATCTGCTCAGTGCCAGCGCGTATGAAGCGGGACTGCGCGTTGCGTTCGTGGCACCCGGATCGATTCCGGCGGAAGACCTTGTTGTTCCCTCGACCACATCATTTCATAGGCTCTTTCGAGGTGGCGCACGAAGGTTGCCGTATCGAATAGCGCGCAGCTCAAGCGGTTTTGCGCGAGCCGGGCCTTGAGCAGGATTAGTTCGGAGGAGCCCTCGCTCGCGAGCCGCACGGCGGTTTCTTCGTACTCCGGCAGATCCCGGACCACCAGCTCGGGCAGCCCGGCAGCACGCAGCAGGCTCGCGCCCACCCTGGAGGGCATCGTCGAGCCGGGACAGCTCAGCACCGGCACCCCCATCCACAATGCGTCCACCGCTGTGGTATGTGCATTGTAGTAAAGCGTGTCCAGGAACAGGCCCGCCAGGGTATAGCGCGCGAGGTGAACTTCTCTCGGCAGGAACGGCCCGACCACGACACGGCTCCCGTCGACTCCGCGGGCTTCGGCTTCCCTGCGCAGGTTGGATTCGATTCTCACATCCCTTCCGAGCAACCAGAGTAGCGAGCCAGGGACCCGCGCCAGGATGCGCATCCACACGCTGAAGATTTCGGGTTCGATCTTGTAACTGTTATTGAAGCAGCTGAACACGAATCCCGATTGCGGCAATCCGACCTGGCGCCTGTCGAGCGTGACAGGCGCGACTCTGGCTTGATCGTCGGTAACAAAATACGAATCCGGCATGTAAACCAGGCGTTCCGTCCACCAACGCTCTTCCCCCGGCGGACAAACCACGTCATCGACGATCGCATACTGGTAGGCGTCCGAACCGAGACTGCCCGGGAAGCCGAGATAATTGACCTGAATGGGGGCAGGTTTGAATGCGAAGAGTTCGCTGCGCGTGTAATTGGTGTAGCCGGAAAGGTCGATCGCGATGTGGATGCCGTCGCGATGGATCTGCTCGGGGATCTGCGCCGAATTGAGCGCCGAAACGTCGCGAAAACAATCGACGCCGGCGACGATATCGCGGCGAACTTCGCTGCCATCGTCCGCGAACAGCGAGTACGCGAAAACTTCGAACCTGCTCCGGTCATGCAGGCGGTAGAGCCGCCTTGTCAGGAAAGCGGCAGGATGAACCCTGAAATCGGGCGAGACGTATCCGACGCGGATCCGGCCAGCGGCTGGCTTCTGCCTTGGCAAAACCGTGGCGCCGGCTCGAAGGTGCATTGCCACACTCTGTGCCAGCAGGCTGCCGGCCTCTCGCGAAATCGGTAACCCCAGCGCACGAAACGGCAGATGCGTATCGGTCATTTCGCGACCGCAAGCCTGGCCTTCGAGTATCAGCCGATTGAAGCTATTCACCAGCTCCTGTCGCCTGCCCCAGTTGCATTCTTCCTGCTCCTGGTACAGCCGGTGAAGGTACAGCGAACGCGCATCGAACTGCTCCAGAAACCCGCCGATCTTTGCGGCGAATCCCGCATTGAAATCGCGATACGCCACCGGATCAAGCTCGCGGGCGCGATCGAGACTGAGCTGCGCCGGCTCGGTGCGCCCGAGCTCCGCCAGCGCAAGGGCGCGGTCGATATGCGCCTTGGCGTAGTCCGGTCGAAGCGCAATCGCGCGATCGCACGCAACCAGGGCATCTTCGGGCCGATGCAGGGCGACCAGTACTTCGGCCACGTTGTAATGTGCTTCCGGAAGATGCGGGGCGCGCCCGGCCACGTGCCGATTGTTCGCCAGCGCCTCCTCAAGGCGATTCATCGCTGCCAACACGTAACCGCGGTTCAGTCCTGCGGGCAGAAAATCCGGATCGCATTTCAGCGCCAGATCGTATTGAGCGAGCGCAGAGGCAAAGTCGCCGGCCATCTCGAACGCGACAGCAACGTCATGCTGAGATCGCGCATCATCGGGGGTAGCGCTGGCGACCACGCGTAGATCGGCGATGGCCTGTTTGTGCCGGCCTTGCCTGGCGAAGAGCATTCCCCGGGAGCGGAGCGCACCCGGATGGCCGGGCACCAGACGGAGGACTGCATCGAGGTCATCCAATGCCTGATCCTCGTTGTCGAGTTGCAGACGCAAAAGCGCGCGCCGTTCCAGCAACGCTGCATCGTCGGGAAAGCGCTCGCATGCTTCATCGCACACTTGCTCGGCGGCGGCAAGATCGCCGTCCCGCTGGTGCTGCTCGACGCGCGCAATAATCGCTTCCGTCTTGCTTGCCGGCATTATTTAAACGTGGCCCGGTGTGCGGCCCGGAATAGGTGATCGCGCGAATCTTCGCTCATTCGTACGCATTATCAACCTCTGCGTCGAAACGAATGGCGGGACATCGGGGCGCGCGGATTCGTTATTCTGGTTGCAGGCGGAGGCGCCGCTGGCGCGGCATGTTAGATCAGTCTGCGCGCACAAAGCCCCTGGCGCCCGCGTCTCGGCAGCGTGCGCGTGATAGCGAAGGAGAAGGAGCCGTCATCAGACGAAGCGCAGGAAGAATGGGCAACCGGGCCACCCCGGCACTGTGCCAGCCATGTGCGTCCGCTCGTCGATACGCGGCCGCAAGCCGCAATGCGGCCGGTGGCTTCAATTCAACCGGGCAGCCTGCGGTGCCAGGCCGACGACGCCGACGGCATTGCAGGGAAAGGTACCGCAGCTGAACAAGCTCCCGTTGACCTCGTAGGAAAAGCCGGCCCGTTCCGCGTTGGCGCCAGCGAAAAAGCCATTGATGCTGACGCTGCACACGCCCGAACAAGCGCCCGTGCCGCTGAGATCCGTCCCGGCGAACAACGCCCCGCTGAAGATACTGGCGAAACCGTTGGAAAAATTGATGGCCGCTCCCAAGGGATCGAGAAGACTCAGTGTAAATGTCAGCGATTGCAGGCCGAAATCGACACTCATCGAGGCACCCGTCAGTGTTCCAAGCGCGACGGTCCCCGATCCCGACACAGGCCCGAAGGTCGGGTCGGTGCCGCCCAACAGGCCGTAATTCACGCTCCCGACGGGCTGCGCGATCACCGGCGCGCCTATGATGTAGTGGAAACTCTCAGCCAACGTGTACTGTCCTCCGGCATGGTCGCCAGACCCAACCGGCGTGCCGTCCAGTGTCCCGTTGGTCAGCCGACCCCACGCGAGAATGCCATCGCTGAAGAGTTGCGCGAACTTGGCCGTGCCTGGCCCTACCGTACCCCCGCAGCAGTCGTCGACCACAACAAGCTGGCCACGTGAATCCAGCGTCGCGGCTCCAGCATAAGCGTTACTCGCGCCTGCGTGCTGGCTCGCCCCGCCGGTCAGAGTCGAATGGGCAAGTGCGACTTTCGCCGCGAACGTGCCGGTCATCCCTCCACTGGGCTGGCATTGATCCGGGAAAAGCGTGCAAGGGTCGCCGTTTTGATCGACGTTCTCGCCTTCGGCGAAGCTGGACGGCGGGTTCTGTGGAGCCGGGGGCGGAAGGTCGGTTCGCTTGTTCGACAACACCGGCTTAAACTCCTGGCTCTGCACGTAATAGGACTCGCCATTTGTTACGCTCAGGCAGCCTGCCCCGTTACAAACTTCGATTTCGCCCTCGCCGACCGTGCCCGAGATGGAATTTCCGTACTGGATGGTGTACTCCGTGCCGCGAATTCCTATCGTCGCAACGGTGGTGGAAATCTGATAGTTCTTCTTGTTATTGCGACCTACCAGTCCGGTGACGGTACGAAGACCGCCTTTCAACAGGCTGAACAGGCCTTTTTCGCTGCCATCTGTCTTGCCCTCGAAACGATACTGGTCGATTCGAAACGCCGATTCGGGTTGCAGGGATACAAACGCGCCATCGGTGAAGCGCAATTGCGCTCGGCCGCTGTTCGTGCTGATGGTCTCGCCTTCATTGAGCTGCGAACCTTTCGCCAGCGCGCGGCTCTGACCGTTCGAGCCAGTGGCGGTCACGTTCCCGACTGCGAAATCTACCCGTGCGGCCGGCGCGGAATAACCCGTGACGGGGTAGGCAGCAGCTATTGCCGCGAGCAAAGCGGCGCGAGTATGTCGACGGAATCGATTTTGAGCCATGATTTGGCACCTCTCCCTAGCGTGAAATCCACCATGAACTTTCATACCTGCCGCCGATGCCCGGATTTTCGCCTTCGTTCGTCACTCGAGTGACGTTTGTTGTCAGGAGTAATCTCCTGTTATCCAGCCATCGGAAACTGCGCTTCGAACCACGCGGCTACCGCGGCCTCTGCGCCGCCCAGGATAACCTGATGGCACCACATCTTCGCTCAAGCGAGATACGTGCCATATGTTCACCGGATTGACTGCGGACGATTCCTGCTGTCGTCGCCGCCAAATAGGCTTCATCGTCCCTAGAAATCGTGCCGCAACGTGACCTGAAAGACCAGGCGGTCGAACTCGTTTATCAAAATATTCGAATCGTTGCGGGTCCACAAGGCTTGAGGCGTGATCCGAACACCTTTCCTCGGCAGGAAGATCAACCCGGCGGAGGCGTTGTACTGGGTGTCCTCGCGATCGACCAGGAAAAAAGGATCGGGGCCGCCGTACTCGCGCCGCTCGCCGCTGCCATTCAGGAAAAACGCAAACTTTTCGCTCACGTTCCATTGCGCTCCCACACGCGCGCCGTAAAGGGAATGGCCGAACTCCGGCGCCCCGTCCGCTTTCTCGTCCTCGACGCCACCGTAAAGTCCCACGTACGTTATCAGCGTGCCACGTCCGAATGCGTGCGCATACCCGGCACCACCCACGGTTCGTCGCGCATCACGGATCGCCTGATCGGGATAAATCAGGTTCGAGACCTGCGCGAAAAAACTGACCTGGTTCCGGGAGTCGAAGTCGTGTTGCCACTGGCCCGTCAGGCCGGACGCGTCTCGGTAGGCGTTTCTGTACACGTTGGATTGGTGAACGAAGAACGAGTTGTACTGCACTGCAAGCGTCAGCGTGTCGCGGTCACGCCGGTAGCGCAAACCGAGGTTGGCATCGTAGTACGACGTTGAAAAATTGGTTTCGTTGACGTTGGACTTGTTCTGGTAGGCCAGGCCACCGAAGAGGCCGAGTCTCTTTGAGAAAGGATGCTGGAAATTCACCCCGCCGCCGAAACTGACGAACGCGTCATCCTGCTCCGTGGAACTGGGCGCGAGGGTGAATATCGTACCGCCGAAGAACGGCACCGCCACCTGACTGTCCGCCGTTGCGCTGTTGACGTTGCTATCGTAGCCGGCACCGACTTCGACAAAGCCACGGATGCTGGTGCGCTCGGATTCTTCGATGCGCTCGATAGCGTCCAGGAAACGATCTATGGTTGTCGCCACTTCCTGCGGGACATCCTGCTTTCTGACGTTTTCGAACTCGCGTTTCGCGGTCTCCGTCTCTTTCAGGTTGAAATACGCGCGGGCGATCAGGGCGCGGGCAGGCGCGCTGTTCGGCAGTACTGCAAGAACGCGCTCCAGAGCGAACACTGCTTCGGTGTTCTTGCCGATGCCCAGCGCTGCCGAACCGAGCAGGAAATCGTAATCGGGGTCACCGGCGCGCTCCGACTGGAGCGGAATCAGGAGGCTGTAAGCGGCCTGTGGATTGCCAGCGTCAAGCTGTTGGCTTGCCGACGTCAGAACGTCGTCGGCCGCAAATGTAACCAAGGGACACACGAGCACGAAAGCAAGAAGCAACGAGAGGCGCTTTAAATGTCGCATGGAACCTTATTTCCGTAAAACAGGAACTGGCACGGAACAATCCGAATCCCGCCTCCCATGGTCTTTTTTTATGTGGCAAACATTACAGAAGCATGTGTGCAGCGTCAAACGGTTTTGATCTCGAAAAAAAGCGGCTGCCGTGCGACTGAATGCGTTTCAGAGTCTGCGGGGAGAAAAGGGAGCGTGTGCCGCTGTTCTGTCGATGAATCCGGGACCGTCAGAGCATCTGCAACATGCGCCTTGCCGTGGCTTGTGAGGCCGCCTGCAAATTCAGACGAAATTTCTTTCGTGGTCCGCGCCTTGCGCAACCCCACATGCGCGGCGACCGCCTGGAAGGCGACGTAGCCCTATCGGGGAAGCGGGCTTCTCAGCCCTGGCGAACGCAATCCACGAAGTAGTGCACCCCGCCTTCGTCGGGCTCCTCCGCGAGGCCATGGATGTCGGTCTCGAATCCGGGGAAGGTGCGATTGAAATCCCGGGCGAACTGCAGATAGCGCACGATCGTGGAATTGAATCGCTCACCGGGAATCAACAGCGGGATGCCCGGCGGATAGGGTGTCAGCAATACGCTGGTTACACGGCCCTCGAGGTTGTCGATGTCGACGCGATCGATGTCGCGGTGCGCCATCGCGGCGAACGCGTCCGAGGGTTTCATCGCCGGTTGCATGTCGGAAAGATACATTTCTGTCGTCAGGCGTGCCACGTCGTTGCTCTTGTACATGCCGTGGATCTGTTCGCACAGGTCGCGAAGCCCCATGCGTTCGTACCGGGGATGCTTCTGGCAGAACTCGGGCAGGATGCGCCACATCGGCTGGTTCTTGTCGTAATCGTCCTTGAACTGCTGAAGCGCGGTCACCAGCGTGTTCCAGCGACCCTTGGTGATGCCGATGGTGAACATGATGAAGAACGAATAAAGGCCGGTCTTTTCCACGATCACGCCGTGCTCGGCGAGAAATTTGGTGACGATCGACGCCGGAATACCGGTTTTCGCGAACTTGCCCGACATGTCCAGGCCCGGCGTAATGACCGTTGCCTTGATCGGATCGAGCATGTTGAACCCGGACGCGAGATCGCCAAAGCCGTGCCACTTCTCGTTCGCCCTCAATACCCATTCCTCACGCGAGCCGATACCTTCCGCGGCAACCTTGTCCGGTCCCCATACCTTGAACCACCAGTCCTTGCCGAACTCGTCGTCGACCTTGCGCATGGCGCGGCGGAAATCCAGCGCCTCGACGATCGATTCCTCCACCAGTGCAGTGCCTCCAGGCGGCTCCATCATCGCCGCCGCCACGTCGCAGGAAGCGATGATCGCGTACTGCGGGCTGGTCGAGGTGTGCATCAGATAGGCCTCGTTGAAAACGTGGCGATCGAGTTTTCTGGTCTGCGATTCCTGAACCAGGATCTGCGAGGCCTGGGAAATGCCCGCCAGCAGCTTGTGGGTCGAATGCGTCGCGAAAATCAGCGGATCCTTGGGGCGCGGGCGATCAACGCCGATCGCGTGCATGTTCTTGTAGAAACCGTGGAACGCGGCATGAGGCAGCCAGGCCTCGTCGAAGTGCAGCGTGTCGATCGACGAGTTCAGCGTCTCCTTGAGCATCTCGACGTTGTAGACCACACCGTCGTAGGTGCTCTGGGTAATCGTGAGGATGCGCGGCTTCTTGCGCTTGGCAACGCGCGCGAAAGGGTTGGCGGCGATCTTCTTCTGAATGTTTTCCGGTCTGAACTCGTCGAGCGGAATCGGGCCGATGATGCCGAGGTGGTTTCGCGTCGGCGTCAGGAACACCGGAATCGCTCCGGTCATGGTGATCGCGTGCAGGATGGACTTGTGACAATTGCGGTCCACCACGACGATGTCGTCGGGTGCGACGTTAGCGTGCCAGACCATTTTGTTCGAAGTCGAAGTGCCGTTGGTTACGAAGAAACAGTGATCGGCATTGAAGATGCGGGCGGCATTGCGCTCGGAGTCGGCGACCGGTCCGGTATGGTCGAGCAGCTGCCCGAGTTCATCCACCGCGTTGCAGACGTCGGCACGCAGCATGTTTTCGCCGAAGAACTGGTGAAACATCTGCCCGACAGGACTTTTCAGGAACGCGACGCCTCCGGAGTGGCCCGGGCAGTGCCACGAATACGAACCGTCCTGCGCGTAATTCACCAATGCGCGGAAGAACGGTGGCGCCAGGCTGCCGAGATACGAACGCGCTTCGCGAATGATGTGCCGGGCAACGAACTCCGGCGTGTCCTCGAACATGTGGATGAAACCGTGCAGTTCGCGCAGGATGTCGTTGGGAATGTGCCGAGAGGTGCGGGTCTCGCCGTACAGGTAGATCGGGATATCGGCGTTTCTGAAACGCAGTTCCTGAACGAAGGCGCGCAAGGTCTTCAGCGCCTTTGTCGTTTCTTCCTCCGATCCTCCGCCAAACTCCTCGTCGTCGATCGAGAGAATGAATGCGGAAGCACGGCTTTGCTGCTGCGCGAAGGAGGAGAGGTCACCGTAGCTGGTAACCCCGAGCACTTCGAGGCCCTCGCCTTCGATTGCCTTTGCGAGTGCCCTTACCCCGAGGCCGCTCGTGTTTTCGGAGCGGAAGTCCTCGTCGATGATCACGACCGGGAAGCGAAATTTCATGGTGTTCTCCGTGCGGAAACCGTCGGCGCCGCGTTACGGCGGGAGCGGTTGCATGTATGGCCTGGCGTTGCCACTCGGGGCAGGGCTATCGAGTCAGATTTTCGGAAGTGTCACGCCTTTTTGACCCTGGTACTTCCCGCCGCGGTCGCGGTATGAAGTTTCGCAGACGTCATCGGCATCGGACTCGAAGAAAATTACCTGCGCGACGCCTTCGTTGGCGTAGATCTTGGCCGGAAGCGGCGTGGTGTTGGAAAACTCCAGAGTCACGTAGCCTTCCCACTCCGGCTCGAAAGGCGTGACATTGACGATGATCCCGCAGCGCGCATAGGTCGACTTGCCCAGGCAAATCGTGAGCACGTTGCGGGGGATTCGGAAGTATTCGACGGTGCGCGCAAGCGCAAACGAATTCGGCGGAATGATGCATACGTCGCCACTGAAGTCGAAGAACGACTTCTCGTCGAAGTTCTTCGGATCCACCATCGTCGAATTGATGTTGGTGAAAATCTTGAAGTCGTTCGAACAACGGATATCGTAACCGTAACTCGAAGTCCCGTAGGACACGATCTTGTGGCCGTTGACTGCACGGACCTGGCCCGGCTCGAACGGATCGATCATGGCCTGTTCGCGCGCCATGCGTCGAATCCACTTGTCCGACTTTATGCTCATATTTTCGCGTTTTGGGTAGGTAGTGAATGGTGAAGGTGGTCGAAATCCACTGCGCCAGGAAAGGAGTTGGTTCGGTGCTCCGGTGATGCTCTCGCCCCTCCACTCACGCCTTTCGCCTCAGGTATTCTGGATGACGATCTTGGGAAACGCCGCGCTATGGTCTTTAGACAGTTCCGAGATCCTGGCTGCCACTTTTCGGGCTATTTCCTTATAGATTTGCGCTGTTTTGCTGTCCGGCTCGGCGACCACCGTCGGCTTGCCCGAATCAGCCTGTTCGCGGATCTTGATGTCGAGCGGCAGCGAACCCAGTACTTCCACTCCATAGTCCTTGCTCATGGCCGCCGCACCGCCCTCGCCGAAAATGTGTTCTTCGTTTCCGCACTTGGAACAGACGTGGACGCTCATGTTCTCCACCAATCCCAGGATCGGCACGCCGACCTTTTCGAACATCTTCAGCCCCTTGCGGGCATCGATCAGCGCGATGTCCTGCGGCGTCGTCACGATCACGGCGCCGGTCACCGGCACCTTCTGCGACAGCGTCAGCTGAATGTCGCCGGTCCCGGGAGGCAGATCCACCACCATGTAGTCCAGATCTTTCCACTGGGTGTCGCGGAGCAGCTGCTCCAGCGCCTGCGTCACCATCGGGCCGCGCCACACCATCGGCGTGTCCACGTCGATAAGCAATCCGATCGACATCGCCTGAACCCCATAGCGAACCTTCGGCTCGATAGTCTTTCCGTCGGCAGACTCCGGCCGGCCGGACAGTCCCATCATCATCTGCTGCGAGGGGCCGTAGATGTCGGCGTCCAATAACCCGACCTGGGCGCCTTCGGCGGCAAGCGCCAGCGCCAGATTTACCGCGGTTGTGGACTTGCCGACCCCGCCTTTGCCGGATGCCACGGCGATCACGTTCTTCACGCCGGGCATCAGCTGGACGCCGGGCCGCACAGCGTGGGCGATGATCTTGACTTGTACGTTGGCGCTGACATTCCCGACGCCAGGGATAGCCTTGAGTCGGGCGATGACGTCTCGCCTGACGACATCGATCACGCTCCTGGCCGGATAGCCGAGCAGGATGTCGAGGGAGACATCGTTGCCCTCGACTTTTATGTTACGGGCCTCCTTGCCGGAGACGTAGTCCTTCCCGGTCACCGGATCGGTGAGTTGCTGCAACGCTGAACGGACCTGCTCTTCGGTGATTGCCACGCCTTCTGACCTGGAATTTAAGGGGCGAATTTTAAGCCTAATTCCCGGCGCGTAAAGGGCTTTCTCGGGGTCCATTTGATAGAATTCGGGCTTTTCCGCCTCTCCCCGAAATGTCGCGCAGGATCCTCGTCACCTCGGCGCTGCCGTATGCAAACGGCAGCATTCACCTCGGCCACCTCGTGGAATACATCCAGACCGACATCTGGGTGCGTTTCCAGAAGATGCAGGGGAACGAGGTGCACTACGTCTGCGCGGACGACACCCATGGCACGCCGATCATGCTCCGTGCCGACAAGGACGGCATCACCCCGGAGCAACTGATTGCCCGCGTATACGGCGAGCACACTCGCGATTTCGCCGGTTTCCATGTGGCATTCGACAACTACTACACCACGAATTCCCCGGAGAACCAGGCTTTCTGCGAGGACATCTACCGGCAGTTGGACAAGAAGGGCCTGATCGACAAACGGTCGGTCGAGCAGTTCTACGATCCGCTCAAGCGGATGTTCCTGCCGGACCGTTACATCAAGGGCGAATGCCCGAACTGCCACTCGAAAGACCAGTACGGCGATTCCTGCGAAGTCTGCGGCACCACGTATTCCCCTACCGACCTCATCGATCCGTATTCGGCGGTTTCCGGGGCCAGGCCGGAGCGAAAATCCTCCGAGCATCATTTCTTCAGGCTTTCGGATGCGCGCTGCGAGGATTTCCTGCGCACGTTCACACAGACCGGCGGCCAGCTGCAGCCGGAAGCGGCAAACAAGATGAAAGAGTGGCTGGGCGCGCCGGGCGAGAACAAGCTGGCCGACTGGGACATTTCCCGCGACGCTCCGTATTTCGGCTTTCCCATCCCCGGAACCAACAGCCAGAAATTCTTCTACGTCTGGCTGGATGCGCCGGTGGGCTACTTCGGCAGCTTCGCCAACTTCGTCGCCAGACAGAAAGCGGCGGGCAGGACCATCGACAAGGACGCCTTCCTGCGTCCGGGCGGCAATACCGAGATGGTCCACTTCATCGGCAAGGACATCCTCTATTTCCATGCCCTGTTCTGGCCGGCGATGCTGGAGTTCGCCGGCTACCGTACGCCGACCAGGGTTTTCGCGCACGGCTTTCTTACGGTGGACGGACAGAAGATGTCCAAGTCCCGCGGCACCTTTGTCACGGCGCAGAGCTATCTCGAGCAGGGGCTGAATCCCGAGTGGCTGCGCTACTACTATGCGGCCAAACTCAACGGCACGATGGAGGATATCGACCTCAGCCTCGAGGACTTCGTTGCCCGGGTGAACAGCGATTTGATCGGGAAGTACATAAACATCGTAAGCCGTTGCGCCGCCATCCTCTCGAAACAATTCGGTGGAGAATTAGCCCAGGAGATCTTTGCAGCAGCCTCGACGAACCGCCCGTACACGATCATCGCCTGCGGTTCGGAGGAAGAGATCAAATCCGCGTACGAGGATCGGGAGTATGGAAAGGCGATTCGGGAAATCATGCGCGTCTGCGACATGATCAATAAGCGGATTGATCAGGACAAGCCCTGGGAACTCGCGAAAGATCCCGGCAAACGCGCATACCTTCACGACGTAATCTCCGACTGCATCAATGCTTTCAAGGTCGTGACTTACTACCTCGCGCCGGTTCTGCCGAAAACAGCCGAAAGTGCGGCGCGGTTTCTCGGCTTGCCTCTTCCACTTGAATGGCAGAACCTCTCTGCGGTGCCCAGGAAGATCGGGCCATACCAGCACTTGATGACCCGCATCGATCCGAAACAGATCGCCGCGCTGGTCGAAGCCAACAAGGAAAGCCTTCAGCCGGCGCCGCAAAACCATTCGCCGCAACGTCATGCTCAGCATCAGGAGAAAGCCGTGGAATCTGCTTCCGCCCCGGGTGTCATCAACATCGATGATTTCAACAAGGTCGAGCTTCGTGTCGCGCGCATCGTCAGCGCCGAGCACGTGGACGGGGCAGACAAACTGCTCAAACTGCAACTCGATATCGGCGGCGAGACCCGCCAGGTATTCGCCGGCATCAAGTCGGCTTACGATCCGGCGACGCTGGTCGGACGTCTCACGGTGATGGTCGCCAATCTGCAGTCGCGCAAGATGCGCTTCGGCGAATCGCAGGGCATGTTGTTGGCGGCCAGTGGTGACGGGCCGGGTATTTTTCTGCTCTCGCCCGACGATGGCGCGCTGCCGGGGATGCGCGTAAAGTAGACGGCTCCCATGAAAATCACCCGTCGACTTCGCATTCGTGGACAGGTCCAGGGCGTGAATCTGCGCGAAGCGATGCGCCAGCGCGCGGACCAGCTCAAGGTGACCGGGTGGGTGCGCAATCGTCTCGACGGCACCGTCGAGGCGGTCGTGCAGGGTGAAGCCTTCGACGTCGACTCCATGGTCGAGTGGGCTCGCGAGGGTCCGGCGACGGCGCGGGTGGATAGCGTGGATGTCGAGTCGGCCGAGGGTGAAGAAGACTTCCACATCTTCGACAAGCGCTCGACTGGCTAGCGTATCGCAGCTTCCCTTGGCGGGGGCTCAATCGGCCAGTTGAAAGTCGAATAGACCCCGAAGTTTCTCCAGATAGGCGATCGACCCGAGATCGCCTTCCGCGGGCGCCCACGGTGCGAATTCGGCCATCGAGACCGGCACGTAAGGGCCGGCCTTCGCCTCGAAGAAAACCGAGGCCGTGTCCAGCGCGATGAGCGTGTGGTAAACGAGATGCGGGATGTTCACACCCATCGTCTCGCCACCGGCTCGAATGAGCAGGGATTTCGTCACCGTGCCGCGCTCGTTGAAAAACACCACCCCAAAACTGCCGCGTACCGCAATGATGGTTTCGTCTTTCGCTGGGTCCATGTGCCGATGCGGGCGCACATAGGAATCAGGCTCGACCGCGTTCAGCAGCCGGTTTGCGGGATCCGATTCGCGCGGGTGAAAGTTGAAGTTCTTGCGTTTGCGCGGGCTTTCGCGGGCCTGCCGCCATAACTGGTCGAGCAACGCCGGGCCGATGATCGTAGGTTCGTTCATGGGTAAACGATCTGGACGTTGTTCGGCTCGATCCAGTTGCCGAGAGAGCTGATCAGCCCGTCATCCAGTCTTACCTTCCACGCGTCGCCCAGTTCGATCTCGGCGACCGCATTGTCGTTGCTGTATACCACCGAGACCGGGCAGCCGCCTTCCCCGCCGTTGCGATAGGGCGCCAGCAGTTCCTTGAGTTTGCTGCCGCTCGACTGACCGTTGCAATACAGCCGCACTTTGCGCGCGAAGCGGCTGCGTGCGGCAGCGAAGTCGTAGAGCCGGTCCGCTGTCAGCCGCAGGCCCTGCGTAAAATTGTCGAAGGTTGCCTTGCCCTCGACGATCAGCAACTGATCTTCCTTGAGCCAGTTACGGTGGCTTTCGAACAACTCGTTGAAAACCGTGAGCTCCACGCGTGCCGTACTGTCGTCGAGCACGACCACCGCCATGCGCCCGCGCCGGGTCTGCTGTTGCCGGATGCTGTAGATGATCCCCGCCACGATCACGGTTTGTCCCTGCGGCTGGAGTTTGGCAAGGCGCGTCTTCACGATCGCCTCCACCTCCGCGGCGTAACTCTGGAAAGGATGCCCGCTGAAGTAATAGCCAAGCGCGAGTTTCTCGTTCTGCAGTTGCTCTTTTGCACCCCAGCGCGCCGTATCCAGGAGCTTCGGCCCTTCGGTCGTCGCGGAAGCATCCCCGAACAGACTGTTCTGCGATGCAGCGCGATTCTCCTGTTCGGCCGCCTCCATGGCGATACCGACGGAGGCCATCAGACTGGCGCGATGATCGTTGATGGAGTCGAACGCCCCGGCTCGCACCAGTGATTCGATCACCCGCCGATTGACGATCCGCTTGTCGACTCTGCGGCAGAAATCGAACAGCTCCTTGAATGGCCCGCCGCGCTCCCGCGCCTCGACAATGTGGGCAATCGCCGATTCTCCCGTCCCTTTGACCGCGCCGAGCCCGTAGCGGATGCGCTTCGCGTCCACCGGAACGAAACGATATTCGCTCGCGTGTATATCGGGTGGCAGCAGCTCAAGCCCATTGGCAATGGTGTCTTCGCAAAACTGCTGCACCTTGTCAGTATCGTCCATGATCGCCGACATGTTGGCTGCCATGAACGCGGCTGGGTGGTGTGCCTTGAAGTAGGCAGTCTGGTAGGCGACCAGCGCGTAGGCGGCCGCATGCGACTTGTTGAATCCGTATCCGGCGAATTTCTCCATGAGATCGAACAACTGCTCAGCGCGGTGCTCCGACACGCCGTTTTTCATCGCACCGGCCTTGAAGATGTCGCGATGCTTCGCCATCTCCTCGGCCTTTTTCTTGCCCATCGCGCGGCGCAGCAGGTCGGCCGCACCGAGACTGTAACCGCCGATCACCTGGGCGATCTGCATCACCTGTTCCTGGTAAACCATGATCCCGTATGTCGGTGACAGGATCGGTTCGACGCGCTTGTCGATGTACTCGACGCGCTCCTGTCCCTGCTTGCGCTTGACGAAATCGGGAATGAGTTCCATCGGGCCGGGGCGGAACAGCGCGACCAGCGCGATGATGTCTTCGAAGCGGTCGGGCCT
>Ga0187893_10007305_pt1 | contig 18201 bp, 10 predicted proteins | sample MA1701074metaG_FD_139574 | JGI IMG/M metagenome (GOLD analysis project Ga0187893, IMG submission 139574) | White microbial mat communities from a basaltic lava cave in the Kipuka Kanohina Cave System on the Island of Hawaii, USA - MA170107-4 metaG ... | reverse complement strand
GCGACGTCCCTGCGAAGGGGCGTGCAGCGCATCTTGCGTCCTTTGCCGGAGCAACGGACGTGGGCGCCGGTGCCGAGCGCGACATCGCGGCGGCGGAGGGATCGCAGCTCGCTGTTGCGCAGTCCCGTGTGGACGGCCACGAGGAGGAGTGTGCGGTCCCGGCGCCCGATCCATGTCGTCACGTCGGGCGCGGCGAGGAGTCCCTCGGTCTCCTCCTCCGAGAGGAAGGTGAGGTCGTGGCGAGCGTGGCGCTTGCTCGGCACGGCGAGCACGCGCTGGCACTGGAGGGCGCAGGCCGGCTCGGAGAAGGCGAGGTAGCGGAAGAACGCGCGCAGCGCCGAGAGCCTGGTGTTGCGCGTCCTCGCGCTGCTCCCCCGATCCTGCTCGAGGTGGTCCAGGAAGGCGCCGAGGAGCGGGACGTCGATCTCGTCCAGGCGAAGCCGGGACGGTGGCCGGCCGAGTCGCGCTGCGGCGAAGACGAGGAAGAGGCGGAACGTGTCGCGGTAGGAGGCGATCGTGTGACGGCTGGCGCCGAGCTGGGCGCAGAGCCGCCCGGTGAAAAAGCGGTGGAGGAATTCGGGCAGGCGAGGGGGCGTCATCGGACACCTCCCGGGGCGTCGGTCGTGCGGCGCTCGGTGACGAGCTGGAGGAGCTCGGGAGCGGCTTGCACGTACCAGTAGGTCTCCTCCACGCCGACGTGGCCGAGGTAGGTGGCCAGCGTGGGGACCAGCCGATCGAGATCACGGCCGGCCCGGAGCCACTCGACGAGACGCCTCGTGGCGAACGTGTGCCGGAGGTCTGTCAGCCTCGGTCCGCGTCCGACGCGACGGCAATCCGTCCTCGGCCGCAGCCCGACGGCTTGGCACAGCGTCGCGAAGGTGCGCCGTGTGGCGCTGGGTCGGAGCCGATCTCCACGCCCCGTGACGAGGAACGCCGCTGTGCGCCGGCGGGGATGGACCGCGTCGCGGTGCCGCGCGTAGTCGGCCAAGGCCGCGACGGTGGACGGCTCAAGGGGGACGAAGCGGGACTTGCCGAGCTTGGACTCCCGGACGGAGAGCACACCGCTCGTGAGATCCACGTCGGAGACATCCAGCGCGAGGGCCTCTCCAGGGCGCAGGCCCGTAGCGGCGAGGAGCCCGACGAGGGTCGCATGGGTCTGGCAGCGCAGCTTCGTGGCCGAGCGCAGGCGGTGTGCCGCGCCCATCAGGTCGGCGACCTCGCGCTCGCTGTAGATGTAGGGCGTCGGACGCCGCTGGCCGGAAGGCAGAAGTCGGTGCGGTGGAACCTGCGTCCTCGGGTCCGTGACGTGGAGCCACGCGGCGAACCCGCGCACGATACCGAGCCGGCGGGCGCGGGTGGCGTCCTTCACGCCGACCGACCGGACTGCCCAGCGCAGGGCGAGGTCGACGGTGACGAACCGTGCGCCTTCCTGATCGGCAAACGCGACGAAGTCACGCAGCGCTGTGGAGGGATAGTGGTGCTTGGTGCCGAGGGCGCGGCACGTCGCGAGGTACTGGGCGAGCGCGTCGAGGAGCCGACTCATCGCGCGCCTCCGGTGACGGGCCACGGCCGGGCCACCGCCCGCAGCGCCGTGAAGTCCACCTTCGCGTAGGTCCGCGTCGTGGCCGCGCAACGATGCCGCAGCACCTGGGAGATCTCGGCCATGGACGCTCCGTTTCGGATCATGCGCGTGGCCAGGCTGTGGCGGAACAGGTGGGCGCCGGCGCGCCGGTCGGCGTGCAGCCCCGCCCGACGGAGCGCGTCGCGCGCAACGGCGCTGACGGCGCACGGGCCGGAGAGCTCCACCCGGGGCGCACGCAGGCGCAGGAAGAGGTTGCGTGACGAGCTGCGCCCGCGGTCCTCGCGCAGGTAGGACGCCAGCGCCGCGCCCGCATCCTCGGGGAGAGGCAGGCGGTCGTGGGACCCGCCCTTGCCGTGCACGACAAGCTCGCCCTCGGCCCACCGGACGTCGTCCAGCTTGAGCCTGGCGACCTCGCCTGGACGCAGCCCGAGCCGAGCCAAGAGCAGGAGGATGGCGTGGGAGCGCCGGCCTCGCGACGTCGTGCGGTCGATGGCTGCCAAGACCTGCTCGACCTCCGCCGCCGAGAGGAGCGGGGGAACCGCCGCGCACCGCCGCCGGCGAACGCCCGGCACCGCCGTCGAGAGGTCGAGGGACGTGTGCCCGTGGAGGAAGAGGAAGCGCCCGAACGACCGCAACGCGACGGTCATGAGCCGAGTGACTTCAAAGGACCGTGCCTGGGCGTGGTCCAAGACGTACTCGCGGAGCATTGCGGCATCGAGCGCCGCGTCGAGGGCTCGGGCGTCGCGGATCCTCGGCGTCAGCAGAAACCCGCGAACGATCGGGGAGTAGATCGCGATCGACCGGTCCGAGAGGCCTCGGGCGTGCCTCAGGTGGTCGACATAGTGCCCGAGGAGGACCTCGAGGCGGGAGGGATGCGGCGCCGCGCTCGGCCGTGCAGCGCCGATGTGCCGGAGGTACTCGAGAAACTGCAGCAAGGTGCAGCGATCCATCCGGCCGCGCCGGTGCGGACGGCGAACAGCACGCTTGAGGTATCCGTCGATGCAGTCCTCGTCGATGCTCGCGATCGCGAGGGCGACTCGGAGGGCCCAGCGAACGAACGACTCGAGAATCCGGCGCTTGGCTTGACGCGTGGTCTCGACGTAGCCCCCGGCGACAAGGCTCTCCACGAACGTCCCGACGTGACGCGTGAGGTCGCTCGCCTCGGCGTCCCCACACGCGAGCACATCTCGCTTCAACATGTCGTCTCTCCTTCTCTGGCGGCATTGCCAGTCCAGAGAGACGACAGGATTATGCCGCGTAATCCAGAGACGTGGTCCGCCGCATCCATGGTGCCGCACCACAGACGCGGCATAATCCGGGACGCGGCATTACGGCGTGGAGCGCGCCATACGCGGCATCGCCGTCGGGCGCAAGAACTACCTGTTCGCCGGCAGCTACGAGGGCGCCCGTCGAGCCGCGAGCATCTACTCCCTCGTCGAGAGCTGCAAGTCCGCGGGCGTCGAGCCCTACGCCTACTTCGCCGACGCGCTCGCGCGCACGACGACCGCGACCCCCCGCGAGCTCGTCCCGAGCGCGTGGAAAGCCGCCCGCGAGGCGGATGCGGCTGGCGGCGCGAAGTAGCCCGGGCACCGCCTCTTTCTACATCGACGGCACGCCGCCGGTAGACGTGGATGCTCGGACGCTTACAGGAAGCCGATGTGCTTCGAGCTGGCGGTCTTGCCGCAGCTGCGGCCATTTCCGCGGGGGGACGACGGGCCGTTGGCAGGCCGGTTGAAGATGCCGGAGGCGCTGTGGCCTGGGTCGTCGTTCGTGCGGCGGGGGGACGGTCTTGATCTGCTCATCGACCGAGGACTTGGCTTGGGCGTAGAGCTCCCGGAGCCAGCCTTGGACGGGGGTAGCGTCGCGGCCGGTCTCATCGGGTATCTTGACCTCGATCATGGCCGAGAAGATCTCGGAGCAGTACTTCTCGGCTCCGGGGATCTTCTTCGAGTGGGTGGTAGCGAGTCTCATGTTGTTCCTCCTTGTGTGAAGCGTTCCGATGTGCCCCCGGCCCCTTTAGCTCGGTGCGGAGGCGCGTCCTCACGGAAACTCGGGCATCTGCGATCATGTTGCCTTAGCCCGCGAGGCCCGTCGCCGGCGCGCATGAGCGACATTCGCATAGAGCAGATTCCCCCTCATGGTGATCAGTTCCACTCCGTGCTTGAGCTCGGACGTCTGAACTCGGGCACCCTCGGCTTCATGCCTGAGGGCGCGTTCGTCGAACGCGCTGCGATGGGGCACCTACTGGCCGCCGTGGCCTCTGAGCGGCGCGTCGCCGGATATCTCCTGTACCGAGTCAGTGACGAGCGCGCGGTCATAGTTCATCTCTGCATCGCCCCAGAGTTCAGGAGGCATGGGGTGGCCAGTGCTCTGGTCAGGGCGCTGTGCCGCCGTGCGGCGCATCTCCGCGGCATCTACTTGCGGTGTCGATCCGACTACGATGCCAACACGCTGTGGCCCCGGCTCGGGTTTCGCTCCCTGGGCGAGGTGCCGGGCCGGTCGCTCGATCGGCACCCGCTCACGCGCTGGTGGCAGGGGTTCGGAAAACCGGACTTGCTGACGGCGTCGCGTCCTGCCCGCGACGCAACGCTCGATGTGGTTGTGGACCACAACATCTGGCTCGAACTAGTTGGGCTTGTCCCGCCGTCACGGGAGGTGGCCGCCCTCCTGGCCGACTGGCTGCCACGCTTCGAGATCCTCGCGACACCGGAACACGGCGTGGAGATCGATCGCGACCCCATGATTGACCGTCGAAAGGACGCACACCGGGCGCTCACGCGATCCCGGGTGATTGAGGTTCCTGTCACCGAGGTGGAGGGCGTCCTCGCGCAGGTGAGCGAGCTTCTGCGGCCTCGCACGGCGCAGGATCTCTCGGACGCACGGCACGTTGCCTACGCGATCACCGCCGGCAAGAGGCTGTTCATTACTCGTGACGAGGGCGTCCTCCAAAGAGCCGAGAACCTCGGCGCGCTCGGCCTGCGCGTGTTTCGGCCCGGCGAGTTTATCGCGCATGTCGACGAGCACCAGGACGCTTCTCGGTACGAGCCCGCGCTGCTCGCGGATCGATGCCTCTCTACCCGGCGGGTCGATGCTGGCGGAGCGGCCACTATCGTCCGGCGTTTCTTGGATCATGGGGCCGGCGAACGGAAAGGCGAACTCCACCATCGCCTAGACGCACTGCTCGCTCGGCCAAAGGAAGCTGAGGCGATGGCTCTCATGCTCGACGACGAGGTGGTTGGGCTTGTCGGGACCGAGCGGGCGGAGCAGGAGCTTCACGTACGCCTCCTCCGGCTACGCGCGCATCCTGTCGCGGCGACCGTGGCGCACCATATCCTTCAGTGGTTGGCCATCCGGGCGTTACGCTCGGGCTGCCAGTGGGTCGAAGTCACCGATGGCGCAGCGAGCCGCGTCTTCGAGGATGCGTACGAGCGGCTTGGCTACGCCCCGAACGGTGAGACAGTGGGCAAGTTGTGCCTCTCGGGGTGCCGCACAACCGACGACGTGCGCGCAGTCGTCGAGGATCTCCCGGCGACGGTGTCGGACCAACTTGCCCGGGACCTTGTCGCACTGTTGGTCGCAGCCGGTGAGGGCGACCAGATGGCGGCGCGGCTTCTCGAACGGCGGGTGTGGCCCGCGCGGGTGTCGGGAACGGGCCTCCCTGCCGTGCTAGTTCCCATTCAGCCACGGTGGGCGCGCGAACTCTTCGACACGCGGCTGGCGCAGAAGATGCTGTGGGCGCCGGTGCTTGACGTCATGTTGAGGACCGAGAACGTCTACTATCGCTCGAGCCGGACGGTAAGGGCGCTCGTACCGGGCGCCCGGATCCTGTGGTACGTCTCGTCGGACAGGGGCGAGCGCGTGGGGGCGATCCGAGCCTGCTCCACATGCGAGGAGGTCGTTGTTGGCGACCCCGGACGCCTGTTCAGACGATTCCGCCGGCTCGGGATCTACACGTGGAGGGAGGTCGCGGAAACCGCGCGATCAGGCGGGCAGGTGATGGCGGTCCGCTTCGGCATGACGTCCGAGCTCGACCGAGCCGTCCATCTCGGTGAACTGCGCGCCCTATTGGCAGTGGAGGGGCGTGGCCTGTCCCTACGGTCGCCCCAGGCGGTACCGGAGTCTGTGGTTCGAGCGGCGTTCGGCCGAAATACGGAGTGAGATGGCCGATGTGCTCATCTCCATCCGACCTGTGTTCGTCGAGCGGGTCCTCGCGGGAACTAAGTCGGTTGAACTCCGTCGTAGGCCCACGAGGATGCAGGCAGGCGATCGGCTTTTTCTGTACAGCTCAGGACCCGCGCGGCAGCTTGTCGGTACGTGCGTCGTCGGACGTGTGACGGCTGGTCGGCCGAGGGTTGTCTATGGCCGCGCGGGACGTCGCGCGGACGTCTCTCCTCTGGAATTCCGCGCCTATGCGAGGGGGGCAGCCATACTGAGCGCGATTGAGCTTGTCGATGTGAAGAGGTTCGGCACGCCCGTGGATCTCTCCCGGCTCCGCTCTCTGGTCGGGAGATTCGTCGTACCGCAATCGTACCGGTACTTGTCGCCGCCGGAGACGGCGCTGCTTGAGAGTGTCGCGGACCGTGCGACTCCGGGGGCCATCGCGAGCGGACGGCGTGAGTTCGTCCGGCGTCTCGCGCCTCGTCTCTGATTCGCCTGGACTCAACCCTCTGTGCCAACGTAGCTGAGACACTGACCCCCTCCGCAAACACTGCAAACGGTGGGGGTCTTGATCCATGAGGTCCTCTACGTCCGATCCTTCTTCCTGCTCGTTCACCGGAGAAGGGACGGAAGGAGCCCGGAGGGCGACTGGACTTTCCTCCACGCGTCGCCCGGCGCGCCCCGCGCCGCAACCGAACCCACGAAGCGCCTGCGAGGAGTCGGAGATCGGGTTCGGCGCGTGCTACGAACGGGCGACGGCGCCCTCAGTGCGCCTCGACCTCCAGCACGACGACGCCATCTCCGATGCTGATCCAGAGGTCGATTGCGCCCTCGCTGCTTGCGTCGAACCAGGTATCGGGGTCTTCGCTGTCGGGAGTCACGTCGAGGCCGATCTGAGCCCCCGCGGCCGCGACGGCCTTCCCCATCTCCTTGCGGTCGATGCGCCCCGTGACAAGCACGACGCGGATGGAGTCCACCTTTTCGTGCGAGGCGAGGTCCTCGTCCCAGTTCACGATTCCGTCCAGGCGGCCCGCCTTGTCGAGCCACGATCCGCGCAGAGACATGTAGCGATCGAAGACGTGCTTCGCGGCGCCCGGCTGGGCGCTCGCGGCCTCCGCGATCGGCAGCCCCACGCGAACCGCCCCCTTATTCGCGTGGAGCGTCTTCACGAGTGCGCACACCGTCGCCCGGATGCCCTCCTCCTCCGGCGCCGGCGCATCCTCCCCCCGTGCAAGTGCGAGCAGGAAAACCGGCGCCATCACGGCGAAAAGACAAACGAATCGGCGCATCGACACCTCCCGAGCGCATTCTAGCGCGCATGATTCACCAGCACGCGGGTGCCGGGCGGTCCGGACCGCCGATCTCCGCGTGGTTCGTCGTCGCAGTCGCCCTTGGCCAGGGAATCTCCCCCCTCCCTGATCTCGTCGGCCCGCCCACACCCTGTCGAGTATGCGGGCGAGACGGCGTCCCGCGCCGTAGCATGAGTGCGTGAATCTCCTCGCGCCGCTGCGGAGCCTCGTGCGGCTCCATCGCCGATCGTCGGCGCTCTTGGGGCGGTTCGTGCTGGTCGCCGGCCTCGCGGCCATCGAGATCTTCGGGCGCTCGTCCACGCGCGATGTTGCGGAACTCCTCTGGATGCCGGTGCTGGCCCTCGCGGTGGCGGCGTGGCTCGCGCTCGACCGCAAGGTCTTCTCGACGCTCTCGCGATGGGGGCGCGCAGCCGACGCTTATCTCGACGCGGTCACCTTGAGCGTGCCGCTCGACCTGCGCGGCAAGCCCCCGATCCCCCGCCGCCTCCCCACCTATGTGCTCGTCCTCGCTCCCGCGATGGCGGTCGCCGCCGCCCTGCTCGTCGCGAGAGCGCTCTTCGCGACCACCCCCTTCCGCGATCTCGTTCGCGCCGCCTCCTACGTCCTGCTGCTGGCGTGGACCGCGCTGGCATGGGCCGCGCTTCTCCTCGCCATCGCGTTGTGTGTGATCGGGGTCGCCCTCTTTGCGCGCGCCGTCGCCCGCGTCCATCGCGGCGGCGAGAACGAAGCGCGCGCCGCCGCGCGCCCATGGTGGCTCGCCTATCTCGTCCTCGTCACGCTCTGCGTCGCCTTCGCGCCCGTCTGGGTCGCACCGCCTCTCGTCGGGCTCGTGTTCGTCGTGCGGATTGCCATCGCCGCGGCGAGGCCGATCGACAGTCCTGCCCTGCTGTGGGCGGAGGAAAGGCGCGGCGTCGGATCGTACAGCGTGCATTCCTACCTGTTCGTGAAGGCGCTCGAAATGTGGGGGTGCGGGGGCCTGCTGGTGCTCGCCGCGCTCGGGCCCCGCGCTCTCGGCGGCGCCGCGGGCGACGCCACCCCGATCAGCGATGCGCTCGGCACCGTGACGGCCTGGTGCTGGGCCTTTGCGGCGGTGGTCGCCGCGGGCTTCGAGTTCTGGACGATCCGGCGCGCGCTCTGGCGCAGCCCGGAGCGGCCGGTGCCGACCCGCGTGCATCTTGCGCCGGAGATCCTCGTGTCCGCGCGCCTCGAACAGGAGGTTTCGGGCCTCTTCTCGAAGCGCGGCTGGACCGTGCACTGGCATCCCGACATCCCGCAGCGCGCCGATGTGCGGTTGCGCCTGGTCGAGCGGATGCCGCCCCTGGCCGGGCGCGCCCCCTCGTGGCCGCTCGCCGTGAGCGTCGCCGCGCTGCGCGCGCCGGAACTGCTGGATCTGATCGCCCGCCGCGACCGGCTGCAACGCCGCCGGCTGCTGCTGCGGGGCTTGAAGCGCATCCTCGCGATCTCGCGCCGCTGCGAAGACCCGAAGGGCACCGGCTTTCTCCTCGCCCCGCACCAATGGGTGGTGGACGGCCCCTGCCGCGACACGGAGGTGGACGACGCGCTCTCCCCGGCCTACCCCGCGTTCGAGAAGTTCATCCCGCCGGCCGCGAGCGCGTATGCCTACGAAGTGTTCGCGCGCCTCGAGGTGGATCTGATCTTCGTCGAGGACGACGTTCCGTGGCGCCGTCTCCAGGAGGTCCTGATCCGCCTCTTCGAACACTTCCAGCAGGGCGGCGGCCGCATCGAAGAGCGCCACCTGCACGGCATCCCCGGCGTGCGCGCGATCCTGCACGACTACGAGCCGGGCCGGCCGCTGGTTGAGACGGGCTACCCCGAGCCCGGCTACTCCCTCACATCGCGCGCCCGCGTGCTCGACGTCTTCCGCGATCGCGGGGGAGGCGAAAGTCGCCCGAAAGTGCCAGCCGGCGGGGAGGGCCTCCTGCTCCCTGTCTGAAAGCCGCGCCTCCGCGTCCCGCCCGAGCCCCCAGAGCGACCGGAAGGCACGGTCGCACGGGTGGCGCCACTGGAGGCGCGCGCGGACGTGCGCCTGGTCGCGGCGAATCGCCTCGGCCTTGACGATCCCGCTATCGCCGAGCTGCCGTCCAGCCTTGGGGCCAGACATTCCGGAACCCGCGACCGAGCGCGCGCCTTTCGAGTCAGTCTCCGAGCCCCCAGAGTTGCCACGCCGCCCAGTACTTGGGGTCCTTCCAGCGCTCCTGCGAGGCGACGTGCTCCTGCGCCCTGCGGAGGGCGGTTGCGGTGGCGATCTCCCCCGGCTTCCACAGCTCGTAGAACTTCTCCATGAGTTCGCGAGTTGCCTCGTCGTCTACCACCCAGAGCGAGACGAGGACCCGTGGCGCGCCCGCGACCATGAACGCCCGTACGAAGCCCACGACTCCCTCGGCCCTGTGGAGTCTCCCCTTCGCGGTGTCGCACGCGCTGAGCACGACCAGGTCGGCAGGGATCGACGAGAGGAAGACCTCCTGCGCGGTAAGGAACCCGTCCTCGCCGTCGCCCGGCGCGAGCGCAAGGGAGGAGAACATCGGCTTCTCCCGGTCGAGCAGGCCATGGCAGGCGAGGTGCACGGCGCGCCAGCGACTCTCCCGGCGCAGCGCCGCGCGCAGCCGCGCCTCCGACGCCTCGGCGCCCAGGAGCACGATATCGCCGACCGCCTCCGCCTCGGCCCGCGTCGCGGGCAGCAGCGGGAGCGCCGTCCCGGCCCGGAACGCCGTGAGACCCGTCGCCGCCGCGGTCCCGGCGCCCGCGGGGTCCCCGAGGGCGAGGACGGACCGGCCACGCGGAGCGCCGCGCGCCAGCGCGAGGTAGGCCGTGCCGGAGGGGACGAAGAGCACGTCGCGCCCCGGGAGGAGGCGTGCGAAGGGGACGTAAGCGAGGGCCCCGTGGGGCGCGACGAGCACGCGCCGGACGTCGGGTGCGAGCCCCAGCAGCGCCACGAGCCGCTCGGTCAGGAACGCGATCGCGGCCGCGTCCGTCCCCGCCGCGGCGTCTTCGATGTCGGCCCAGGAGAGCAAGCCGCGGATCCGCGCATCCGTCGCCGTGACGACGAGCGCGATCGCGAGGTCGCCGACCTGCGAGTAGAGCACGAGCGCGTCACCCGGTCCGAGCGCCCGCTGCACCTCCTCGAGCGACGAAGCCTGGGGATAGAGGACGTGCGACCCCGCGTGGAGTTCGATGCGCGAGATCGCGGTCTCCACGCGGCCCTTGGCCGCGTCGAGTTCCGCGCGCGTAGCGCCGATCGCCGCCCGGTCGCCGGCAGCGAGGGCGTCGCGGTACCTGGAGCGCGCCGCACCCAGCGCCGCCTGCGCCAAGGCCTCCTCCCGCAGGAGCCCGCCGGGGAGCTTCGCGCGGGCGAGGGCGTCGCGACGGCCGAGCGATTCCAGCAGCCCGAGGGCGCGGCCGGACTCGAGGAAGAAGAACAGCTCTCGCGGGTCCATCCGTCCGAACGCGAGGGAGATCCCCGTCTCGAACACCTCCGCCCACTCGTCACGCGCCTCCGCCCCCTGCTGGTCCGGGAGTCCGCGCAGAAGGCGCGGGAGCCCCGCCACCGCGTCGCGCGACGCGGCCAGCGCTTCCTCCGATCTGCCGAGCTGTGCGAGCGTCTTCGCGAGCAACATGCCGGCGCGGACGGCGAGATCCTCGGCATCGGCCTCCTCGGCGAGGGCAAGGGCCTCGGCGAGCAGGGGGCGCGCGCGCTCCAACTCCCTGCGACTGCGGTGGACGAGGGCGAGGTTGACGAGCGCTCGCGCCTCGCCGGCGCGATCCCCGCGGGCCCGGGCCTCGTCGCGCGCCTCCTCGAAAACAGACTGCGCACGGTCCAGGCTGCCGAGGGAGAGATGGAGTACCCCGATGCTGTGCCGCGTCGCCGCGATGCTGATGTTGTTGCCGACGCGCGCCTTCAACTCGAGCGCCTCCTCGTGGAGACGCAAGGCCTCGTCCAGCCGCCCGGACTTCCGATGTTCGATGGCGAGATTCCCGAGGGCGTTGGCCCACGTGGCCATGTCGCGGCCTTCCTTGGCGAGGTCGAGCGACCGCTGGTAGCACTCGATCGCGCGCGCGCTGTCGCCCACGTGGGCGTGGGTGACCCCGAGGTTGCCGAGCACGCGGGCGATCGTCGCGCGGTCTTCCGCGCGGGTGGCGGCATCGAGGGCCTCGTAGGCGCTGCCGAGCGCCTTGGCGTAGTCGCCCCGGTCGTCATGCACCGAGGCGATGTTCTGAAGGCGAACGGCGACGAGGCGCTCGTCGCCGCGCCGCCGGGCGAGGACCAGGGAGCGCTCGAGGAGCGCGAGGGACCGATCCAGGTCGCCCAGCAGCCGGTGGGTCACGCCCAGGTTCCCGCAAATGCCCGCGATCGCACTCTCGTCTCCCTCGGCCTCGGCGAGACGCAGCGCCTCCTCCTGCAGCTCGACGGCCCGGGGAAGTTCCCCCGAGGCGGATCGTGCCATTCCCGCGAGCCAGAGCGCGTCGCGGATGCCCGCCGAGTCGCCGCGGAGCCGCCGCAGCACGAGATGTTCCTCCGCGTTCCTCACCATCGCGGCGTGCCGGCCGCGGAAGTAGGCGCGGTCCGCAGCCGCCCGGCGCAGGAGCGCCGCGCGTCGGATCCACCCGATCTCCGTCGCGACGGTGGCGGCTTCCTCGAGCCGGGACAAGGTCGCGTCGTCGTCGAGGGTACCGCTCCGGGCGACGGACTCGGCGGCCAACGCGCGAACGATGCATGCGCACCCCGCGGCCTCCGAGAGGGCCTCGAGGATCCCGGTCGACCGCGCCATCGCCAGACGCAGGGACCGGTCGTCGTCCTTCCCGCGGCGTCCGGCGACGTAGGCCGGGAGGCCCTCCGTGTCGGGCCGCGGCGCGGCACCCGCGAAGGCCTGCGCCACGTCGAAGCGGCCGCGAGCGCACAGCTCGTCCACTACGAGCCAAGGGTCGGGATCGTCCCTCGCAGCGATCGATCGCAACGGGGCGGCGTCCTCGTAGTGGAACGCCGCGAGCGCTTCGTCGGCGGCTCGGACGGCCGCGTCCCGCTTCGGTGCCTCTGAGAGGAGGCCGGCGTCGACCTCGCGCTTGCGCTTCAGGGCGGCGGCCTCCTCCTCCGTCATCCCCGCGGCCTTCGCGGACAGCGCCGCGCCCTGGAGCGCCCCCGACTCCCGCGCCGGTGCGTCGATCTCGCGGAAACGATCCGCGGCAGTGAGGAAGAGGGGCAGCGCCTCGGCGTGTCGCTCGAGAAGGTGCATGGCCCCGGCCCGCATGTAGGCGACGCGGGCGCGCTGGAGGGGATCGCCGGGCTCGGCGAGCGTCGCCGCGATGCTCGCGGCGGCCTGGGCGTCGCCGGCGCGCGCCGCCTCGTTGTACTTGCGCACGGCGTCGCGAAGCGCCGGGTCCGGCGGGTTGTCACGCCACAGCCGGACGAGCGCAGGAAGCCCCTGGATCGCCCTGCGCGGCGCCGCGGTGGCGAAGGCCAGCGCAGCCTCGTACGGCCCGCGTGCCACGATCTCATCCGTCACCGACCACGGGTCCGGGCTGTCCTTCTCGGCGAGGGCCCGCAGGGCCGCGACATCCTTCGCTTCAAACGCCGCGACTGCGGCCGCCGCGGCGTCGGCGAACTCGTCCCCCCCCGCTCTGCCGGAGAACGACAGCAGCGAGACGAAGGCGGCGATCCACCTCAAGCGCGCGCTCGCCGAGAGTACGGGCATGCGAGCGGATCCGGCGGCAGGCCTAGGCAGAACGAAGGGCAGCGTGCGGAGGATCGAGGACGACTCGCCACGGCTCGGACGCCGGTCCGGAGGAGCGACCTGGCCGGCCGCCAGCTCCGCCGCCCGGGAGCAGGGAGTATCGGGTACACGGGCCACCGACTCTACACTACGAAGCGGGAGATCGGATCGCGGTCAACGCAGGCGGCGGGGGGCCGCGTGGTGGGAGTATCACAGGCCATCTCGCCGACCGGCGAGACAGGGGAGCCGCTCCCCACTCCGGAACGCAAGGGGGTGCTCGCCCCCCCCTTGGAATGTGGACGACGCGGCGCCGCGGGTGCTGATGGAGAAGTCCTACGAGCTTCGGAAGCCGGGCCGCATCGCCGCGTCCGCAGCGCTGCGGGCCGCACAGCAGCACGTGCGCGTGCAGGCGAGTTGGAAGGACCCGCGATGCCGGTCAGCGTGGCCGCTTTGGGGGGTACCGGACTGACGCGCCCCCCCCCGCGCCCCCCTCACCTCCCCCTGCGCCCCACCTCGAACCGATCCAACTCCATCACCCTCCGCCACGCCGCCACGAAGTCGCGCACGAACTTCTCGCCCGCGTCCTCGCACGCGTAGACCTCCGCGAGCGCGCGCAACTGGGAGTTCGAGCCGAAGACGAGGTCGACGCGCGTCGCGGTCCACTTGAGGTCGCCGGTCGAGCGGTCGCGGCCCTCGAAGAGGTCGCCCTCCTTCGTCGTGGCGCGCCAGGTGGTGTTCATGTCGAGGAGCGCGACGAAGAAGTCGTTGGTCAGCGTCTCGGGGCGCTTCGTGAAGACGCCATGCTGGGAGTCGCCGACATTGACGTTCAGCACGCGCAGGCCGCCGAGGAGCACGGTCATCTCCGGGGCGGTCAGCGTCAGCAGTTGCGCGCGGTCGACGAGCATCTCCTCGGCCGACATCGTGAACTTCGACTTCTGGTAGTTGCGGAAGCCGTCGGCGACGGGCTCGAGCACGGCGAAGGAGTCGACATCGGTCTGCTGCTGCGACGCGTCCATGCGGCCGGGGGTGAAGGGGACCTTCACGTCGTGGCCCCCCTTCTTGGCGGCCTGCTCGATCGCGGCGCAGCCGCCGAGCACGATCAGGTCGGCGAGCGAGACGCGCTTGCCGCCCTTCTGCGCGCTGTTGAATTCGCGCTGCACCCCTTCGAGCGCCTTCAGCGCCTTCGACAGCCTCTCCGGCTGGTTCACCTGCCAGTCCTTCTGCGGCGCGAGGCGGAGGCGCGCGCCGTTGGCGCCGCCGCGCTTGTCGGAGCCGCGGAAGGTCGACGCCGACGCCCACGCCGTCGCGACCAGTTGCGCGACGCCGAGCCCCGACGCGAGGATCCTGCCCTTCAGCGACGCGACATCCTTGTCGTCGATCAGCGCGTGGTCGACGGCGGGGATCGGGTCCTGCCAGAGGAGCTCCTCCGAGGGCACCTCCGGGCCGAGGTAGCGCGCGCGCGGGCCCATGTCGCGGTGCGTCAGCTTGAACCAGGCCCGCGCGAAGGCGTCCGCGAGCTGCTCGGGGTGCTTCAGGAAGCGCCGCGAGATCTTCTCGTAGGCGGGGTCGAAGCGCAGCGACAGGTCCGTCGTCAGCATCGCCGGCGCGTGGCGCTTCGAGCCATCGTGCGCATCGGGCACCGCGCGCGCGCCGTCGCCGCCCTTCGGCCGCCACTGTTGCGCGCCCGCCGGGCTCTTCGTCAGCTCCCACTCGAAGCCGAAGAGGTTCTCGAGGAAGTTGTTGCTCCACTTGGCCGGCGTCGTCGTCCACGTCACCTCGAGCCCGCTTGTGATCGTGTCGGCCCCCTTGCCGGTGCCGTGGCTGCTCTTCCAGCCAAACCCCTGCTCCTCGATCGCGGCGGCCTCGGGCTCGCGCCCGACGTGGGTGGCGGGGCCCGCGCCGTGCGCCTTGCCGAAGGTGTGGCCTCCCACGATCAGCGCGACCGTCTCCTCGTCGTTCATCGCCATGCGCGCGAAGGTCTCGCGGATGTCGCGCGCCGCCGCGAGCGGGTCGGGATTGCCGTTCGGGCCCTCCGGATTGACATAGATGAGGCCCATCTGCACCGCGGCGAGCGGGCGCTCGAGATCCCGGTCGCCGCTGTAGCGCTTGTCCTCGAGCCACTTGGCCTCCGAACCCCAGTAGACGTCCTCCTGCGGCTCCCAGACGTCCTCGCGCCCGCCGGCGAAGCCGAAGGTCCTAAACCCCATCGACTCGAGCGCGACGTTGCCCGCGAGGATCATCAGGTCGGCCCACGAGATCCTCCGGCCGTGCTTGCGCTTGATCGGCCAGAGCAGCCGGCGCGCCTTGTCGAGGTTCGCGTTGTCCGGCCAACTGTTCAGCGGGGCGAACCGCTGCTGGCCCGCGCCCGCGCCGCCGCGCCCGTCCCCGGTGCGGTAGGTGCCCGCGCTGTGCCACGCCATGCGGATGAAGAGCGGTCCGTAGTGGCCGAAGTCGGCGGGCCACCAGGGCTGCGACTGCGTCATCAGCGCGCGCAACTCGCCCTTCACGGCCGCGAGGTCGAGGCGCCCGAATTCCTCGGCGTAGCGGAAGTCCGCGCCCATCGGGTCGCCCTGCGGCGAGTGCTGGTGCAGCACCTTGAGGTTGAGCTGGTTGGGCCACCAGTCGCGGTTCGTCGCGCCCTTGCCGCCGGCCGGGTTCTCGCTCGGTTGCGTCATCTCTGCTCTCCCATGTTCTCAGGGGCCTTGGACCGGCCCATCCTAGCGCAGGCGCGAAGCGCTCTCGCCCGCCGGCTACGGCCCATGTCCGGGGGGCGCGGGGGCGAGGAAGAGGCCTCTCCCCTTTCGCTTGGCGACGCCATCGCGTAGGCTCTGCCCATGACGTCGCCGGGAGTGGCGCCGGACGAAGCCGCGAGGCCTGCGCCGCCGCTGCTGCTCTGGCTGATCGTCGCGGGCGCCCTCCTCGGGGCGCTGCTCGGCGCCTTCGGCGGAAAGCCGGCGTCGAACGCGTTCGGCTGGGTGGGGGACCTCTTCCTCGATGCGCTGCGCATGTTGGTCGTGCCGCTCGTCATGGCGTCGCTCATCTGCGGCATCGCGGCCATCGGCGACGTGCGCGGCCTCGGGCGCGCCGGGCTCGTCGCGGTCGTCTACTTCGTCGGCACGATGCTCGTCGCCGTCACGCTGGGCCTCCTCCTCGTCACGGTGATCCGCCCGGGGGAGGGCGCCGGACCGGGCGCGCTCACGCCCGAGGCGGCGGCGCGCTTTCAGGGCAAGTCCGACGTGGGGCTCTCCGACTTCGCGCGCTCCTTCGTCCACCCGTCGCTGCTCGACGCGATGGCGCGGAGCCTGATCCTGCCCTGCATCGTCTTCGCGCTGGTCTTCGGCGCCGCGCTGACCACCCTCGGCGCGCGCGCCCGCCCCGCCCTCGACTTCTTCTCCGCGATCAACGACGGCCTGCTGCGCGTCGTCTCCTGGCTCATGTGGCTCGCCCCCGCCGGCATCCTGGGCCTCGTCGCGGGGCGCATCGGCGCCACCGGAGGCGGCGCGGCGGCGATGGAGGAGTTCCGGCGCATCGGCGCCTACATGCTCGTCGTGATCCTCGGCCTCGCGCTCCACGGGGGGATCGTGCTGCCGCTGCTGCTCAAGGTGCTCGGCCGGCGCGCCCCGCTCGCCTACGCGCGCGGCATGCTCCCGGCGCTGCTGACCGCGTTCTCGACAGCCTCCTCCTCCGCCACGCTGCCCGTCACGCTCGAGTGCATCTCGGAGCGCAACGGCGTCTCGCGCAAGGCGGCGGGCTTCCTCGCGCCGCTCGGCACCACGCTGAACATGAACGGCACGGCGCTCTACGAGGCGGTCGCCGCCGTCTTCATCGCGCAGGCCCACGGCATCGACCTCGGCCCCGGATCGCTCGTCGTCGTGGCGCTGACCGCCACGCTGGCCGCCATCGGCGCCGCGGGCATCCCCGAGGCGGGCCTCGTCACGATGGTGCTCGTGCTCAACGCCGTCGGCCTTCCTCTCGAAGGCATGGGCCTGATCCTCGCCGTCGACTGGTTCCTCGATCGCTGCCGCACGACGGTGAACGTCTGGGACGACGCCGTCGGCGCCGCCATCCTCGAGCGGCGCGCCTTCGGCGCCGAGCCGTAGCCGCCCGCCCCGTCACCTTGCGCGCACCGGCACGGTCGCCTCGAGGGGCTCGGCCCAGTAGCGGTCGAGCGCCGGGTTCTTCAGCGCGATGTCGCGGGAGGGCGTGAAGACGAGGCGCAGCGCGGCGACGCGACCCGCCTCGAGGTCGAGCAGCAGTTTCGCTTCGTTCCCGTCGGGGGCCTCCGGCAGCAGGAACGGGAGGATCTCGACGCGCGTGCGGTCGATGCGCGCCCCGTCGGGCCAGGACTCCGGACGCGGGCTGCCGGAGATCGCCGCGGTGCCGACCGGCGTCGCGGCGCCGGGCACGTAGAGCGCGACTTCGAACGCGAAGGGCAGCGGGGCGGCGGGCGAGGTGTGCAAGAACGCCAGCGTCAGCAGCCGCTCGGAGTCGCGTCCGCGGCCGACCTCCTCGAACCGCAGCGCATCGGGCGTGAGGCTGCGCGCCATCGCGGCCGCCTGCGCCGCGTCGCGCAGCGGCTCGGGATAGTCACCGGGGAACCGGTCGAAGAGCAGGATCGTTTTCTCCTCGCTGTGCCAGACGTACTTCGTCCCGAGGTAGTCCGGGATCTCCCTCACCTGCTGCCAGGAGTCGTCCCGGCGCACGACGCGGATCGTCGCCCGATGGCGGAGCGCGAACGACGCCGCCGTGGACCAGATCGCATCGGGCACGAGCGCTGAGAGTTCCGCGAGCACGCTGAACGAGAACGCGCTGTCGGACCTCCACCCCGCCCGTTCCGACCCGCGCATCCCGGGATCGAGCTTCACCCATGCCTCGTTGATCCGCTGCCACGGCCCGCGGTCGACCGAGACCTCCCACGCGGCCGAGACGATCACGCCCTGCTCCATCCCGCCGTCGAAGCCGACATCGAACGAGACGAGGGGCTGGTAGGCGCCGAAATCGTCGCGGGAGGCGACGCTCCTCGAGCGCACTTCGCAGCGGATGTGGTCGCGCAGGAACGCGACCCCGTCCGGGTGCGTGCCCTCGGCGAGCCTCTGCATCTCGGTCTGGGTGATCGCGCCGGGCCCGAACTCCGTCCGCCGTTCATCGTCGCGCAGCAGCAGCAGCGAGAGCGCGGCGGCGGCCGCGAGGCCGACGGCGGCCATCGCGCGGCGTCGCCGGCGCCGGCCGGGGGGCGCGGGTGCGCACGGCGGCTGCGCCACGGGCCTGCCTTCCAGGCAGGCGCGCAGGTCGGCGGCGAAGGCCGCGAGATCCGGATGGCGGTCCTCCGGGTCGCGCTGCAGCGCGCGGCGCAGGATGCCGTCGAGTCCCGCGGGAAGCGTCGGCTCCGCCTCGCGCGGCGGCACGATCGCGCCCGAGGCGAGCG
>Ga0187893_10007304_pt1 | contig 18202 bp, 12 predicted proteins | sample MA1701074metaG_FD_139574 | JGI IMG/M metagenome (GOLD analysis project Ga0187893, IMG submission 139574) | White microbial mat communities from a basaltic lava cave in the Kipuka Kanohina Cave System on the Island of Hawaii, USA - MA170107-4 metaG ... | reverse complement strand
TTCCCGTCTTCCGCTCAACTTTCAGGATCTTGCAGTTGTAGGTCGACGCGATCCAGAGGTGCTTCCCGTCCCAACCCACGCCGCTGCCCGCGACCGATTCTGTGTTCAACTTCTCAAGAAGTTTCCCGTTCCAATCTGTGAGATACAGGGCATTGTCGCCGCCTTGATTCAGGATCCACAGACCCTCCGAGGTTGCCTCGAGCCCATTCGGCTTGGGACACGGCGAATCGAACGCCTTCTCGACTTTGATTGAGCGAGTCGGAACCTCGTGCTTGGCGGCAAACAAAGGCGCCACACCGGCTATGGTCAAGAACTCTCTACGTAGCATTGTGATCATCTCCTCATCCGCCGACGTATTCAGGTCGCGGATCGAATCCAGCCCGCGTCTCGACGTTGCGTTTCCAATCCTCTGTGAACGGACCCTTCAGCGGTTCCGCCTTTTTTCGTAATGCCGCCATCTGATCTCCAGAGAGCGCCTTCAGCGACTGCACCACGCGAACATCATCTTCCAACTGTCCCACCGTCGTGCACCCAATCGCCGAGCAGTGTACTGGGAGGCTCAGCACGTAGTTCAGACAGTCGCGCACACTCATGGCGGAAAGCAGCTTCGCGTTCGCGAAGGGCTTCATTGCCTGAATCCCCATCCCGCGCTCGACGGCGACCGGCAACACCAGCTTCTCGAAGCTCAGATAATGCGGATCCACGGCATTCAACGGCATCAGGATCGTATCGTACTTGTCATAAGCTTTGAGCATCGCCAGGTGCACGTGCGGATCCTTGTGGCCCGTGAACCCCATGAACCGGCACTTGCCGGCCTTCTTTGCGGCTTCGAAGGCCTCAATGGCGCCGCCGGGGCCGAAAATCTTTTGCACCTCTTCCATCTCGCCGACCGCATGGATCTGCCATAAGTCGATGAAGTCCGTCTTCAGCGCTTTGAGGGAAGCATGCAGCTCGGCTTCTGCCTCCACTTTCGTCCGCTTGGTCGACTTGGTGGTGAGGAAGACCTGTTTGCGCACGCCGCTCAGCGCGTCGCCGTATACCTCTTCTGATTGCCCGGCCCAGTACCCGCGAGCGTTATCGAAGTAGTTGATACCCAGGTCGTACGCGCGGCGTGTGATCGCTCGCGCCTCATCTTTGTCTTTGCATAGGGGGAATCGCCCACCGGCTTGGCCGATGACTGTAAGCTTCACTCCGGTCTTGCCGAACAGGCGGACTGGTATATCGCCGGACTTCAACTTGCCGGCTCTCGGCGCGGCGGAAGCCGGCACGCCAGCGAGAGCGGTACCAACAAAGACTCTGCGGTGCATAGTGTCTCCTAGGGTCTGAGTTTATCCTTCTTTTGGATGGAATGCCAGCGTGCTCCTCTTTTGTTATAATCGCCAAATTATCTTTCGAACTGGGGCCATTTTGGCTATCGTGGACCAGCTTGGATAAGCTATTTGATCGTCATTTGGAATCGGGGATGGAGCCGCTTGCAACAGCAGTTCAAGAATTGCTTCACTCCGACTCCATCGAGGACCGGGCTGTAGCATGGAACATCGTCCACGATGGCCGCATTTCACGCGAGCGCGCTCAGCGATTCATGGAGTTCTGGCAGGACCTACCGGCGGGCACTTTACGAAATGCTGTCGAACGATATCTAAGCTCTGGCATGCTGGTTTAGAACTATAACATAAATGTGATAGTCGTCCAGTAAAAATTTAGGCTCCAGTCCGCTAAACTGGCAAAAGACCCGTCCCTAGCCCATGTTTATTGACGAAGTTAAGATCCGTGTCAAAGCCGGGGACGGCGGCAACGGCTGTCTTGCCTTCCGCCGCGAAAAATTCGTCGCCAAGGGCGGACCCTCCGGTGGGGACGGCGGCCGCGGGGGCGACATAGTCATCACTGCCAACCAGCACTACAACACGCTGCTGCACTTCCGCTTCAATCCCGAACACAAAGCCGAACGAGGGCGTCACGGCGAGGGCTCGAACAGAACCGGCCGTGAGGGAGCCTCGGCGGAGCTGCCGGTCCCTGTCGGGACCATTGTCTACGACGCCGATTCGGGCGAGCTCCTCCATGACTTCACCCGACACGGCGAGAAGTTCACTGTTGCCAAGGGTGGACGCGGCGGACGGGGCAACGCACGCTTTGCGACATCCACGCACCAGGCGCCCACGGAGCACGAGCCTGGCAAACCCGGCGCAGAAATGCAGCTGCGGCTCGAATTGAAGCTCCTCGCCGACGTGGGTCTCGTCGGATTCCCCAATGCTGGCAAGTCGACCCTCATCTCGCGCCTCTCTGCGGCGCGTCCCAAAATCGCCGACTACCCCTTTACAACACTCGAGCCAAACCTGGGTGTCGTCAATCTCGAAGATGGCCGCACTCTTGTCATGGCAGACATCCCCGGACTGATCGAAGGGGCGCACGAAGGCGCCGGCTTGGGCATTCGGTTCCTTCGTCATGTCGAGCGAACACGCTTGTTGATTCATCTCGTCGACGTCTCCGAATACACCGGCCGCAAGCCTACGGACGACTTCAAGGTCGTGATGAAAGAGCTCGCCAGTTTCTCTCCCGAACTGGCAGCTAAGCCCATGATCGTCGTAGCCTCCAAAGTGGATGTCGCGCAGGATCAAGCGCGAATCGACTCGCTTCGCCAGCTCGCACGCCGGCGCAAACTTCCCTTCCACGCGATTTCCTCGGTGACCGGTAAGGGATTGTCCGAGTTGAAGCGGGCCATGGCGGAGCAAGTGTTCAATCGAAACGGGAAGAGCGGCTGAGATTCCCTTAGAACACCTGACGCCAATTACTTTCACCTAAGCTGTATCGCTCGACCAGCTAGTACTTTCCTCCAGTAGATTGCTACGGACCCCTCTGTTACTCTGACTCCGTACGTTATCCGGAGAACTCTCTATGAGACTGGCTGTCGTCCTATTATTCTTGGCATCGCCTTTACTGGCCTACACCGATCCCGGGTCCGGGATCCTGTTCTTCCAGATGCTCATGGCGAGCCTCGCTGGAGTGTTCTTTTCGCTGCGCAAGTTTACTAACTGGTTTTCCCGGAAGGACCGGAAGTGAGCGCTGTCGTCACAAGCCGTTTTGAGACTGTTCATTCTTTTAGAGATCCGGCCGGCGTTGTGGTGCAACACCAAGGCCAGATCTTCCGATTCCTGACTCGAGACGGATATCGCATCCTGGAGTCGTTTCTCGCTACAGTCACCGCAGGCGAATACCTTAGGTCCGGCCATCTGGCCAGCACCAAGATGCTCTCGCCCGATCAGGTGCGAGAGTTGTTGCAAGATCCCGCCCTGCGAGGAATCGCCGAGCAGAATGAAACGACTGCTATCTGCGAACATCAGCGCATCTGGTTTCCGAGTTTTCCCCACGAGTGGCCGGCGGAGATGCTGCATGCCGCCGCGGATCTCACGCTAAGCCTGGCAGGACAGTGTTTCGCGGACGGGTTCGGAATCAAGGATGCCACACCGTCAAACATTCTGTTCAATGGTCCTACGCCGGTCTTTGTGGATCTGCTTTCGTTCGAGAAGCGTAACCCGAACGATCCCATCTGGCTCGCCCAGGCGCAGTTCCAACGGATGTTCCTGTTGCCGCTCGCGGCAAACCGCCATCTCCGGCTCGATCCTTCGGAATTGCTTCTCTCCCGCCGGGACGGCATCGAGCCCGAAGAGTTCTATCAGTGGCTGGGCCCACTCAAACGATTGAATCCGAGCCTGATGCCGATCGTCACCCTGCCGGTCTGGTTCCGGAGCAAAGAGTCCGGCGAGCTCTATCAGCAGCAGTCGGTTGATCCGGAGCGAGCCCAGTTCATCCTGCGCATGCTGCTTTACCGGCTGCGAAGCCAATGCAGGGGATTGGCGCCCGCGAGGAACCATCCATCGCGATGGTCCGCTTATATGTCCGCCGGCGCCAGTTACTCACCGGAGCAGTTGGCGGAAAAGCAGAGCTTCGTGGAGAGGGCGCTGGGTGAGCACCGTCCACAGGGGCTGCTCGATCTAGGCTGCAACACAGGCCACTACAGCTTTCTGGCCGCCCGCCAGGGCGCACGCGTTGTGGCGGTCGACTCCGATCCCGCTGTCGTTGGGGAAGTGTGGCGGCAGGCTAAGAGAGACGGTCTGAACGTCCTGCCGCTGGTGGTCGATCTGGGTCGCCCAACTCCGGCTCTCGGCTGGCGCAATCAGGAGTGCCCTTCGTTTCTTGAAAGAGCGCAAGGGAAGTTCGATTTCGTTCTCATGCTCGCCTTCATCCATCACCTGCTCATCACCGAGCGAGTGCCGTTGGACGAAGTTCTGAGCCTTGTGGCGCAGATTACCAGTAACCTGGCTCTGATCGAATTCGTCGATCCGGAAGATCCGATGTTCCGCCGCCTCGTGCGCGGCCGCGATAGTCTTTACCAACACCTGACCCACGAGCTGTTTGAACAGCGTTCCGCGTGCCGCTTCCGAATCCTGAAACGGCATCCCATTAGCGGCTCGCACCGTTGGTTGTATTTGCTCGAAAAGAAGTAAAGCAGGCGCAAACAGGCCTGCTCACGTAGATTCATGACAGAACGCTTCGTGCGGTGCCTGTGCTTGGCCGGCCTGTTCTATTTGGGCCCATGGGTCGATCTGGCCAAGGGCGCTTTCTTCTATCTGTTTCGCGGGAATCCGGTGGAGCAGGTGCTCGCTCCCGTCATCGTGGGTCATCTGGCGATGGCAGCGTTACTGTTTCTCCTCGCTCCAGTTGCGCTCCGGCTTCCGCGGCTTCTTCTGATTCTCCCGGGAACATGCCTGTTCCTGTGGTCGATACACGAGATGCTCGATCATAGCTTCGACTTCTGGGTGCGCGTGCTATTCGTTTCGCCCGTCACACTCGGCGCCGTCGCACTGCTCCTGCTGGCGAGTCTCTACTGCGGTTGGCGCCACGGAGAGAAGGTCCTGAGGTTTTATTCAGCCTTACTCCTGATCGCCGGGTTCCCTCTCGCGATTCTCGTGTTCAACTCATTTTACCAAGTGACGCGAGTCTCCTCGGAGCGATTCCGGGACCGCCCGCCGCTGCCCTTCGAGCCGCAAGGCAAACCAGCACCAATGCGAATCATCTGGGTGATCTTCGACGAGATGAGCTACACCATGCTGCGCGACTTGCCCAACTTCGCCCGGTTGCGGCAGGAGTCATTCAATGCCACCAACGCTCAGGCGCCCGGCGAGCATACGAAGTTGAGCTTGCCCGCTCTCACGACAGGATCGGAGGTGGTGGAAGCGAATCCATTGGGCCCGGACGATCTGGTCTTGAAGTCGCCGGATGGCTCCGAACGGCGATGGTCGCAGCTTCCCAACATCTTCAACGACGCGCGCCAGTGGTTCTCCTCGCAAGGGATCGCAGCCAAGATCGGAGTGGCAGGCTGGTATAACCCGTACGGACGCATCTTCGGCCATCGTCTTCAGGAGTACTACGTGACCGGTTATTCTTCCCCCGATGGCGCGCCCGAGGTCCCGATGAGTCCAGGATTCGCGAGCCTGACTTACAACTTGTGGGAGGGCCGGCTGCGATCGTTAGCTGCTCTCTTTCGTATTCCCGGGATCGATCCCGATGGGCAACTTCGCCGCCGTCGCGCGGAAAACTTCGATTACCTGCGAGCGCATTCGCTCCGGATGGCCGCCGATGCCCAGTTCGGATTGCTCCTTATCCATCTGCCGATCCCTCATCCGCCGGCTGTCTCGACGGACGGCTCGCGGCTTGCCTCGAATCTTGCTCTCACCGACCACATGCTTGGCGATTTGTACAAGGCGGCGGATCTTTCGCGAACCGTGCTGATCGTTTCCTCCGACCATCCGATGCGGCACTTCCTGTGGCGGCTTTTCCGCGAACACTTCCACAACGACGAGATGGATTTCATCGGTGCGCATCAGGATAAACGAATCCCCTTCTTCGTGCGGCTGCCTGGCGCTGCCGGATCGCATGAGTACACCAAGCCTCTAGCCACGATCTACACGAGAGCGCTGATCAACGGCGTTCTGCGCGGGGAACTCGCAGATTACTCTGCACTAGCGGCATGGTTCGATCAGACTACGGCTTCCAGACCAGGCCCACCCACTTCACCCTGATATTGGTCTTCTTGGGCCGGATCTGAATCTTCTCCAGTTGTTCTGTCATCGGGTCTCCGCTTGCCTGAAGCTGCTCGACCTGCGCTTCCACCTCCTGTTGAAGCTGCTGCAACTGCTGCTGGAGGCGCTCGATGCTCTCTTCGGCGCGGCCGACATCCTGACTCTCTTTATAAGACCGCCCGATCGTGCGAGCACCGGTGGAAATCCCGCCCAGCCCGCGCTTCCGTCCTCCTCCCAGTACCGCGCCCAACACGCTCATGCCTATATTCAGCACGCTGTCCAGCTTTTGCGAGGAAGCCTGCTGCTGTTCTTTCGCGAGCGTCTGTTGCGCGCGAAAAATGCGATCCTCGATCGTCTTGATCTTCGAGGCGTACTTGCTGCGCAGGGATTCGACCGCCGTGTCGCGCTGCTCGCGAGCCACTTGCTGGAGCCGTAAGCGGAAATCTTTTTCCTTTTCTCCCGCATTCGAAGTCTGCTCCGTTCCAGGACTATGGAACAAGTCCCCCGTCTGGCTGCTGTAAATCCAACTGGCGAAATCCTTGCTCCAGGCCTTGTAGCTCTTGGCTTGCGTCGCGGCGGCAGGCAGCTCGGCGAATTCAGTTCCCTCAGCCGGTACTGTCTCGAGCTCGTCTACGCCAACGTCAGCCTCCGCGGATTCCTCCCAGTTCACTGCCACGGGACCATTGCTTAGCGGAGCGATCACGACCACGTCCCTCGTCAGTTCCACGCCTCGTTTGACGTCCACAAAGCGCACAGAAGCCGCCCCGAGGATCACCGGCTCGTAGACACCGGCCGTGCCGCGGGCGGGAATGAACCGCTCTTCGATCGACGGAGGCAGCACGGGTTTAGCGGTACTACTTGCCAGCACCGCTTGTGACGCGGTGGGAACGGTTCGCCGGCCGTCCATCAACTGCTTGATCTGCGTGCGGGTCATCGGACCGCGCAGATACGAAAGCGCCCACCTGGTCTCGAACACCGTAGGCCCGTCGTCATGCACGTTGTTCATCAGGAACACCCGGTTGCCGAGACCGGAAAGGATGGTCTCCATCGACCCGCGTTCGAAGCCGCTTCCACCCGAAGCAGCGCCCTCCAGACCGTCGAGCAATCGCTGCTTGTCGCGATCGGTTTGGAGCCGCCCGATGAACCACGTGCCGGCGTTCGCAAGACCTTTGTAGTCGAGATCGACCGGATTCTGGGTTGCGAGGACAACCCCCAACCCGAACGCACGCGCCTGCTTGAGGAGGTTGAGCAGCGGAGTTTTCGACGGCGGATTCGCCACTGGCGGGAAATAGCCGAAAATTTCGTCCATGTAGAGCAGGGCGCGGAGACTGGTCGTGCCCGGCTGCGCACGCATCCAGCTCAGAGTCTGATTAAGTAGGAGCGAAACGAAGAACATCCGCTCGGCGTCGCTCAGGTGTGCAATTGAAAAGATCGCGATACGCGGTTTGCCTTGCGGCGTATAGAGCAGGCTTCCTATTTCGAGCGGATCGCCTTCGAGCCAGACCTCGAATCCCGGCGACGCGATCAGATTATTCAATGCCATCGCCAACTTGAAACGATCCTTTCCCGGATAGAATGCCTCGAGATCCATCACACCGATCCGCTGGAACGGGGGCGCCTGAATCTGGCCGATCATGGTGGCGAGATCGAGATCCTTCCCCTGCTTCCAGGATGCATCCAGGATCGAAGAGATCAGAATATGTTCGCGGCTCTGAATCGGATCGCCTTCGATACCCACTAGCGAAAGCAGCGCTGTCGCAGTGCCCGAGATCCGTTCGCGGAACTGCTCCCGGTCCTCGATCAACTCCTGACTCGGAGCGCCAAACGACTTCAAGACCGATACGGAAATCCCCGAAGTACTCCCGGGAGTGTAAATGGCGAAATCAGCCGCATTGCGCAGACGCTGGATGCGAGCGCCGTCCTGACCCCATCTGCTGAGGCCGGACTTCCACAGCTCGGCCTGGCTCGCAGCGAACTCTTCCACTGTCAGACCCTTGCGCTGCGCGTCTTCGGCATTTACCCAGGGTGCAAAATCACGCGGCGCAAGATCCGGAAAGGAAAGCAGCAAATTGGCGAGGTCCCCCTTGGGATCGATGACGAGCGCAGGGATGCCATCGATGGCGGCTTCTTCGAGCAACGCCATGCACAAGCCGGTTTTGCCGCTGCCGGTCATCCCGACGCATACCGCGTGGGTCACCAGGTCCTTGGAATCGTAGAGAAGAAGATTGTCCCTGCCTTTCCTGTTTTCCAGATCGTACTCGCGGCCCAGGTAGAAAGCGCCCAGTTTCTCGAAGCCGGTCATTGCAACAGTTTACGACTCCCCATCTCCCGCAGGAGTTCAGTTGCCTCCTGGCGCACGTCGGGGTCGGCACTGGCGGCGGCCTGCTGAAGATGAATCCGCGCCCCCGCAAGGTCATTCAACAGAAGCAGAGCCGTGCCGAGACCGAGGTGCGCACGATGGAAGCCGGGATTCAAGCGGAGCGCGGCGCGATAGCGATCCGCGGCCGAGGTCCAGTCGCGGGCGAGCGCATGCAAATTCCCTAGCCGCTCCAACGCTTCCGGAAAATCTGGCTTCAACCTCACAGCCTCTTGGAGTTGCTCGCGCGCCTGCTCGAAACGCCGGTTGGCAGCGAGCGCCGACCCATAGCCGTAACGCGCCGCCGGGAACTTGGGATCGATCCGGACCGCGGTCCTATAGTGATACTCGGCTTGCGGCAAATCGCCCAAAGCGGCCAGCGCATTGCCAAGATTGGTGTGCGCCTCGGCATAGTCGGGCTGGTGACGGATGGCTTCCCGAAAGGATCGCTCCGCGTCCCGTGGATTTCCGTTTTCGAACAAAGCACCTCCGAGCGTGTTGTGGATCTGCGGAACATCGCTGCGCTGCTGCACGGCTTGACGCAACGTCGCGATGCCGTTGGCAGCGCGCCCCGCGGCGATCTGCGCCCGGCCGAGTTCATGGAGTACGACTGGATCGTTTGGATGCATGGATCGAACGCGCACCAGTGCCTCGACAGCGCGCTCGGCCTGCCCCTCTTCGATCCGTGCCGCTGACAGAGCGATCAATGCCGGGGCGTAACGCGAATCGCGCTCGATCGCCTGTTCATAGAACTGAATCGCGCGTGAGCGGCGTCCTTCGTCGTGATGCGCCTGTCCGGCGTGATAGTAAAACGCGGCGTGAACGGGCTTGTGCTTTACAATTGCTGCCTCGAGTTGCGGCAGACCGGTCTTAATATTGCTCTTTTGGATGACCTGAGCAGTCGCAAGATACAAGTCCCGCTCCGCCGGTGCAGGCAGTGACTGGGGATACAACAGTGTCACCTCGCCCTGATAGGAGACTCCCTCGACCTCATGCCGCTCCGCTCGCATCGCCAGGAGATCGCCGGCGGGCCTGTGGCGCTGTATCAGATGATCGGTCATTACGGCGTGCACGACATCCTCCGTGCGCCGCTTCGGCATGTGGCATGAGACGCAATCGTTTCCAGCCGGGTGTGACTTGGCGAGCGATGCATGGCAGTTGCGGCAGGATGGCTTGAGCTCGCGCTGATCGTGCGGGTTGTGACAGGTCGTGCATTGAAGCTTTCCGTTCGACCTCAGAAAACACGCCGATTGGCGCAGACGGTAGGCCGCGCTCACAATCTCGAACTTTCCTTCGCGACCCAACCCGCGCGCATGATCGAAGTGCAGCACAAATTTTTCAAGAGGCTCCGCCGGGTCATACGAAAAGGGTCCACGATCGAATCGATGCAACATCGCCGGCAACGGAAAGCTGGTGGACTCCAGGTGACACTGCATGCACACCTCCATCTGGCGGTCCACTGGGAGCCGGGCCGGATTCAGTATCGAGGAGTGCAGTTTGGACTTGTCGGCGCTGGGTTGTTGCGCCGCTGCGACATGCGAACCTCCGGGACCGTGGCATCGCTGGCAGTCGATCCCCTCCGGCAGTTTTTCCGGGAACGTGGGATCGGATTCGTTGGGCTGCACACCCGCCGGATAAGCTGGATAGCCGTTGTGGCAGAACATGCATTGGAACGAGATGCGGCGACGGAAGTCAGAGTGATCGGGCCGGTCGTAAGCGGGGCTCATCGCCCAATACCCGCCCTTGGACGGATACCACGCGATGGGCAACTCGACGAGGCGCCCCACCGTGTCCCGGCTGATGTAGCTCCGGGCGTGGTGTCCCGAGCCCATCACATAGTGAATTTCGCGTTCGACCACATTGGTCTCGGCGCCGTTCGAGCCTTTCTGCGACCGGCGCTGAAAAAGCCGGTCGCCGCGGCGAATCATTTGATACAGCCGGTCCGAAGGTTTGTGAAGGAACGTGTTGCTGCGCGCGAAGTCTTCCTTGTTCAGAACGGCCGGTGTAGCGGCTGCAAACGACCTTCCCATCGCGGACGCAGCAAAGACTTTCGCTTGTGCTGGATGACATCCGGCGCACGCTTTGGCGTCGATGTAGGAGGCAATTTGTGGGGTCTCGTTGCGCGAGCACGCTGACAGAAGCAGGAGAAGGGAAAGCTGCGCATGGCGCATACTATTGGAGGTTACCCTACCGGGGTCTGTACACAGTAGAATCAAGCAGTATGTCACGCCTCAGCGGCAGGATCGTTTGGTACGCCTTTTGGATGCTTCTCTTCGGCGTTGGTGGTATGGGAATCGGCTGGAGCCGCGTTGCGGACTGGGAGTTCCTGGGCGCCGGCACACAAGTAACCTACGCTCTCTTCCTGTGCGCGGGTCTGGCTCTCCTGTTGGCGGCTGGTTGGGTGATCTACACCAAGGGACTGGCTAAGACCGCGTGGTGGATTGGAACCGTGGCGGGCGTCGTCTTCGGTGTGAGCCTTCTGATCGGTGTGATGATCGGCACAGTGCCCTGTTCCGGTCCTGGTTGAAAGAGGCAGACCATTGCCCTAGGTGGGGGCTATCTCCTGATCGGTGCAGCGGCGTTTCGGCGCGGCCGGTCGAATGACTCACGCTAAAACTCAAACCTCGCCCCGAGCTGGAGCGCCGGAGGCAAGCCGACGCTAGCGCCATGCCGACCCTCTCATGATATGTTTGGGGATTATGTCCGACAACCCGTCAGCATTCAAGAAACTATCGGAACAAGCCCCAGAAGAAACGTCAAGCGGCGCAACCCGGCGGGAGCTGTTCCAAATCGGAAATGTACTCGCTCTGCCCGTGCTCTTGGGCGGCTCCCAAGCCATGGCGGCTCCGGGACCGCTGGCGCCTGGACCGGAGATCTACCAGTCTATCGGCGTTGAACCGGTTATTAATTGCCGCGGTACATTCACCATCATTGGCGCATCCGTCGAATTGCCCGAAGTCCGGGCCGCGATGGATGCCGCCTCCAGGTACTACGTTCAATTGGACGAGTTGGCGGACGCAGTCGGACGACGGCTGGCGGAGCTGACGGGAGCTGAGTGGGGAATGGTTTCCGCGGGTTGCGCCGCCGGCCTCAAGCACGTAACAGCCGCCTGCGTAGCGGGCGGCAACCCCGAGAAGCTGCTCCGTATTCCCGACTTGACCGGTTTAGATAAAACGGAGGTCGTAATTCCGAGGTCCGCGCGCAGCGCCTACGACCACGCGATCCGCAACATTGGCGTGAAGATCATCATGGTGAATACGCAGGAAGAGCTCGAGCACGCGTTGAGTCCCCGAACGGCGATGATCTACCTTTCGGCCGGGGCTTCGTCTTCGTCGGGACCGCTTTCTTTGGAGGCCATTGCCAAAATAGCTAAACCAAGGAACATTCCCATCCTCGTGGACGCTGCTGCCGAGGTGCTTACGATTCCAAATGTACACCTGCAGCAGGGCGCCACCATCGTTGCATATAGCGGAGGAAAGGCTATCTGCGGGCCGCAGTGCGCCGGGCTGCTACTGGGCCGCAAAGATCTCCTCATGTCGGCGTGGCAGGCCAGCTCGCCACACCACGGCCCAGGCCGCGACAACAAGGTCGGCCGCGAAGAGACCTTGGGTATGGTGGCCGCCGTTGAAGCGTGGGTCAAACGCGATCATAAAGCCGAATGGAGCAAGTGGCTCTCCTACCTCGACACGATCTCGAAGCGGGTCTCGACCATTGATGGCGTGCGCACGGCTGTCCGGGAACCAAACGGTCTCTCCAACCGCAGCCCTTCGCTCATCATTTCCTGGGACCCGGCGAAGCTGCATATTACCGGCGAAGAAGTGGCTGAGGAAGTGGCCAGAAACAAACCCAGGATTGCTCTCGGAAGCGGCGACGGCGGCCGTGGGCGTGGCGCTCGTGGCGGCAGCGCACCCGATTCCGGTTTGACTTCGATTAGCATCACCTCCTGGATGATGCAACGCGGCGACGACAAAGTCGTGGCGGACCGGCTCTACGGTGTGCTCTCTCAAAGGCGAAGCCCAAAACCCGCAATGTCTTCCCCGGCGGCTAACATCAGCGGCCGATGGGAAGTCAACATCGAGTTTTTCAGCAGCAAGAGTCAACACACGTTGATTCTCGAGCAGGACGGCAATTGGCTCCAAGGCTCGCACAAGGGAGATTTCTCGGTGCGAGATGTGTTCGGCACGATCGAGGATGATCAAGTAAAACTCCGTAGTATCGAACGCGTCCCCGGCGATTCCATCACGTTTATCTTCTCGGGCGCCGTGTCCGGCGATACCATCTCGGGCCCGATCTACATGGGTGAATATCTCAACGCCAAATTCACGGCCAAGCGGTATACCTATCCTGCCACGCGCGGGCCGATCCTGGTTCCAGGAGGGCCGCCGCTGGCGAACTAGAACCATGTCTTCCGTTCGATTTTGTGAGGTTGAAAAATGCTTCGAAAACTATTGGTCTGTCTGAGCGTTGGCCTGGCGGTGATCCTGTCGGCCCAAGTGTTGCCTGTCGGCACCGTGGACGGCATAGTCACGGATCCATCCGGAGCCTTGCTTACCGGTATCAAAGTCACGCTCCAGAACATCGACACAGGAGTCAGCAGGGATGCCACAACCAATGACAGCGGTTACTTCTTCTTCCCTCTGGTCGCGCCGGGCCGTTACTCGGTCGCAGCGGAGAAGAGCGGCTTCAAGAAGGGGACTCAGGAGATCCTGGTAAGAACCGGAATACGCTCCACGGCGGACTTCGCCTTGCAGTTAGGCCAGATCACCGAATCGGTTCAGGTGAGTGCGCAGGCGGCATTGCTCGAGACCTCCACAGCCGCCGTCAGCCGCAACGTTCAGCAGCGGGTGGTCACGGACATACCGCTGTTGGCCCGGAACGTCCTAATGCTGGTCAACCTCTCGCCCGGCATCACGAACAACTCGCCGACCAGCAACACCAACGGCCTGATCGATATCGACAGCACCTCCTATACTTCGGCGTCCGGAGCGAACAACCGGACGAACGAGTTCCTCTTGGACGGCATCCCCAATAACGTATCCGATCGCGTAGCCTACATCCCCAGCGTCGACGATGTGGAGGAGTTTACCGTCCAGACTAACGCTCTGGATGCCGAGTATGGCCACGGCGGCGGAATGTTCGTTAACGTCATTACCAAGAGTGGGACGAATGAAATCCATGGCAACCTGTATGATTTCTTTCGCAACGACAAGCTCAATGCGAACGCGTTTTTCTCGAACCGAAACCGCTCTCCCCGCCCCGTCTTCCGCTTTAACCAGTACGGATTGACAGCCGGCGGACCCATCGTGAAGAACAAGATTTTCTGGTTTTTCAACTTTGAGGGTCTCCGCCAGCGTACGCCCAGGGCTTATCGTTTCACGGTGGCAACGGCGTTGCAGCGCAGTGGAGACTTTTCACAAACATTCAACTCGAGCGGCGTCTTGTTCCAGATCGCGGATCCTTTGACCACTACTTCAACCGGCAGCGGCCGCACTCTCTTCCCGGGGAACAGGATTCCGGCTAACCGGATCAATGCAATCTCGGCCAATGTCATCTCCCGGTATCCCAATCCGACCTCGCCCGGCGATGCCTTTACCGGGGCCAATAACTACTACAGCGAAGTCCCGGCTCCTTACGATGGCGAGAACTATTCGGTGCGGATCGATCCCAATGTTAAGCGTCATCGGCTGTTTGGCCGGTGGTCGAAGAATCAGGGATTCCCGGGCACGCCGACTCCGTGGGATATCGGAGGAGGAGTGGGCGCTCTGGAAGGTAACAATCGCGCGCAGACCTCGATCGGTCTCAGCGACGCCTTCACAGTCAACCCATCCATGGTCATCACGGCTCAGGCGGGTTTCACCCGCTGGACACAGCAAGGCACCCACCCCAACTTCGATCAGACTACGCTCGGCTTCCCCAGCTCCCTCGTCCGGCTCATGCAGCAGCAGATTTTCCCGCAGTTTCAGATGGGGGTGGACAGCTACTATATTGGGACCTCGGAAGGCCAGTGGTTCGAACATACCAACACCTACTCGTTCAACTTCGGCGTCACGAAGATCTCCGGCAGCCATAACATGAAGTTCGGCTTTCAAGGTCAGGTAAAGCAGAACAACTCCGTGGGAGCGAACCGCCCGGGCGGGCAGTACAACTTCGATCGCGGTTTCACTCAGCCGAACCCGTTTGTAACAGGGAACAACTTGGGCAATGGGATCGCGAGTTTCCTGCTCGGAAACCCAAGCTCCGGTTTCATCAATCTCCGGGCGCTGACCGCACCGCAGGCGCCTTTCTACGGCTGGTATTTCCAGGATGATTTCAAGATCACGCCGAAACTGACATTGAATCTCGGGCTCCGCTACGACCTGCTGTTGGGCGTGACCGAGCGCTATAACCAGAATACGTTCGGTTTGGATTTCGGCGTCGCGAGCCCGATCGAGGCAGCGGCTAAGGCGGCTTACGCGGCCAATCCGATCCCAGAGTTATCCCCGACCAATTTCAACGTAAAGGCAGGTCTCATCTTCGCGACGCCTGACAATCGCCGCAATGTCCGAGCTGAAAAGACAGACTGGCAACCGCGCATTGGCCTTGCGTACCGGATTTTGCCTCGCACGGTTCTTCGAACCGGCTTCGGAATCTTCTACTCGGAATGGTGGCAGCCGTTCGTCAATACCACCGGCTTTGCCGCGCAGACAGATATGGTCACCACGCTCGATGGAGGTCTCACACCGGCTGACACGCTCTCCAATCCCTTTCCGAATGGCCTAGTGCAGCCGACCGGCTCGAGCCACGGGCTGAGCACGCTGCTTGGCAACACTCTGTCTCTTTACAATTACAATCGAAACAATATTCGCAACTACCGTTGGAGCTTCGGCTTTCAGCAGGAGATCTTCCGGGATTTTCAAATCGAAGTGAACTACGTTGGCCAGCGCGCCAGCAACCTGCTCCTTAGCACCTCGGCTTCCGACAGCGGACGCGTCATCAACGCGGGATGGAACGGAACCGGTGGGACCTTCGACCAAAAGTACTATTCTCTTGGCTCTCGTTTGAACGCCAGAGTCGCCAATCCGTTCAAAGGGTTGATTCCCGTACCCAGCAGCCTTGCTGGTGACACGATCACTGTCGCCCAGTTGCTGATGCCCTACCCGCATTTCGGCAACATTAACCTCACCAGGACGATGGGCGGCTCCAGCTACTACAACTCGCTGCAGATCGGTATGAACAAGCGTTTCAGCCACGGGTTGAATGCACAATTTGCATACACCTTTTCGAAGCAGCTCGAGAAGTTGCGCTTCATCGAAACCAGCGATCCGGCGCCATCACAGATGACCGGCCAGTTCGACAACCCGCACCGGGTGTCCATGGCGATCATCTATGAGCTGCCGTTCGGCGCCGGTAAGCGGATGAAGGCGAACATCGCCGCGATCGACAAGATCATCGGCGGATGGCAGTGGAGCGCCTTGTACATTTACCAGACCGGGGCCGCGGTAGCTCTGCCTTCGGTGTTGGCCACCGGCACTAGCCCGTCGATCGACAACCCAACCATCGACCGCTGGTTCAACGGTGACTCCATGCGGGTCCTGCCCGCCTTTACGGCGCGACGAATTCCGTTCTTCTGGGGCGATCTGCGAGTGCCGCCCATCAATAACTGGGACATGTCGTTCATCAAGAACACGATGGTGTACAAGGAGCGTGTAAAGCTCCAGTTCCGATTCGAGATGATCAATGCGTTGAACCGCGTATGGTTCGGCGGTCTAAACACGGGGGTGACGAACCCCACCTACACCCAGTTGACCAGCCAGCAGAACCAGCCGCGGAACATCCAGCTTGGCTTGAAGCTCAGCTTCTGATGGAGACTCGGCGCCGGATCGTGCGACGCGCTCCTAGGAACAGGACCAACGCACATAGCCTCGCGGCCTGCATTACGTGGCCGGCACAGCGACCGGAGCCGATTGCGAGGCCAGTCGTGCTCTCCAGGCATCGAGGATCGGAGCTGTTTGGGTGGCGCCGAACCGGTCGGCGCCGGCGTGATAGACCTCGAGTGCGGCATCGAGAGTGCGTACACCGCTCGCGGCCTTGACCTTCACCCGGCCGTTACACTTTTCGTACATCAGCCGCACGTCTTCGATGGTGTAGCCCGAAGGTGCGAATCCCGTCGAAGTCTTGACGTAGTCGACTTCGGCGCGCTTGGCGATGCGGCAGGCAATGAGCTTGAGCTCACGATTCAGATACGCTGTCTCGATGATCACCTTGAGAATCACTCCTTCGGCGTGGCAGGCGTTGGACATCTGTATCAGCTCGGTTTCAACGTAAGGAAACTGGCGCGAAACGAGTTTGCCGATATTCAACACCATGTCGATCTCTTTGGCGCCGCGGCGGATCAGATCGCGGCATTCGTAGAGCTTCGTAGCTGTGTTCGAGCTTCCGTGCGGAAAACCCGTGACTGAGCCGACGGCGACTTCGGTTCCGCGAAGAATGCGCACGGCAATCTCGATGTCGGAGGGCCGGACGGAAACAGAGGCGACGCTGTATCGCGCGGCGAGGTCACATCCTTCGCGCACCTCGTCTTCGGTGAGCTCCGGCCGTACGAGCGAATGATCGATCAGTTTCGCGAGATCTTCGTACGAGGTGAGGGGCGGTCTTTCATGATCCATAGGGTTTCCAAAATGGCTGAGCTGGGTGCGGATGTTCTTGGCGCCGGCCCACCAGTCTTCGTGGTGGAAATGACCATAGTTGCCCGCTCCTTTCTCTTTTGTATCAAGATCGCCGGGTGCGATGTTGAGGCCCACAGGACCATCGCCAATCGAGGGCGAATAGAAGCGACCGGGTTCGACTTCGAGGCAGGCAGCTCTTCTCTCCCGCTCTCGGGCCGATCACTCTTCGGCCGCGGGTGGCTCCCGATCCGGGAGCTGTGGATTCGAGCCGCACTACCGGTACGGCGCTGGCCAGCAGTACTTCTGGCTTTGGTTTTTCAAGCAGAACTAGCCGATCCGGGGTTTCATTTGACAGCACTCATTTGACCATATCGCCGGATTGCCCGGCCTTCTCAAGGATGTCCGCGAGGGCGCGATTGCGCATTTTGGCGCATTCGAGCTCGGTTTCCATGATGAAGTAGTCGGTTTGATCCGGAGGACGGCGGGAGAGGGGAGTTCGTTTTGTCAATTTGTCGATCTGAGTCAACGGAGGCGCCTCATGGGTGATGGCGGGGGAAGTCTGGTCGCGGAGAGCACGATTGGTTTGTAAGGTAGCCAACTCGCGGACAGCCTTATAGAAGGCGCGTTCGAAGCGGGCCTCGTGGCGTGCGTAGCGGTCGTAGGCCTTGGCGGTTTCGGGGTCGGCGAGCGGGTCCTTGCCATCGGTGGAAAGGTCGGAGATCAGGAATTGGACGCGTCGGCGGTTGAATGAGTTTTCGACGAGCAACCGGAAGACTTCTTCTTCGAGGGCGCCCTGGGGTTTGAGTTCCTCCAGCATGGTGGCGACGAGATCCTGGTAGTCGCTCTGAAGGTCCGGGGGAATGTAGAAAGTTCTGGCGAACAGATGATGTTTGCAAGCGTTCTGCGACGAGATAGCTTTGCCTTCCGGGGTGCGCGGTCCGGTGGAATGACCGGGGGAATTTTCGAGGTCGAGATTCATGTTTGTCTCCCTGATCGGGTTTTAGCAGAGGGCGGAAGGGAACCCACATGAACGGCGAGGTCACGGCGAGGAATGAAATTGAGGGAAGTGATTCAAGATGAAGAGGATGCAGGTGACGCGGATTTTTTCATTTGGTCTGTGACCG
>Ga0187893_10007303_pt1 | contig 18202 bp, 13 predicted proteins | sample MA1701074metaG_FD_139574 | JGI IMG/M metagenome (GOLD analysis project Ga0187893, IMG submission 139574) | White microbial mat communities from a basaltic lava cave in the Kipuka Kanohina Cave System on the Island of Hawaii, USA - MA170107-4 metaG ... | reverse complement strand
TCGGCCGCGAACCGATCGTCGGCCGCGCTCGGCCGCGCCTCGGCCGCGAACCGATCGTCGGCCGCGCTCGGCCGCGCCTCGGCCGCGAACCGATCGTCGGCCGCGCTCGGCCGCGCCTCGGCCTCTGTCCGGAGCTCGCCGGCCGTCGCTTCGACGTCCGCGAGGGACGCGGCCACGGCCGCCTGCACGATGGCGGGGATCTGCGACGCGTCAAGCGTTCGGGAAGCGTTTTGCTGGGCGAGTTGCCGGGAAAGGGCGGTGACGACCGCGTTGGAGATCGCCTGCGGAAGCCCGCGGGCCAGGTCCTCCCCGAGGGTCCGCAGCTGCTCCGACTCCGACCGTAGCTGGGAGGCGGTCGCTTCCACGTCGGTGAGCATCATGGCCAGCGTGTCCTGGACGAGCGCGGGGACGTGCTCGGCCTCGACGGCCGGCGGCGGCGGCCGGTTGGCGGTCGCCGTCTCGACCGCGTCGAGCACGAGCTTGGGGAGCTGGCCGGCGACCTCGCTGCGGAGGGCTCGCATGCGCTCGGCCTCGACCCGGAACTGGGCCGCAGTCGACTCGAACTCGGCGAGGGGAACCGCCACCGCCTCCTCGATCATGGCCGGGAGCTGCTTGAGGATCTCGGCGCGGACCTCGCCGAGCCGCTCGGTCTCGACCCGCAGCGCCTGCGACGAGGTCTGGAGCTGGGCGGCCGAGATGGAGGCCCCTTCCTTGCCCAGCTCGACGAGGTGGTCGATGACCTGCTCCCGGAGGTCGCCGATCCCGGTGATGGCCCCCTCGATCTTGGACAGCGCGGCCCGCACGCTCGGCTCGGTGGCGCTGACGACGAGGGCGGGGAGGGACTCGCTGAGCCCGAGCTGTACCTCCCGTCCCAGCGCCGGCTCGATGGCGGCGGCCAGTTGGGCGGCCAGCGCGCTGTGCAGGGCGGGGGCCATGGCCTCCTGGACGGCGCCGGGGATGGGCCCGCTGACGGCCTCCTGCACAGCGGGGAGCACCATACGGGACAGCATGTCGGGCAGCCGGGCGGCGATGGTCTCCTCCAGCACGCTCTGGACCGCGCCCATGACCGCCTCAGGCAGCCGCTCGGCCACGACCTCGCGCAACCCCCGCATGCGGGCGGTCTCGGCCCGCATCTCGGCCGCGCACCCCTCCAGGTCGGCCAGCGAGGCGGCCAGGTCGGGCGACACCACATCGCCGACCAGGGCGGGAAGCCGGGCGGCGACCAGGAGCACGACCTCGGGGGTGACCGCCTCGGCGACGACCGAGGGCAGGCTGCGGCTGATCGTCTCCCGCAGCTCGGGGCGCACCGCCTCCGCGACCACATCGGGCAGCCGCTCTTCGAGGGCCCGGGCGACGATCTGGCGGAGTTCGCTCTGGACGGTGTCGGCGACCAGGTTGGGCACCCGTTCGCCCAGCGCGTGGCTGACGTCGGGGCGGACGGCCGCAGCCACGAGGGCCGGAAGCTGCTCGGTGAGGGCGGCCCGCACGGCGGGCTCGATGAAGTCGGACACGAGCCGAGGGAGGCGCACCGACATCACTTCCTGGAGGTGGGGCTCGACCGCGCTCATCACGCTCTCCGGGAGCCGCTCGGCGACCACCTCCCGCAGGCTCCGGAGCTTGGCCGCCTCGTGACGCAGCTCGGCGGAGGCGCCTTCCATCTCGGCCAGGGTGACGCTCAGCTCGGGCGATACCAACTCGGCCAGCGTCCCCGGGAGCCGTTCGACGAGGAGGGCGGCGACGGCGGGGCTCACCACCTCGGAGATCACGCCCGGAAGTCGGCTGTTGAGCGCCTGGCGGAGTTCGGGCTGAACGGTCTCGGCGACGAGGTTCGGGAGTCGCTCGGTGAGCGTGCGGCGAACCTCGGGGCTGACGATCTGGGCGACTACCCCAGGCAGCCGCTCGTCGAGGGTGGCCCGCAGCTCGGGGCGGACCGTTTCGCTCACCAGGTGGGGCAGGCGGTCGGCCAGCGCCTGACGCAATTCGGGCTGCACACTGTCGGCCACCAGGTGGGGGAGCCGCTCGGCCAGCACCCGGCGGACCTCCGGTCCGACCACCTCGCCCACGACTCCGGGCATGCCCTCCTCGAGGGTCTGGCGGACCTCGGGCCGCACCGCGTTCCCGAGCAACTGGGGCAACTGGGCCACGATCGCCTCCCGCACCTCGGGGATGACCGAGTCGGCGACCACGCCGGGCAGGCGCTCGAGCAGGGCCTTGTACACCTCGGGCTGGACGGTGTCGGCCACCAGGTGGGGGAGCCGCTCGGCCAGCACACGCCGGACTTCCGGTTGCACGGCCGTGGCGGTCACGTCGGGCAGGCGCTCGGCGATGGCCTGGCGCAGCTCCGGCTGGACGGTGTCGGCCACCATCACCGGGAGCCAGTCCGAGAGGAGGGCTCGCACCTCGGGGCTCACGGTGCTGGCCACCACCTCGGGCAGCCGATCGGCCAGGACCTTGCGGATCTCGGGCTGGACCGCCTGGGCGGTGGCCTCGGTGATGCGCTCGGCGATCGCCTCCCGGATGGCGGGCTGGACGGTGTCGGCCACCAGCACCGGGAGCCACTCGGCCAGGACGGAGCGCAGCTCGGGGCTCACGTTGCTGGCCACGACCTGCGGGAGCCAGTCGCCGATGGCCCGGCGCAGTTCGGGAGCCATGGCCTCGACGACCATCTGGGGCAGGCCCTGGCTCAACTGGGACCGCAGCTCGGGCTTGACCACCTCGAGGACGAGGTCCTGGAGGTTGTGGGCGATGGCGTCCTGGAGCTGGTGGAGCCGGGCCGTCTCGGCCCGCATCTCGGTGGCCAGGTTCTGGACCTGCGAGAGCGACAGGTGCAGTTCGGCGGTGCGGGCGCCGGCGATGTCCACGAACACCGATTGCTGGTGCGAAAGGGTGGTCGCCAGCTGCTGGACCTGGCTGTTCAGGCGCTGGAGCTCGGCCTGGAGCCACGCCGTGCCCGCGGCGTGGGCCAGCTCGTTCGGCGGTGCTGGCGGCGCCGCGGCCAGGGCAGCCGCGAACTTTGGGGGCGGCGGGCCGGGCGGTGGCGCCTGGGCGGGTGCGCCCGGGGGCGGCGCCTGGGCCGCCGCCCGAGGCGGGCCCGGGGCAGGGGCGGGCTCGGGTGGCGCGGGTGCGAACGGGTTGGGCATCGCCTGCGTCGGCGGGCCCTCGGAGGGCGCGGCCGCCGGCGCTGCAGCCGGAGAGGCCGGAGGGGGCGGCGGCGGAGGCGGGGGAGGCGGCGGCGCGGCGGCGCCCCGGGATCCCTTGGATCCCCGGGATCCCCGGGATCCGGCGCCGGGCGGGGGGGCCGGCGGGGGCGGCGGGGCCGCCGGGTCGCGGACGATGAGGTGGAGTGGGCGCGGCTCACGCGCCCACACGTCGGGGCAGCCTCGGAAGCGCCCCTCGCACACCACCTGACATTCCGGGCAGCTACAGGACGTCGGACCTGCCGTCATCGGGTGGTCGCACCCGTCCACGATCTGGCATCCGAACTCGTGGCACCAGCCCATGGCGCGGATATGTTAACGACCTGCGCCCGCTCCATCGCAGAGGGCGTCGTGTGTCGCGCAATGGCGAACCCCATTCCACGCTCGCGCCGGGTGGCACTGGCTCAGCTCCCGACGCCGCTCGAACCGCTCGACCGGCTGGCGGCAGCCCTGGGAAGGCCGCCTCGAACGCTGTGGGTGAAGCGCGACGACCTGACCGGGCTCGGCGGCGGCGGCAACAAGGCCCGCAAGCTCGACTACCTGTGCGCCGAGGCGCTGGACCAGGGCTGCGACACCCTGGTCACGGGCGGCGGGCCGCAGAGCAACCACGTCCGCATGACGGCGGCGGCCGCCAACCGGCTCGGGATGGGTTGCACGGTCGTCGTCGCTGGCGACCGCCCGGCCGCGCTCAGCGGCAACCTGGTCCTCGACGAGCTGTTCGGCGCCGAGATCGAGTGGTTCGGCGGCGCGGGCGAGCTGCCGTACGCCGAGGTGGAGGCGGCTATCACCGAGACGGCCCGCCGCTTGGCGGTCGAAGGCCGCCGGCCCTATCCCATGCCCATCGGCGGCGCGAGCGCGGTCGGGGCCCTGGGGTATGTGCACGGCGCCCGGGAGCTGCGGGCCCAGGCGCCCGGCCTGGACCTGCCGGGCTTCGACCTGCCCGGACTCGACCGGCCCGGATTCGACCTGCCCGGATTCGACCTGGTCGTCGTGGCCGACGGCTCGGGTGGGACCCACGCCGGCCTGGCCGCCGGCCTCGGCGACCACGGCCGGGTCCTGGGCGTGGACGTGGGCGCCCGGGACGACCTCGATGCCCTGGTCCCGGAGCTGGCCCGGGAGGCGGCGGCCCTGGCCGGCCTGCCGGAGCCCAGGCCGGCCGCAGGCGGCCGGCCCCAGGTCGACCACGGCCAGGCGGGACCGGGCTACGGCGCGCCGACCGCCGCGGCCCGGGAGGCGGTGCTCATGGCCGCCCGGCTGGAAGGGCTCATCCTCGACCCCGTCTACACCGGCAAGGCGATGGCCGGCCTGATCGCGGCGTGCAGGGAGGAACGGATCGGACCGGCGGCGAATGTGGTCTTCCTCCACACCGGCGGCATGCCGGCCCTGTTCGCCTCCTCCTACGCCGGGTGGCTGAAGACTGATTGACTAAGCGACCAATGACGAACGGCCACTGGAGGTGACGGCCCGGTGAGCATGTTTTCGGGCGAGTACGGGCCCTTCTCCAAGGAGCGGTTGCCTCTCGTCGCCGGGATCGCCGTCGCGGTCCTCCTCGTCGTCGGCGTCGCGGTGTTCTTCCTGCTCCGGCAGTCCGGCGAGGACGGCGGGGCGGGCGGGCTGCCGCCGACGGTGGGTGGGGGCGGGAAGCTGGTCTTCATCAGCGACCGCACGGGCAACTATGACGTCTTCACCATGGACGCCGACGGGACGAACCAGTTCCGCGTCACCCGGAGCTCGACCAACGAGTCGTACCCGCGCTGGTCCCGGGACGGCACGAAGATCGTGTACGAGGGCATCCAGGACGGGACGAGCGAGATCTACACGATCAACCCCGACGGGACGGGCGAGGTGCGCCTCACCGACAACCGGGTGGACGACCTCATCCCCGACTTCTCGCCGGACGGCAGGCGGATCGCGTTCGTCAGCGAGCGGGACGGCAACTTCGAGATCTACGTGATGAACGCAAACGGGAGCGGGCAGACGCGCATCACCGACCACCCCGACTCCGACTTCTCGCCCCGCTGGTCCCCGGACGGACGCAAGATCCTGTTCCAGAGCAGCCGGGACGGTTCGTCCGAGCTCTACACCATGGACCCCGACGGCAAGAACATCGTGAGGCTCACGAACAACGAGGCCACCGACGAGCTGCCCACCTGGTCCTCCGACGGCACGAAGATCGCCTTCCAGAGCGCTCGGGACGGCGTGAGCCACATCTACGTGATGAACGCCGACGGCAGCGACCAGCGCCGCATCTCGAACAGCAAGCTGGGCGACTTCGGCCCGTCCTTCTCGCCGGACGGGAGCCGCGTCGCCTACCAGACCCTCAAGAAGAGCGTGGAGATCCTCATGGTGACGGTGGACGGCCAGACCACCGACCAGGTCACGTCCAACAAAGCCGGGGAGTTCGTCGCCCACTGGCAGTCCGGCCAGGGCCCGCCGATCGCATCCGTGTCCCCGGCGCCGACCACGACGGTGGCGCCGGGCCCGGCCACGACCGTCCGCCCGGGGGCGACCACCTCGACCACGTCGACCACGCGGCCTGCTTCCACCACGACGACCCGGCCGGCCGCCACAACCACGACCCGCCGGGCGTAGCTCGCTTTGAGGTACCGGCGCCCGACCCCTTAGTCTCGGGACGCAATGCCGCCAGCCGCCGCCTTGAAGTCTCGCCGTCGCGCGGCAGCGTTCGTGGCGCTCACCAAGCCGCGGATAATCGAACTCCTGCTGGTGACGACCGTCCCCACCATGGTGGTGGCTCAGCGGGGGATGCCCCGGCTCAGCCTGGTCCTCGCCACCCTGGTGGGGGGGACGCTCGCCGCCGCCGGCGCCAACGCCCTCAACATGTACGTCGACCGGGACATCGACCGGCTGATGAACCGCACCAAGGGCCGCCCGCTGGTCACCGGCGAGGTCTCACCCCGGCAGGCCATGGTGTTCGCCGTCGCCCTCGAGGTGATCGCCTTCGTCGAGCTGGCGGCGCTGGTGAACCTGCTCAGCGCCGTCCTGGCCCTCAGCGCCACCCTGTTCTACGTGTTCGTCTACACGATCTGGCTGAAGCGGTCGTCCACGCAGAACATCGTGATCGGGGGCGCGGCCGGGGCCGTTCCCGTGCTGGTGGGGTGGGCGGCCGTCACCAACCGCCTCGACTGGGCGCCGCTGGTGCTGTTCGCGGTGATCTTCGCGTGGACGCCGCCCCATTTTTGGGCGCTCGCCATCCGCTACCGGGATGACTACGCCGCCGCTTCGGTGCCCATGCTGCCGGCCGTGGCGAGCCTGGCTGTCACCGCCCGGCGCATCCTCGGCTACACCCTGGCCCTGTGGGCGCTGACGCTGGCCTTCTACTGGGTCGGCCGGATGGGAACGATCTACCTGGCCGCGGCCCTCGTCCTGGGCGCCCTTTTCACCTGGCACGCCGCCCGGTTGACGCGCGACTCGAGCCCGGAGCGGGCCATGAAGGTCTTCGGCTACTCGATCACCTACGTGAGCCTCCTGTTCGCGGCCATGGCGGTCGACCAGCTCATCCTCAGATAGACCCCCCGCCCGGACATTGCATTTAGCGTCGGATTCCGACGCAAAATGCAAAGTCACGCCGGCGCCGGCGCCGGCGCCGGCGCCGGCACTGGCACTGGGATCCGGGGCGGGAAGACCAGCACCGCGACGGCGAAGGCGGAGATGGCGGCCACGACGATCGACCCCGCCCACAGCTCGGCGGTACACCCGATCCCGTAGGCGACGTGGTAGACGCCGAAGAAGGCCAGCCACAGGGCGGCCGAGGTGGCCGCCGCCGTCGCGTAGGCCGCCCACGGCCGCGCCGCGCCGGGCCGCAGGCGGCGGATGAGGCCGTCGGCCACCAGGCCGGCGGGCGCCGCGGCCAGCAGCGGCCAGGGGCGGGCGTAGGCGTCGAGCCCGCCCACCAGGGCGGACAGGGCGGTGAACAGCACGGTGGCCGTCCCGAACGGCGGCCGCCACCGGCGCAGGACCAGCAGCAGGGGCGCCACGAACAGCAGGTTGGTGATCAGGACCGACGTCAGCCCCACGATCTGGATGTTCTCGACGAGGCCGTCGGCCGCGCCCTGGAACCGGGTGACGAAGGTGGCGTAGGCGCTCACCCACGTGCCGTAGTCGTCGCGCCGCAGCGGGTTGACGTACTGGAAGAAGAAGGCCGCCAGGGCCATGGCCAGGGCCAGCGACAGGAGCGTGGGCAGGAACTGGCGCAGGGTAGGGGCCTGCAGGCGACCGTCGGCCCAGCCCGCCCGGAAGGGGCCGGTGAGCATCAGGAGGGCGCCGGTGAACATGACGAGGTGGCTGGGGCTGAGCAAGGCGTCGAGGCCGGCCTCGATCCCGAACAGGCTGTGCCAGGCCAGGTCGGCCGAGGCGCCGGCGCCGAAGACGCCGACGCCGACGAGGACGAGGGCGTGCCCCACCGGGGCCGCGTCCCAGACGCTCATGCCCGGCACGTGGGCCTTGCGCACGATCGCGACGGCGTAGAGGGCGCAGGCGGCGAAGCCCGAGTACAGGGCCAGGTGCCACGGGGTGAAGATCGTCTCCGGCTTCTGGTGGTTGTGGGCCCAGCCGTCGATGAAGAGGCCGACGATCAGCCAGGCGCCGAACACGGAGCTGAGCATCCCCTGCCGCCACGTCAGCCGGGGCCGGGGCGGCCGGCCCACGCCCCCGGGCGCCGGCGCCGATCCGTCCCGAGCGGGCCCGGGCGTGTCACGAAGCGTTGTCGCCATGCTTGGAGTGATCGACGCGCGACCGGGTCGCGTTGAGGTCGAGTTCGGCGCCGGCGGAATGGGAGGCCCAGGCGGCCGCCGCCACCAGCACGGCGGCCAGGAGGACGACGTCGCCGGCCACCCACATGATCCCGGCGCCGAGGCGCTGGTCGTCCAGCACCGGCGGGCCCCAGGAGCGGGCCGGCTCGACATACCGCCCGTACAGGGGGCGGTCGGCCGAGTAGACGGCCAGGGCCACGAAGGTGTTCTGGGGCATGGCCAGGGCCAGGTAAAGCAGCCGGGCGGGGTGGGAGAGGCGGCGCATGGCCGCCCAGAAGGCGAGCCCCGACCCCAGGAAGACCAGGTGCTCGGCGGCGTGGGCGGCCGGGTTGCGGAGGGCCAGGTCGAACAGGGGCGAGAAGTGAACGGCCCAGCCGGCGGCGGCGAACGCGGCCCACCCGGCCAGGGGATGGACGGGCGGCAGCCCCGGGAGAGCGGCTACCAGCAGGGGCGCCGCCACCAGGGCGAGCAGCAGGTGCTGGACCATGTGCGCCGAAAGGAGGGCGCCGGCATAGGTGGCGACCGGCGACAGGAGGGCCAGCGCCACGACGGCCAGCCCGGCCGCGAACAGCCCGGGCCGGGGCCCCCGCCGGCGCAGGTACAGCGTCGCCGCCAGGGCGAGCAGCGCCGCCACCCCGGGCTCGACCGACCACCGCGCCAGGACCAGGGGCCACGTCGGCGGCGGTGGGGCGTCCGCTGCGGCCATGCTTGCTCAACTCGAAGGGCGGGAGGGGGTCTGTATAGAGTCCGGGCCAGATCGATGTCGCTGACGGAAACACCCACCGAAGAGATCGAAGGGCAGGCCGCCGCGCCGGAGGCCGAGGTCGTCCCGCCGTCCCTCGGCGGCGGGGCTGCGGCGAACGACCACAAGGCCGTGGGCAGCGCCTACCTCGGGTTCGCCCTCCTGTTCCTCGTCGTCGGCGGCGTGCTCGCCCTGCTCATGCGGGCCCAGCTCACCGGCCCCGACGGGACCCTGCTCAGCGACCAGGAGTACCGGAGCCTGTTCACCTTCCACGGCACGTTCTCGGTCTTCCTCTTCCTCCTGCCCGCTTGGGTCGGGCTGGCGACGATGGTCGTGCCGTTGCAGATCGGCGCCGGCCGCCTCGCCTTCCCCCGGCTCCAGACGATGTGCCTGTGGCTCACGGTGGTGGGCGGCGGCCTCATCACGGCCACGCCGTTCGTACCGGGCGCCAAGCGCATCATCTCCGGTTGGGCGCTCAGCCAGCCGATCCCCGGGGGGGCGAACTTCCGGGGCGACGCCGTCGAGTACCTGGTGCTGGGGATCGCCGTCGTGCTGGCGGCGACGGTCGCGGCGGCCGCCAACCTGGTCGTCACCATCGTCAAGCTCCGGGCGCCGGGCCTCACCGCCCGCCGCATGCCCCTGTTCAGCTGGTCGGCGCTGGTGTCGGGCTTCGTCCTGCTGCTCGCCCTCCCCGTGCTCATCGCCCTCATGGGGATGCTGTACGTCGACCACCACTACGGCGCCCAGCTCTTCTCGGGGTTCACCGGCAGCCGGGGCGGCGTGCCGGCCATGTGGTCGCGCCTGTTCTGGTTCGGGGCCTACCCGATGCTGTGGTCGTTCGTCATCCTCGCCCTCGGCGTGGGGTCGGACGCACTGCCCGTCTTCGCCGGCCGGCCCATCGCCGACCGGGTGAAGGCCATGGCGGCGCTGGGGGCGGTGGGCGTGCTCGCCTTCTTCGGGTGGGGCAGCGAGGTCACCAACCTGCCCCGCTCCCGCCTGTTCTTCGCCGCCGGCGCCCTGGCGGTGCTGGCGCCTGCCGCCAGCGTCCTGGTCAACTGGCTGCTCACCCTGCGGGCGGCCGCCGCCGAGCGGGGCCGCGACGAGGTCCGCCAGGGCCTGACGGCGACCCCCATGCTGTTTGTCCTGGGCATGCTGACGGTCCTGGCCGCGGGCCTGGGCGCCAGCGCCGTCTCCGCCGCCGCCGCCGGCCGCAGCTACCACACCGACTACTGGCAGGTCGGCCAGCAGCACCTCATGTACTTCGCCCCCGCCACCCTGGCGATCGCGGCCGCGGCCCACTTCTGGGGGCCCAAGGTGTGGGGCCGCCACCTCTCCCCCATGATGGGCAAGCTCGAGGTCCTCCTGCTCACCGGCGGCGCCCACCTGGCCTTCCTGCCCGCGCTGGTCCTGGGCTTGCAGAACATGCCGGTCCAAGCCAGCGCCTACGACGCCGGCGAGGGCTGGCAGGCCATGAACCTGGCCATGTCCGCCGGCGCCGCCGTCTTCGCCCTCGGCGCCCTGGTGTTCACGCTGGACGTGCTGGTCAGCGTGGCCATGCGCAAGGGCCGGCCCGCGGACCCCGACCCGTGGTCGGGCCACACCCTGGAGTGGACGGCGCCCACGCCGCTGCCCCGCCACAACTTCGACCGCGTGCCCGAAGTCCGCTCGGCCACCCCCGCGCTCGACCTGCGGGCGGCCGGAACGCCCGGCACGCCTGCCGCCGCCGAGGAGGTCGTCGGCGCGTGAGTCTCGTCCCCGCCTCGTCCTACCGCACCGCCCCCGCGCTGGCGCCCCAGCGGGCGCTGGCCCCGCCCCGCCCCCCTGGCGAAGTGCCCAAGGGGACGAACCTGACCGGCGTCCTCCTGTTCCTCATGGCCGACGCCATGATCCTGGCCACCTTGCTGGCGGTGTGGTGGACGATCAAGGGGGCGTCGCTCTCCTGGCCGCCCCAGGGCGTCGACGTGACGACCTACCTGCCGTCGGTGATCGCCATCACCGTCACCATGAGCTCCTTCTCCATGCAGTGGGCGGTGTCGTCCATCCGCCGCAACGACCAGCGCAGCGCCACCGTGGCCCTCATCCTCACCGCCTTCTTCGGGGTGGCGGTGGTGAACGCCCAGTGGTACTCGATGGTGCGGGCCGACTTCGGCATCGCCGACCACGCCTACGGCACTATCTACCTGCTCCTCATCGGCTACCACGCCGTGCACCAGGCGCTCGCCGTGGGCGCCTTGGTGTTCGTCGGCGCCCGGGCCGTCGTGGGCCACTTCGGCCGGGAGGGCTACGACCCCATGCGCGCGGTGGCCGCGTTTTGGCACTACTCCGTCGCCGCGTGGATGCTGATACTGACCGCCGTGTTCCTCTTCAGCCGCCACTAGCCGAGATCGCCTGACTGCTCCATGTTCACCTGGCCCGCCAAAGTCCTGCTCCCCCTGACTGCGCTGGGCATGGCCGCCGCCCTGGTCTACAGCGTGGTGGCCTCCGACCACGCCGGGATCACCATGTTCCTGGCCCTGGCCGGCGCCGCCGGCCTCGGGGCCCTCGCCGTCACCGTGGCGCGGGAGAACGAGTTCGCCCCCCAGGTGGCGGGCGACGCCCCGCCGCCCCAGCTCCGGCCCGCGGCCCCCGTCCGCCTCCCCGGCGGCCCCGGCTGGCCCGCGCTGGCGGCCCTGGGCGTCGGTTTCACCGTCCTGGCGTTCATCGCCGGCCCGCTCTACGCCATCGCCGGCGTCGGCCTCCTCCTTTTCGCCGGTGTCGGCTGGCTGGCGAGCGTGGCGTCCGACCGCACCCGCCGCACCGCCAACCTCATGCCCCTGGGCATCCCGGTGGTGGGGCTGTTCGCCATCTTCAGCCTGATGTTCTTCATGTCCCGCATCCTGCTGGCGGTGAGCGAGCAGGCGTCGACGTTCATCGCCCTGGCCGTGGCCGTGGTGATCATGGCCGTGGCCAGCGTGTTCGCCTTGAAGCCGCACATCTCGTCCCAGGCGATGATGGCCGCCCTGGTCATCGGCTCGCTCGTGATGATCGGCGGCGGCCTGGTGGCGGCCCAGGCCGGCCAGCGCCAGGTCGAGGAGCACGGGGGGCACGCCGAGGAGGTGGAGATCGTCTCCCGCGCCGTGGCCTTCAACCTCGACGAGATCCACCTGCCCGCCGGCGGCGAGGCTGCGATCAAGCTCGACAACCCCGACACCGTCCCCCACAACGTCGCCATCTACGCCAACGAGGCGTACAGCGGCCCGGCGCTCTTCCAGGGCGCGGTGATCACCAGCGGGCAGAGCATCACCTACCGGTTCGCGACCCCTCCCGCCGGCACCTACTACTTCCGGTGCGACATCCACCCGACGGTGATGACCGGCAAGGTCGTCGTCGCCTGATTGGACTGCGGGCGCGCCGACCGACGATTGTGAGACGTGTTGCGCAGGGACGTTCCCCCTCAGTGAAAAGGCGCTGGCGCGCCGCCGCGGCAGTCACGCCGCTGCTGCTGCTCCTCGCGGCCTGCGCCGGGAACGCGCCCCAGGACACCCTCGAGCCCAAGGGCCCGGTGGCCCGCCAGATCGACAACCTGATCAACCCGGTGTTCATCGTGGCCGGGGTGATCTTCGTCCTGGTCCAGGGCCTGGCCGTCTACGCCGTCATCAGGTTCAAGAACCGGGACGACGGCGCGCCGGAGCCGGTCCAGATCCACGGCAACACCCGCCTCGAGCTGACCTGGACGGTGATCCCCGCCCTCATCCTCGTGGCCGTCGCCGTCCCCACCATCAAGGTCATCTTCGACCTCTCCCGCACGCCTGCCAACGCCCTCGAGGTCACCGTCATCGGCCACCAGTTCTGGTGGGAGATGCGGTACGAGGACTTGGGGATCGTCACCGCCAACGAGCTGCACATGCCCGCGGGCCGGCCGGTCGAGATCACGCTGAAGGGCGCCAAGGACGACGTGATCCACTCGTTCTGGATCCCGCCCCTGGCCGGCAAGCAGGACATCATCCCGGGCCGGGAGAGCCGGATGAGCTTCGAGGCCGACGAGCCCGGCGTGTACCTCGGCCAGTGCACGGAGTACTGCGGCCTGTCCCACGCCAACATGCGCGCCACCGCGGTGGCCCACACGCCCGAGGAGTTCGACGCCTGGGTGCGCAACCAGCAGGCCGGGCCCCGCACGCCTGCGGCCGGCAGCCCGGCGGCGGAGGGCGAGGCCTTGTTCACGGCCAAGGGGTGCGCCGGCTGCCACACCATCGAGGGGATCGCCCAGGGGACGGTCGGCCCCAACCTCACCCACTACATGTCCCGCGCCGTCTTCGCCGGGGCCATGTTCGACAACACGCCCGGGAACCTCACCCGGTGGCTGCGGGACCCGCCGGCGGTCAAGCCGGGCTCGAAGATGCCCAACCTCGGCCTCACCCCCGACGAGATCGCCAAGCTCGTCGCCTACCTCCAGACGCTCAACTGAATGAGACACCTGATGACCCTCACTAAGTTGGCGGGGGCGTAGATGGCCATCGTCACGTCCCCCCAGCCGCCGTCGCCGGCCGAGCTGCCGCCGCCGCCCGGTTCGGCCCGGCCGTCGCCGTCCGGCTGCTGCGCCGGCCCACCGAGCCCCACGGCGTGTGGAACTGGATGACCACGGTCGACCACAAGAAGATCGGCGTCATGTACTCGGTCGCCGCCTTCTTGTTCTTCCTGATCGGCGGCATCGAGGCCCTGCTCCTCCGCGTCCAGCTCGGCTCGCCCGACAACACGTTCCTCAGCGCCGAGGCCTACAACCAGGTCTTCACCATGCACGGCACGACGATGATCTTCCTCGTCGTCATGCCGCTGTCCGCGGGCCTGGCCAACTACCTCCTGCCCATCATGGTCGGGGCCCGGGACGTCGCCTTCCCCCGCCTGAACGCCTTTGGCTTCTGGACGTTCCTCGTCGGCGGGACGTTCATGTACTCCAGCTTCTTCCTGGGCGGCGCCCCCAACGGCGGCTGGTTCGGGTACGCCCCCCTCACCCGGAGCATGCCGGGCCACAACATCGACTACTGGGTGTTCGGCCTCCAGATCCTCGGCATCGCCTCACTGACGGGCGCGGTGAACCTGATCGTCACCGTCATCAACATGCGCGCGCCGGGCATGAGCCTGTTCCGGATGCCGATCTTCGTGTGGATGTCGCTGGTGGCCCAGTTCCTGCTGCTCTTCGCCCTGCCGATCATCACCGTCGCCCTGTTCCTGCTCATGTTCGACCGGCAGTTCGGGGCCAACTTCTTCAACGCCGCGGCGGGCGCCGACCCGCTCTTGTGGCAACACCTCTTCTGGCTGTTCGGCCATCCGGAGGTCTACATCCTCATCCTCCCGGCCATGGGCGTGGTGTCGGAGATATTGCCGGTCTTCTCCCGCAAGCCCCTGTTCGGCTACCAGGTCATGGTCATCTCCGGCATCGCCATCGGCTTCATCGGCTGGGGCGTGTGGGCCCACCACATGTTCGCGACCGGGCTGGGGCCCGTCGCCACCGCCGCCTTCTCCGCGTCGACCATGTTCATCGCGGTCCCGACGGGCGTGAAGATCTTCAACTGGCTGGCGACCATATGGAAGGGGAAGATCCGAGTCACCGCGCCCTTCCTGTTCGCGGTGGGCTTCGTGACGATGTTCACCATCGGCGGCCTGTCGGGCGTCACCCACGCGGTCGTGCCGTCCGACACCCAGCAGACCGACACGTACTACATCGTCGCCCACTTCCACTACGTCCTGTTCGGAGGCTCGATCTTCGGCCTGTTCGGCGGCGTCTTCTACTGGTGGCCCAAGTTCACCGGCAAGATGCTCTCCGACCGCCTCGGCAAGCTCCAGTTCTGGATCATGCTCATCGGCTTCAACATGACCTTCGGGCCGTTCCACATCCTCGGCCTTCAGGGCATGCCCCGGCGGATTTACACCTACCCGGAGGGACGCGGGTGGGACTTCTGGAACTTCGTCGCCACCATCGGCTCGTTCCTCATCGCCGTCGGCGTGCTCGTCTTTATGTGGAACGTATGGAAGAGCCGCAAGGCGCCGTTGGCTCAAGAGGACCCGTGGGACGCCCGCACCCTCGAGTGGTCGATCCCTTCGCCCCCCCCGGAGTACAACTTCGCCGAGGTCCCCCTGGTGACGGCCCGGGACGACTGGTGGCGCCGCAAGTACGCCGAAGGCCCCGACGGCCGTCCCTCCCGCCGGGCCGAGCAGCCGGCCATCGTCGGCGCCGACCCGTCGCGGTACGCGCTGGCGGCGTCGACCGGCGCGGTTGAAACCGAGTCCGAGGCCGCCGCCGGCGGCGCCGACCACGACGGCGACCATGGCGCCCACGACGCCGACCACGACGAGCACGGTGGCGAAGGCGGGGCCGAAGAGCACGGCCACGGCGAGCACCACATCCACATGCCGTCGCCGTCGTACTGGCCGCTGCTCGCCTCGCTCGGCCTGGCCGTGATCTGCTACGGCCTGATCTACAAGTTCCTGCCCGCGGTGATCTTGGGCGGCGTCTGGATCCTGGGCAGCCTGTACGCGTGGGCCCTGGAGCCGGCCACGGAGCCGGAGCCGCCCGAGGAGGAGCTGTCGCCCTCCCGCGAACTCGAACCGGTGTCGCAGGGCTGATGGCCAACGTCACCCACTCCGTGACCGAGGGCAGCCACCACGAGCTGCAGCCGGCCCACCCGCCCACTTCCACCGGGCTCAGCAACGAGAAGGTGGCGATGTGGGCGTTCCTGGGCTCGGAGTGCCTGCTGTTCGGCGCCCTGATCTCGGTCTACCTGCTCTACAAGAACCAGAGCCTGCAGGGCACGATCTCACCCATCGACGTGTACGACATCCCCTACACGTCGGTGTCGTCGTTCGTCCTCCTGATGAGCAGCCTCACCATGGTGCTGGCCCTCGCCGCCATCCAGCGTGGCGACCACCGCCGCCTCCGGGTGTGGCTGCTGGCCACCGCCCTACTCGGGGCCACGTTCGTGGGCGGGCAGGTGTACGAGTTCACCATCTTCATCCGGGAGGGGTTGAAGCTCGACACCAACCTCTTCGGCTCCAGCTTCTACGCCCTCACCGGCTTCCACGGGGCCCACGTCACGCTGGGCGTGCTCATGCTGCTGTCGCTGTTCAGCCTCTCGCTCAAGGGCCGCCTGCCCACCGAGCGGGCCGAGACGGTGGAGCTGGTGGGCCTCTACTGGCACTTCGTCGACATCGTCTGGATCGTGATCTTCACGCTCGTCTACCTGATCAAGTGACCGACGCCACCCGCACCCACGACGCCGGCGAGCCGGGCCCCGTCGTCACGACGCCGCCCGAGGAGGGCGGGGCGAAACACGCCCACGCCCACCCTTCGGAGTGGGAGTACGTCAAGATCGCCCTGGTCCTCGCGGCCATCACCCTGGCCGAGGTCCTCATCTACTACGTCGAGTCCCTCGGCAACCTCCTCAACTACATCCTGATCGCCATGTCGCTGGTGAAGTTCGCCTTGGTCGTGCTGTGGTTCATGCACCTCCGCTTCGACAGCCGCCTGTTCCGGAGGTTGTTCGTCACCGGGCTCGTCCTGGCCCTGTTCGTCTACACGATCGTCCTCAGCACCTTCCACATCTTCACGCGTTAGAAGGTCCGTCGTGCCTGCGGTGATCAACCAGACCCGCGCCGGGTTCCCGGGGTGGCACTTCCACCCCGACGTGTGGGTGTTCGTGCTCCTTCTCGCCGGCGGCTACCTGCTGGCGGTGCGCCGCCACGGGGGCGTGGGCCCGACCGGCCCGACCGGCCGGACCGGCCCGACGAGCCGGCGGCAGGTCGCCTGGTTCTTGGCGGGCGTGGCGACCATCTGGCTTGGATCCGACTGGCCTGTGCACGACGTGGCCGAGGGGTACCTCTACAGCGCCCACATGGTCCAGCACCTCCTGGTCACCCTGGTGGCGGCCCCCATGTTGCTGATGGGGACGCCCGCGTGGATGGCGGAGCGGCTGCTCTCGCCGCGGTGGCTCTTCATCGCCGTCCGGGGCCTGGGACGCCCGATCGTCAACCTCCTCCAGGCCAACCTGGTGCTCGTCCTCAGCCACTGGCCCCTGGTGGTGGAGGCGACGTTGCGCCACCACCCGCTCCACTTCGGCGCCCATGCGGCCCTGCTGTCCTCGGCGCTGATCATGTGGCTGCCGCTGCTCAGCCCCCACCCGGCCATCCCCCGCCTGGGCCCGCTCATGCAGATGCTGTACCTGTTCCTGCAGACGATCATCCCCACCATCCCCGCCTCCTTCCTCACCCTCGGCCGGTCGCTGCTGTACCCCATCTACGGCGAGTTTCCCCGGCTGTGGGGCGCCAACGCCCTGACCGACCAGCAGGTCGCGGGCCTGATCATGAAGGTGGGGGCCGGCTTCTACCTGTGGGCGATCATCATCGTGATCTTCTTCCGTTGGTACGAACGGGAGGAGAAGAAACCGCGGGACGTGCTCCTTTGGGAGGACGTGGAGCGGGAGCTCAACCAGCCCAGCGGGACGCCCCGCCTCCAGTAGGGCGCCGGACTATCCCGGGGCCCGGCCGATCTCCAGCTCCATCGGGACCTCGACCGAGTCGGTGGCGGTTTGCACCACCGCGGTGATCGTCCACCGCCCATCCTGGGAGAGGGCGCTGGACGCCCCCCGCCAGCGCTGGTCGGCGTCCTTGGTGAGGGGGAGGGCGGGCGGGCTGACGTCGGCCCGGCCGGCCAGCTCGAACCGGAGGGCCACCCGCTCGGCCGCGGCCGGCCGGCCGGTGTCGTAGTCGACCACGATGGCGTCGAAGCGGTTGGGGCCCGCGGCGGCGGGCGCGACGACCAGCCGCACGCGGGCGGACGTGGCGAAGTCGGCCCCGGTGACCGTCGTGCCGAGCGGTCGCTGGAGGCGTTCGGCCCGGGCCAGCGACTCCGACGGGGGGAGGCCGGCGAGGACGGCGGTCGCGGCCAGGACGGCCGCTCCCACGCCGACCTCGAACCGCACCGTCCTCCGCAGGCCGGCCCACTTCGCCACGGTTGCGGCCGCCAGGTGGCGGTAGCGGCTCACTGCCCCGAGGGCCACGAGCGCGGCGAACAGCCCGAGCTTCACCAGCAGGGTGAGGCCGAAGCTGGTGTCGAGCAGCCTCGACCAGGCCCCCACCTCGTCCAACGCCCGCAGCGTGCCGGTCACGACGACCAGTCCCAGCGCGGCGGTGGCGACGGTCGAGAACCGCCGGGCCAGCCGGCGGCCCTCGTCCGCGCCCCCGGCCGCGCCCCCGTCCCGCAGGGCGAGCGACAGCCACGCCAGTCCGCCGACCCAGGCCCCCACCGCGACCAGGTGGAGCCACTGCACGCCGACGGTGAACCAGGGGACGGAGGAGGCGTCGGCGTGGCCGCTCATGGCCCGCTCCAGCATCACGAAGGCGGCGCCGGCGCCGACGGCGGCCACCGGCAGGCGGCGGGGCCGCAGGCTGGCCCACGCCACCGCCAGCCACGTCACCGCGACCGCCAGCGCCTGGGCCTTCAGCTTGTGGCCGGTGGACGACTC
>Ga0187893_10007302_pt1 | contig 18204 bp, 39 predicted proteins | sample MA1701074metaG_FD_139574 | JGI IMG/M metagenome (GOLD analysis project Ga0187893, IMG submission 139574) | White microbial mat communities from a basaltic lava cave in the Kipuka Kanohina Cave System on the Island of Hawaii, USA - MA170107-4 metaG ... | reverse complement strand
GTTTCATGGGGCAGCCTCCGAGCGGAGATGTAAGGATATTATACCACACCCTGTCAAGATTACCACACTCCCAGGAGCAGCAGGATCAGCCACACGACCGGGCTTGTCCACAGCAGGATCAGGGTGGAGACCCCCACAATCACGGCACCGCCGATTAGGACCTGCATGGTCAGACGGGCACCAACCACGAACGGCCCTCTCGAACTTCTGTCGTCAGGAGCCCCTGCTGGACCGCCATCTCGACCAGTGCGCCCGCTGCCTCCCGAGTGACCCCAGCATCCGACACGAGATCGTCAAGCACAGCGGATCGCCGGCGCGGCTCCGTCACCAGATCGGCCACTTGCTGCGGTGTCGAAGTCTCCTGCGCCTGCTGCTCCTGGGCTTCGGCCAGTGCTCCAGCGGCGGCGACCGCCAGCGTCTTCCGTGCCCAGGCATAGGGCTTCACATGAGCGATGGCGGCGGCCTTCATGATCGTCGCCAACTCATCGCTGGCCACGAACACCGTCATGATCCTCATTCCCCTCGCCATGTGACCCTCCTCGATCTCGGCGTCGTCAGATCATAGACCATCGCCGCGATGGCGGCACTGCCCACGAGCGCGATCTGGTAGGCTTCAACCGGCGGCAAGCGAAACACGATCATAAGACCCGGCGCAAGCACAACGGACAAAATCAGGGCCGTGATGAGCACCTCCCACGATTCGGGCAACATCAGAGTTCCGGCACGATCTCGTCGTCCCAGGCTTGAGAATGAGAGAGCCCGATGAGCGTGTGCCCGCCGTGGACATACTCTCCCTTTATCAGGACCAGTCGCGAGTGCTGCACCTTCCTGGCGTTTTCCGTCGCCGCTTCGAACGTCTCGCCATCAACGGGCACCTCAACGATAGCCACCACACGGAATTGCGCTCTGTAGGCCATTGGCTACTACTCCTCATCGACCGCGCCCGCGTCACCGGGCAGGAACGCAATCTCGACCCTCGCTCTGAGGAACCCTGGCAAAGACTTCAGCATCAGATTTCCTGCCATCTCACGAGACCGAACTATATCATCGACCTCGAACTCCTGGGTGAACCGCACGATGTACATTCAGACACCCCCCCCCTTGTCAGACTTCCCAGCGGGCCGTCCCTACATGCGCCCGGCCTTCATGTAGGTGTCCGTCACGGCACTAGGCCACGGATAGTGACGCAGCAACCTGTATGCCATGCTCCGAAGTTCCTTCCAGCCAGGCCGGTACGTCCGGTCAGAGGCTACACGCCTCAGCCAGTCCCGAGTGTCGCGGATGGCCCGCAGTTCCTCCAATGGGAGCGTCATAGGGCCACCCCCCTCGCGGCCAGAACGCCGAGCATCGCCACCACTCCCAGGATAAACCCGATGGCCGGGCCGGGGCTGCCTTCCGTGCAGCACACCCCGAGCGCGAAACCACACGCAAACGCAAATACCAGCCACCCTACGTGAGTCATCACTGCGACACCTCCCTTTGTCGTCCTCCCTGTCCGGTGCCCTAGTCGGGCCGGTCCACCAGTTCCGCCGGCCCGACCATCCGCCCTGACCGTATCATACCCCCGCCCGGCTGTCAAGGGGTTCTTTCCGGGGTTACTTCCGTGGGTGCGGCCCCAGGCGGCGAGTGGGGCCGCCGGGAGCGCGGCCCCTCGCGGGTCCTCCAGGGGGGCCTTCTCCCGAGCCAGGGGGTATGATGACCCCCCGCCAGGGGGTAATACTTACGTAGTATCTTACCCCATCCCATTGTGTATCATACCCCATTTTTGAGCCGGCTGCCTTGAACAGCCCGGCCGGTATTCAAGGCAGGCACGGCCGGCGCCGGCTGTCCATGGCTGTTGGCGGCCGATCCTGGACAGACTCCGGCGGGTAAGGAAGGTCCAGGTTGTTGCACCAGGGGGCAACAAAGTGGATCGTCAAAACCCGAACGATCCAGGGGGGAGAGGGTCGTAATGTTCGGGGAACCCCGAACGATGGGCAAAAGTTTAGGGCAACTGTCCTTGTGTCTCTGGGGCTAGAGGGAGAGAGTAGCCAGTCTATCAGAAAGTGAAGACAGCTTTGCCTCAGAGTTCGTGTCAGTGAGCGAGACTTTCTTGTCACATCTCTGCAAAAATAACGGGGACGTTTCCCCCCTTTTCCTCACCCGCGCGGAGGTGGTATCCCCCCGAACAGGCGTTCGCCCCAAAACACGAACGTTCGGCATTTCATACGAACATACGTTCGGCGAACCCATGTTCGTACGAACATACGTTCGGCACGAACACCTGTTCGTAGATTCGGGGAGGGACGGGGTACCCTCCTTCTACGCCCCTGACTGACCGTTCAGTGAGTCGATTCAGCCGGACCCCCAGCCTACACCGAACATACGTTCCCTATTGCGTTCTGGGCGAGACGTGCTATGATGCCATCAGTGAGACAGAACGACACTGACTAGGGACGGAGGATACGACGCCATGAAGAAGCGGGAAGTAACGGTCACTGGCACCTACGTCGGGCACGTGCGGGAATTGACGCCAGACGGCACAATGGCGACGCGGTTCAGGATTCAGACGGCCGACGGCGCGATCGAATTCATGGCTCCCGCGAGACTGGAGCGGTGGCTGGTGTCAGACCCGAGCGTGACGCCAGGCGCCAGGCTCACGGTTGAACTGTCCATCGATGGAGAAGCCGCCATCGCATTCGACGTCTGGACAGAGGATGAGATCGCGGCCCTCCGGCAACTGCACGACGTGAGCGGCAACGCTCGGTAGGCGCGGGCAAGGACACGAACACCCATAGAGATCGCCGGAGGAACCCTTCCGGCCGGTCTGCCACCGAAGACGGCGCGTATCACCTGCCCGGTTCCGTTGAGGGCGAGGGGTCAAACCTGGGGATGGACGCGGACCCTCCTGATCCAGCACGTTCACCTAGTCGCCCCAGTCTGAAGCCCCTCCTGCACCCTGGCGCGGCCGCCGCAGAAGCCCACCCGGCGAGGAACGTGGGGCCGAACAGGCTTCCCTCTCGCCCGGTGCGGCCGGCCGTCAGACCCAATCCTCTAACGGCCGCCCGCACCGTATCCCTCACGGAAGGAGGAACCCTCCCATGAAGGAGATGTTCATCAGCAAGTCTCGACGTGATGCACGATACCAGGAACTACGTGCACAGGGGCGGCAAGTGCGGAGGCGTAGTCTTCGCAATCAACGTCTGCACCCGCAGTACATTCAGGACGCGGCCGAGGAAGGCATCAGGTTTCAGGTAGGATTCGGGAACACAGACTACCTGCGTTCGTGGTCAGTATTGTACACCCTGGAGGCACCACGCGGAGGAACCTACTAGAAAGGGGCGCAGGGGAGGGAGCGGGCAGCGTTACTACTCCAGCATTGTGCGTCAGACGTGGGCAGTCTCTGGAGAATGCGGCCCCCCGCCCCTTCCCTATGCCGTAGTACTCGATTCCACGTAAATTGCCTGTCAAGCAATTAGTGGAAAATGGAATACAACGAAACTTCCAGCAACTGGCTGGAGAAGGCAACGGCACCATAAGAGGGAGGGAGGAGGACAACATGCGGCGGCTCGTCGAATGGAAAGCCGCTCGGATCGCCGCACAGGAACTAGCAAACCGCATACAGGTACCCGTCGCAATTCGTAGGACATGCGAATTCGGCAAAGACGGGTACAGCGTAACCCTCGTCTGTGTTATGGATGCGCGGGCCGAGATCGTATATCCAGATGTCCCGTGACGACGTGACCTACTAGGAAAGGAGGTCAATCTATACTCGATTCCACGCAAATTGCCTGTCAAGCAATTAGTGGAAAATGGAATACAACGAAACTTTACTACGGCGCAGAGGAGGCAACGGCACCATAAGCCCATATCCTGCAGTGATGGGAGGTTCGGAAATATGGCACACTTCTATGGCACACTGAAAGGGCAGAGAGGAGAAGCAGCACGGTTGGGCACCAAACTTTCCGGGCTCAAGACTATTGCGGCATCGCGGCAGGGTGCAGTACGGGTGTACCTGTGGGAGAAGGACGGCCGCGACTGGTGCGAGGTAGCCTTGATCCCTTGGCAAGGGAGAGGGGTTCAACGGTTACTTTACTACGGTGCCATTGACGGCCATGTATCAACGTGGTCACGGGAGGTATACACGCCCCTATCCTGGCTGGAGGCAGAACCGACGGGCAAGACACACAAACTAACCCCCAGCATGAACGAGGTAACGTCCTGCGTGATCTGCGGGAAACGGTTGTCTACATCCCGTGACCACGTTGATACATGCGGGCACCGTTGTTACCGCACCCTTTTGGAGCGGCAACGGAGTCTCACTGAGACCATCATACGCGACCTGGAAGGAGGTTAGCCTACCATGCGAGTAGCCTACGTTGAACTAGAGGTTCGAGACGACGCAACAGCAGAGGAGATTCGGTCGCGCCTTGACACTGCGCTTGTACTGCCGTACCCAACACGAGACGATCCTCACCATTACACTAAGCCATTGATTCGCGAGATTCGTGGGGTTGACGTGCAGACGCGAGCCTAGCCTTCGGGCAGAACGGTACGGGCCAGGGGCGACGTGCCTCTGGCGACTGCCAGACCGAAGGGAGAGGCCGGTATGCAGACAGACAAAACTTGGCTGGAGGAATGGCGCCGGACAGGGGCCGCTTACCGACGTGGCGATGCACGAACCCGACTTCGGATGCGCCGACGCGCATTGTACTTCGCCAGTCTTACCATCCATACACCCTGGCGCGAGTCCTACCGACGCTGGCAAGAGGGATTGCGGCCGGCCCTACCGGCCGCTATCACGTTCTGGCATAGGAGAAAGGGCCTTCATGCTGGACAATGGGTGCCGTTAAATCGCAGGTATGATGCCAAGTCACAATTCGCCCGCGCCCTACTCGGATTCGATAATGCTGCCTGTTTTGATACATGGATTAATCGAACCTTCGGGCTTATGAAGAAGAAGCAGTGGCATGGAAGCACGCAGTGGCAGTGGGCGCATTGGTTTCGTATCTACGGGCAGGTCTATCGAGACCAGCAGGGGACCATCATTCCGCAGCACTGCAACGTTCTGCGGTGGATTCGCACAGGTACAAAGCACAGAGAGTACGTGCAAGAAACATTCTGGAAGGGAGGCCAACTGTAATGGAGAAGCCAAATACGGTGGTGATCAGTATCGGCCGTAATGTCGGGAAGACCGACACCCTGTCTTTGGGCGACTGGGCCGCCTTCAAGTCTCACCTCAGGGCGACGGCGTTCAGGTATGGTACTCCTGTCTTTGCGGGTCAGGGCACAGGGGTGTATGAAGGCAGGGAAGAGGAATCCTACACCCTGATTCTGACAGACCTGCGGCCCGATGTATGGCCCACACTACGGGCAGACCTGGTCGATCTTGCAGACGTCTATGATCAAGAGGCAATCGCAGTGACGCATGGAACCGTGCAATTCATCCCAAACAAGGAGGAAGTGCAGACATGATGTCGCCAGGAGGTAGACAGGAACGTGCCGACAAGGCGGCGCGACATGCCCGGCACAACGGATACCGGCCGGTCATTGTGACAGAGGAGACGAAGGCACAGGCCCTGCGGGATTTAGCACAGGATAGACGGCCGACGCTGCAAGTGCCATTCCTCGGGGACTACGTGCCCGAGGGGTTCGTGCCGACTGAGACAGTGCTGTTTGTGGACACGTCTGGATTCGGGGGACCGTTCGAACGCGCCCTGACAGTTGAGCAATTTGTCCAGGCCCTGCGTCCTGGGTATGCGTATGCGATGATCGAGGCAGGGCAATTCCAGGCGTATGTCCAGGAGTTCGTCCCGCCGAAGACAAAGAGAGGAGGAGAGTAAGCCGTGGGATATCTCTCGTCCTACCGAGTTTTCACAAGAACGTGGTGGCGTCGGAATCCGGCGTGGCCGAGCGGCCTTGAACCCCACGCCGGGCGAAAGACCGTTCTTGCTCGGCATGTAACGAATGAAGAAGCCCGCCAGCTGTGCGCCGCGTGGAATCGCACCAACCCGCCAGGGAGACTGTCGCGCAAAGCCGAGTTTGAGCGGGAGTAAAGGACCGGACTAGTTCACGGATAAAAATAAGAGGAGGCGAGTAAGCCATGGGATACCTTTCGGCCGTTGAGATGCGCGAGCATGCACCATCGGAAGACGCTGCCCTGCGGTGGCACCTGTTCTCAAATCACTTCCCTCCGTTGCCGTCTGGGATTCTGCCGGTGGCGAAGCGGGTGCTACGGTTGATTCGCGCCGGACGCACGACAGCCAAGGTGCGCCTGCCCGATGGGGTCCTGTATCGTGGGCAGACGCACGCCCCTGTCCTAGTCTGTGCGGAGGCGTGGCACCTGGACGCCTTCTTGACAGAATAGGGAGAGGAGGAGTAGACTATGGGCATGAACAGAACAGACCTGACATTGGGGCGAATCGAACGAGCGCGTACTGCCCTGCGCCTTGTGATCGGCACCCGGCAGACGGCGGCCAGATACGGGCAGGCGCTGCCTGCGCTGGTGGATGCTGACCATGCGCTAGAGAAAATGCTTTACGCCGAGCGGTTGGTACAGGTGCAAGCCCTGGGGAGAGACGACGACTAGACACAGAGGAGGAGGGGCGAAACGTGAAGCCAACTGACCCTCTCGTTGTGCTAGACGTACGAACGAATCGGGCCGTGATCCGCGCCTTGCTGTTCAGTGCGTATCCGGCATTGACGGGCGAGACCGAGCGCGGGCGGCGAATCCGAAAAGGCCGTGCGCGAGCGGCTGACTTCATGTTGCGACGGTTTGGATCAACGTCCTTTGACGGATCATCGGTGAGGTTCCCACCATGAACCCGAATCAAGCATGGGAACTGTGGGCGACTATGCGAGATGACGCGCTCGCGGCCCGTAGTGGGGAAGCGTTGGACCTGTGGGCGTTCATCGCCAAACGAGCGGGCACAGATGCGCTGGTCATTCACGCCGGCTATTCCCTGATTGCACGACTATTAGGCAAGCCGTCATTAGCCGAGTTCTATGCCAGTTGTCTGCTGGAGTCCTATCGGCGTCGGATGGTGAACTAATGCCACGGTATCAGGTCACTCTCACAGTAGTACAGGTAGACAGTGCCCTGCGCGAGCCTCCCATATCAGTTCCCCGTCCAGTGATGACCGCGCAAGAGTTTCTTCGGTGGCTGGCCGATCAAGATGGGGCGGCCCGTCTGCGGTTCGAAGTGAAGGATGATCAGACACAACGGTTCCGGCCAAACACAGAGAAGGGGAAGATGCGTGGCAGCGTGGGATACTACGCCACGGGGAAGGTGGATGTGCCCGATACCGGCGGCAGTTGACAATCCGGCGACAACTATGGTAGAGTAGTAGACAAAGTCCAAAGGAGGAATTGAGATGAGAGAGGTCAAGGCCGGCGCGGCGTTCTTAGACGTGCGGGTTCCGGGGTGGGTAAATCGGATCGACCTCGATACTCTAGACTTGGCAAGAGGCAATTCCTGCGTACTCGGACAGTTGGAGGGAACGGCGGATGGAGGCACGACCGCGTTCGAACGAGCGGTACGCCGGATGTTCGGGGGCGACTTCGGTGACCTAGAGATCGCAAAGACGGTTGCTGCTCTGGGGTTTAATGGGCTTGGGCACAGAGACGGTTACTCCACTTTCTGCGCTCGTCTCACGGTGGCCTGGAAGCAACTGATCCGGGATCGTCGGCGTCGGGCTCGGGTCTGATGCCCCGTCAACCTGCGCCGTTCGCTGTCGAGCCCTACCGGCCCGGCAAGTGCGAGTACCGTCTGCCGGCCGGTCAGCAATGCAAGGCACCGGCCGAAGTGTCGGCTAGCGTTGACGGCCGGCCTATCATCACGGTCTGTGACCAGCACTTCCTGATCGTCAATCCTCCACGGATCGGCGGGCCTATACCGGAAGGCTATAAGCCGACCGAGCCCGTTGCCCGATACTACAAGGAGGCTGCGAAAGAGCATGAGATCGATGGCAACTAAGACAAAAAAGGGCGATAGGGAGGATATCCCCCCTAGAGCGCGAGAGATAATCACGCCGAGCGCCTACGATCATGAGGAAAGAGTCCTACGTCGAACCCTCACACAGGCTGCCCGAGAGAAAGAGCGCCCCTCAGAGTGGGAGGAAGCCTTTCGGTGGCTGAGGCGGCGCTGCATCATACCGACTGGTCGAACTGAAAAGAAGGCGGTGCGGCCAAAATCCAAAGTGGGGCGTGCGAAAGCATGATGAGCCTGCCATATATCCTTGTGGTATTGATTCTGCTGTCACTGCTAGTCCCGCTGCTTGAATCGACACCACGCCCGGCAGAGACTCCGATTGTCGCCCTGCGTCCTCTTGGTGACGTGCGACTGCGGATCAACGTGACCGCTACGGCATACTCCTCGACACCTGACCAGACCGATAGTGACCCATTTATCACGTCATCCGGCAAGCACGTCCGACATGGGACCCTGGCCCTCAGTCGGGACCTCTTGCCGTTGTTACCGTTCGGGACTAAGGTATGGCTGCTCGTAGGCCGACAAGCGGCTGAGTTCACAGTCGAGGATACGATGGGGCCGAGTGCCAAGATGGCTGTCGATGTGTGGATGGAGACCCGTGAGCAGGCCAACAAGTTCGGAAGACGGCCGGCCGTAGTGGAGATGTGGAGATGAGCGGGCTGCAGCGGGGAGCCTGGGACCTGTCGTGATGCCGCACGTCTTCTGTTCCCGCTGCGGTAATCTGATACCAAGCCGGCAGGTCCGAGACCTGGAGCGCCGTGGATTGGTGGTTGTTGAGGCTCTGTGCCCAGAGTGTAGTGAGTCGGGGGGTACTAAGTTCGAGACCGACTTTAGGACTGACGAGTGACCTACGCTGTCCCGAAGGAACTTGCCGAGCGCCGGCAGTGGGTGGCATGGCGAACCGATGTGCGGGATGGGCGGCCAACCAAGGTGCCGATCAACCCACACACCGGACACCTGGCGTCCACGACAGACCCTGAAACGTGGGGCTCCTATGAGGAAGCCGTTAACGCCGCCGATCTCTACGAACTGAACGCCCAACTTGGCTTCGTCCTTACGGCTGACGATCCTATCGTTGGCATCGACCTGGACAAGTGCGTATCTCGTGATCCGCCAAGCGTAGCCGATTGGGCATTGAACATTCTCAACCTTCTGAACGGATACGCCGAGTTCAGCCCGAGCCGAACCGGACTGCACATTCTGGTACGGGGCGAGTTACCGGCCGGCCATAGGTCTCGGGCTGAGTCCGGGGCTGGGAAGATCGAAGTCTACACACACTCACGCTTCCTTACGTTCACCGCCGAGGCACTGCCGGGCTCGACGCGCGACATTCCAGACCGACAAGCGGCCCTTGCTGAGTTCTATGCCAACGTCTTCCCCGATCCTGGCCCGGACCTGAAGGCACCGCTGCCCCTGGCCGTGCCGCCGCTGCGAATCGGCGACCGGCTTCGCATCTTGGTCGAGCGCGGTTGGCATGAAGGGTGCGGATTCCCGAGCGCATCTGAACTAGACTACGCCGTGGCATCGGAGATGTTGAAGGGCGGGTACTCAGAGGCTGAAGTCGTCTGGGTGTTCAAGACGCCTGTGTTCGGCTTCAGCCGGGGGAAGCACCGGAGGGATGACTACATTCAACGCACGGTAGCGGCAGCGAAGGCGGCCTTGCCAGCCGCTACTCCGACTCGCCGGCTTCGGTCGTTCACTTTGGCCGATGCCGCCCGTGAGGACTGGCCGATTCCGATGCCCGTCGTGGATCGGCTTGTATACCCGCAGTCAGTCACGCTGATTGCTGGCCCACCAAAGGTCGGCAAGACCTTCCTTGTGATGCAGTTGTTGGCCAGCATCGCCTCGGGACGGGCGTTCATGGGAGAGTTCATCGTGCCCGAGGCACTGCGCTGCCTGCACTTCACGGCTGAGACTCCCGACGCCTACTACTGGCATCGGTGGCGGTCACACTTTGATCCGCTGTTTCAGTCTGTCCGTGCGAACATTCGGTTCTCGACCGAGAAGGGACTCGGAGTCGTTGAGGACTATGGGGCAATCGCCGATCTGGTCAATTCCACCAAGCCGGCCGTTGTCGTGTTCGACACCTGGATTCGGTATCACGATGCCGATGAGAACGATGCAGCCGAGATGAAGCAGGCTATGACCCAGATCGACAGGCTCATTGAGACATTCAACCTCAGTGTCATCATTGTCCATCATACGCGGAAGGCCGCGTTTGAGGAAGTGGCCGATGCGATGAGCCTCATTCGCGGCACGGGGGTCCTCCGGTCACACCCGAACGTCAACGTGGTCATGCTGCCATCAAAAGCGGAGTATGACGAAGGGACTGTGAAGCAGGTCCGAATCACCGTAGAGAGTAACTTCGATCCGCCGTTCGATCCGTTCATGGTCGTGCGGGGTGAGGGCGGACTGTTTGAGCGAGCGCAGGCCGTTGACATTCCGGCAGCGGCCATGATACGATCTGTCCTACAAGGGCACGAGGGGGCGCTGGCGATCCCGTTACTGCACAAGATCATCCAACAGGACTATGGAATCGCCAAGGGGATTGTGATGAAGGCCCTGCACTCAGGACGTATGGCCGACGTGAAACTGGAACAGCGAGAGGGCCGCGAGTGGGCGGTTCTCACGACAGAGGGGGGACAGAACAGTGGTCAGTCTCAGACGCCAACAGATGCGGGCTAACATCCCGGCCCGAGTCCTACAGTTGGAGAAGAGTTTTGGGAACCTTACGCACATGCTGATCTCAGCCGGCGTACTAGAGATCGACAGGTCCGGACCGCAGCCAATCATTCGGGTCAAGAACTCAACGCTGGCGGCCCCGGAGGGTGAACTAGGGCACGACGAGGAGGCCGGATTCGAGTGAAGACCTCGTTCGGCTACGAGTTCAAGACGACGCCCCGTCAACATCAGGCTGAGGACCTAGAGCGCGGCTGGCTGAAGCCGGCCTGGGCTCGCTTCCATGAGATGCGAACCGGCAAGGGTGTCCTCACGGTCTATGAGATGGATGCACTAGCACAGGAGGGACTGGCCTCGCGGTTCCTGATCGTGTGCCCGAAGCGCGTGATCTCGACATGGATGGAGATGATTCACACCCACGCACGAACGCGGTTCGCTGTTGTGCGAACTCCCTCACGCGCACATCCCTTTGAGCCCGCCGGGCATCCGGGTATCGTATTACTAAACTACGATATGGTGTGGGCACGGCAAGATCGCCGCCTCACGGCCAGTTCGGTACTTGTTGATTGGCAGCCTGAGTACATCGTAGCCGACGAGGCCCACAAGATCAAGAACCGAACTTCGAATCGGGCTAAGGCGCTGCATGTCCTGGGCCGTATGGCGAAGTTCCGCCGAGCGTTGACTGGGACCCCTGATCCGACCTCCTGGGCTGACTACTGGAGCATCTATAAGTTCCTCGATCCGTCCGTGTTTGGGACATGGACACAGTTCGTCGGTCAGTATCTTGTGCTCGACTGGTGGCGGAATGTGGTCGGCTACCGAAACACAGACGACCTTGCCAAGAAGGTCCACTCGATGGCGTCAGTTATCAAACGCGCCGATTGTGGTGATGTGCCGGCCGAGGAAGATCGCGCCGTCTCCGTACCGCTGCACGCCGCTGCCAAGAAGGTGTACACAGACCTTGCCCGACGGATGCGGCACGAACTGGAGGAGAACCGCACGGCGTCGGCAGCGATTGTGCTGACCAAACTCCTCCGGCTGGCTCAAGTCACTGGAGGGTTCGTGCGGCTTGACGATGGCACCGATCAGTGGCTGCACATGGGGAAGATCGACGCACTGCTCGACATTCTAGAGGAGGTACTGGCCGATGCCGGCGCACGAGTGGTGGTATACTGCCGATTCAGAGGGGAGATCGAACGGGTCAGTGCCGCCATTCGAACTTCGCCGACTCTTCGGGGCGTTGAAGTCCTGGAACTCCACGGCGATAGTGGTGACGACGCCCCGATCCGACAGCGATTTGAGCATGATCCGCGTGCGCGAGTTCTCGTCTCTCAGATCGCGACTGGCAGCCTCGGTCTTGATCTGTCGGTTGCTGAAACGGCCGTGTTCTATTCGTGGGACTTCGATGCGGCGACATACCGTCAGGCCCGAGACCGTATCTGGAAGTCGAAGGGGAAGGTCACACGGATTCATCTCGTGGTCCCGGACTCCATCGACACGACGATGCTCAAGGTGGTGCAGGGCAAGATGGAACGCAGCGCCCTGCTCCTCGACCGCTGGAACGATCTCGTACAGGGGCGTGTAATGTGATTCCGAAACTCCGACCACGGAAGCCGCCAACCTTCGAGGGCTTCGGCCGTCACGTTCTGGGCGAGGGGCCAACCCCGTGCCGTCTGATGATCGTCGGCGAGGCCCCCGGCGGTAACGAGGATCGCCTTGGCAGGCCATTCGTCGGGCAAGCCGGTCAATTGCTGGTCGAGTGCCTGTTGCGTGTTGGGCTCAAGCGTGAGCAGGTTTACATTACGAACGCCATACACCGGCGACCCCCCGCTAACCGCAAGCCGACGACTGCCGAGGTCAAGGCCGAATGGGCAGAACTCGAAGGTGAACTCGAACGAGTCCAGCCGGCAGTTGTCGTAGCGATGGGAGATACGGCGCTTCGTGCGTTGACGGGCAAGGCCGGGATTACGAAACATCGGGGCATTGAACTATCCCTGGGTGGGAGTATGCAGATTCTCCCAACCTTCCATCCTGCCTACGCACTACGAAATCCGTCCATAACGGAGATCATTGTCGGCGATCTGAGGCGGGCCGTGGGTCTCTTGGCTGGCAGCCTACCGACCGGAGACGTACTTGTGCAGACTGTCTCCGATCTACGCTCCTTGTCTGACACTGACCGTGATGCGCTCGTCCAAGCGCCGGTGCTGGCCTACGACGTGGAGACGGCCGGGCTTGACCCCTCCGACCCTGAGAAGGTCATGGTGGGGATTGGACTATCCGCCACCGGCGACCGTGCGTTCTACTTCCTCCCCCCAACGTGGCGGTGGCTCGCTGCGTATGTATTCTCAGGAGCGCACAAGTACGTGGCGCACAATGGGAAGTTCGACAACCGCTGGCTCAGACGGTACGGCATTGAGATCACACAGACCTTCGATACAATGCTGGCCGCCTACCTGCTCGACGAGAATCGAGGGTCGTTCAAGTTGGAACGTCTGGCGGTCGAGATGTTGGGGGTGCCGCCCTACCACACCGATACTGAAGAAGCCTTGACCGATGGGCGGGCGGCGGACCTCGACCCTACTGTGCTTGGGGCTCGGTGTGGTCGTGACTGCGCGTATACCTTCCGTATCTACCAGCAGCAACGAGAAGAACTCCTCAAGGACACGGGCCTCACCCACATCATGCAGCACATCCTCATGCCCTTGTCTAGGCTGTTGGAGCAGGTTGAAGGAGCCGGCATTCCCATCGACATCGGCCTCCTAGAGCGCCGACTGGAGATCGTCGTTCAGCAGGCACTGAGCCACGTTCGGGACATGAAACAGTTGACTGGCGACTCCATCAACTTCAACTCATCACAAGCCCTAGCCCGTGTGTTGTTCGAGCAATTCAATCTGCCGGTGGTCAAACGGACACCGGGAGGAAAGCCGTCTACTGACAAGACCGTACTGGCAGAACTCAAGGACCGGCACCCATTCGTGCAGCATCTCCTGGACTACCGGAAGTGCATGAAGTACGAGTCGGCCTACTATCGCCGATGGCAGGATAAGGCCCAAGACGGGCTGCTGCGGGGGAACTTCTGGCTTATCAATGTCAGCAAAGACCGGGCCGGCACCCGTACTGGCCGCCTGTCGGGAGACCTTCAGCAGATACCCCGGCAGTTCAAGGACACGCCTGAGCATCTCCGCCTCAAGGACCTGTTCATCGCCCCACCCGGCTTCGTGTTCCTGGAGGCCGACTATTCGCAGATCGAATTGCGATGTGCGGCGTGGCTGGCAAACGAGCCAGCGATGCTGGCCGCCTACCGTGAGGGTCGGGACTTGCACACCGAGACGGCACGAGCCGTGCTCGGAGCCGAGAATCCCACGGAGCAGGACCGATCTCGTGCCAAGCCCGTGAACTTCGGATTCCTCTACGGCATGGGGGCTGAGAAGTTTCAGCGCTATGCCCTGACCGAGTACAAGGTACGGTTCACTCTGGAGGAGGCCGAGGCGATCCGGCGCAAGTTCTTTGCCACGTTCCACGGGCTCCCACGGTGGTATCTACGCCAAGAGATGGAGGTCAAGCGGACCCGACAAGTGCGCGGGCCGCTTGGACAGATTCGTCGACTGCCGGACATCCGCAGCCCTGATCGCCAGTTACAGGGTGAGGCTGTGCGGCAGGCGATCAACACGCCGGTCCAACAGGTTGCTACCCAACTCCTGTTCTTGGCGGCCATCGAGTTCCGGCCAGCACTGGTCGCCGTGGGCGGAGAGATCGTCAACCTTGTCCACGACTCCTTCTTGGCCCTGTGCCCGGAGCCGCTAGTTCTGCTGGTGGGGAACACGGCGATTCACGTTATGACCAAGACCGTGCCGCGTATTGTGCAGGACAGGTTCGGAGTCACGATCCCGATTCCCCTGGAGGCTGAAGTCAAGGTCGGCCGCTCGTGGGGAGCGATGCAAGGGTTGACAAAGTACCTGGAGTCTGCTACGGTAAGGGCATAGACTGACGGGAGGTACTGAAATGTCAGACCTGCTCTTAGAGGAAGCGAAGGAGGAGGCACGAGTGATCGCCTCTATCTACGAGGTCGATCCGGTGAAGGCTGGTCGGTACGTGTTGACACTGTGCAAGACGGCCTATAACAGCGGGGCCGAAGACGCGATGGAGCGTGTGTTTCCTCGAACCACCCGGCCGCAGCGACGGACCAAGTTCCGGGAGGGACGCGCCGATGGGTAGAGCGATCCAATACAGTGTCTATCTCCTAGCGAAGTGGTCGATGACTCCTTCCTGTTCTGCCGGGCTGATTGGTGGTGTACTCTGGTCAACTGGTTGGACCCTGAGTACGTGGGCGGGGAAGGAACGGACAACCAAGAGCCTGACAAGGGACCTGCTTGGAGAGCATCCCGTATCTCACCTCCCCGCCCATGACCGAAGGACGCCGACCTATCACAATACGGCCGAAGCGGCAGGCCGTCATCAAGCGCCTCGATGCTGAGGAGCAAGCCCGACAGGCGCGGAAGTACCTGAACCAATCGTACTTCCAGAGCGGCCAGGAGTGGAAGATTCCAGTAGAACGATCCAAGTTGTTGAGGGGGATGCAGCCATGACTCAGGCCGTTCCACTTTCCTTCAGCCAACTCAAGGTCTTCAAGCGGTGTCCGTACCGCTTCAATCTGGAGTACAACCAAGGTATCCAGCGAAACACGAAGGGGTTGCGGCTGGCCGAGGGAGACTTCATTCATCGTCTGCTGGCCCATCTTCATACACCGTATGATGGTCCGCCGTGGCGGAGCGTCTGGGAATCCATCAAGGACGAGTATGCCGATGCGGCGTTCTTCGAGGAGGATGCCGAAGAAGTTGTCGGTCTCTCGGATCGGGTTCTCAACATCGTGGGACGCTATGAACAACAGGTCGCTCCCATATTCGCGGAGGTTGTTGCCTTTGAGCATGAGTTCCAAGTAGACTTATACGGCGTGCTGGTCGTCATCAAGCCTGACCTGCTTGTGCGAATCAACGGCCAACTCTGGCTCGTGGACCACAAGACGGTGCGAGACTTCCCCGAGGCCATCGAGGAGGAACTCCGGTACGACGACCAGATCAGTCTGTACCTATGGGGGCTGCGGTCGTTGGGCTTCGATGTCATTGGGGCCTACCACAACTGTATCCGTACCCGGCTACCGCGGTTTCCCGGCTTCACGCAGAAGGGACTCCTCTCTCGGGCAGCCTGTGTGACAGACAAAGAGACGGTGATTGAAGGATTCCGAGCATCAACAAGCGAGAACGCGCTTGACTTGGAAAACTACCTTGCCACGATGAAAATGTCCGAGTTCTTCAAGCAGGTCCCCACGTTTCGGTCGGATCGGGTTCTGGATCAGTTGGCCCTTGACTACCGCCGGACCTATGGTATGATGGAGGAGGCCAGTCGGAAGGGGCCGTGGGCCAGGTTCATGCAGCGAGACTGTACCAGATGCCCAGTGCGGGAACTATGCCTGGGGGACCTTCACGGAGCCGACACGGAGGCGATCATGCATACGACATTCACGACTCGTGAGGGACGCCGGCAGGCCAGGGAGATACCTGCCGAACTAATGGAGGAGGTCGGGGGATGAAGTACACGCAGATCAGGCAGGCACTGGAAGTGTTAGAGGCTCAGGTAGCCGGACCCATTGTACGGTTGGTCGTCCCGTTTCCTCATGGGACAAGCGCGTCCTATAATACGGCGCTTGCTGCGCTCGGCGCACGTCGCAACCCCACCGGGGACTATGTGCTCTCTGAAGACCCACTAGACGACCCCGATTACTACGCGGCGAAGGTGGACGCATGACGATCCCGGCGTTCGACCCAAAGGAGTTTGCCAAGACGATTCGGCCTATCCCACCGGCCAAGGATGTGTGGCTGAAGGCCACAGTCTACGGTGATAGCGGCGTGGGCAAGACCCGGCTCGCGGCAAGCCGGCGGCAGGGCAAGGTCCTGTTCGCCAACATTGAGAACGGCTATCTCAGCATCGCGGGCAGCGGGATCAACAAGGTGGACCTGGAGACGTACAAGCACTTCCAGGACCTGTTCCTCTACCTGAAGACGCAGGATCATGGGTTCGACACCCTCTGGGTAGACTCGTTCACGGAGGCGCAGCGGTTCGTCGTGGCTGAGGTGGCACGGGATAAGGTCGGCCGGCGCGAGTCCAAGGACCCGTACAAGTTGAGTCTGGAGGACTACGGGCTGGCGACTGAGAGGCTTCGGCAGTGGGTCTGGGACCTGCGATCCCTGCCCATGCACGTCTTCTACGTCTGTCTCGCGCAGGGGGTGGTCGCCAAGGGGGAGATCGTCGTCAAACAGACCATCGCCACGACGGCCAAGTTGGCGGCCTCGCTGTATGCCTACTCCGATCTCGTGGCGTACTATAACATCGAGGAGGCGGTAGTCCAGGAGACGCAGCAGAAGGTCGAGGTCCGGCGGCTCCACCTTCAGCCGACCGGGGACTTTGTTGCGAAGGCCAGGATGCCGGTGGGCACATCAATGCCGGCATCACTCGTGAACCCGACGCTCGACAAGATCATCGGGCTGTACCGTGGTGAGACCAAACCAAAGGAGGGGACAGCATGAGCCAGATGGAGGACTACGACATTGACTTGGGATCAGCCGAGGCCGCCAATGCGCTTGGCGGATTCGAGCCGATTCCGTCCGACGACTACCTTGCTCGGGTGATCGTCAAGGAGTTGGGTGCCTCGAAGAATGGGTATCCACAGGTCACGCAGGAGATGCAGGTGGTCGAGGGTCCGTACACAGGCCGCACGGTGAGGGAGTGGGTCGTGTTTGGCCCGAAGTCGGCCCCGTTCATCAAGGCCAGGTTCATCGGGCTCGGGCTCGCACTGCCGAAGGGCTCGCTGAAGGCGGCGGCACTGGCAGAGTTCTACGCCCGAGAGGCGACCGGCAAGTTAGCATGGATCACTGTGGGCCAGGACGAGCGCGGTGATAAGGTGTACAACACCGTGCTCAACATCCGTCGCTACTCAACTGGCAGCACGTTTGGGAACAGCCAGCAGGATGCGGCAACAGTCTCTGAGCGGGAACTGGAGGAGGCTCCCTTCTAGCCGCATGGCACAGGGACCCGAACGCCAGTACACGGATCGACTACTCCGAGCCTTGCGGCTACTGCCGTTCTCGGAGTGGGATAAGATTGGGGCAGGCCCGTGGCAACCACCGGGCCTGCCCGACATCATCGGCTGCGTCCATCGTGTCTACGTTGCCGTTGAGGTCAAAGAGGCTTCCCGCAAGACTGAGCCTCGGGGCGGGTTGACCGAGAAGCAACAGGCCAAACTCGCGCGTCTGCGGTCAGCCGGGGCTGTCGTCGTCCTCGTCTACACGAGCAATGATCCAACAACCGCAGCCACGGAGATCGCTACGGCTGTGAGAAGGGCGGCGCTGGAGACACTGAACGGGGGGGAGGAGCAGACGTGAGCGTGGATACGAGTGGCCGATGTAGTCAGTGTGGGCAGGTTCTACTTCATCACTATCCAACCGCCGCAGCGGCGAGCTCGCCCCTCGACTTCGAAATCTCAAAGGAGATCACTCGTCTCC
>Ga0187893_10007301_pt1 | contig 18204 bp, 14 predicted proteins | sample MA1701074metaG_FD_139574 | JGI IMG/M metagenome (GOLD analysis project Ga0187893, IMG submission 139574) | White microbial mat communities from a basaltic lava cave in the Kipuka Kanohina Cave System on the Island of Hawaii, USA - MA170107-4 metaG ... | reverse complement strand
GTCGATGCCGTGCGCCGACAGATAGGGATGCTCGACCATGTATTGTTCGCAGGATTCACCCATCGCCCAGCCGTCGAGCTGGCCGAGGGCCTGCTTGCCTGCGCTCCCACGGGCTTCACGCGTGTGTTTTTCGCGGACTGTGGATCCGCCGCGGTCGAGTGCGCCCTCAAAATGAGCTTTCAATACCATCGGCAGTCCGGTGCTCCGGAACGCTGCTCGTTCGCCACGCTCGAAAACGGCTACCACGGAGAAACTCTGGGAGCGCTGGCCGTTTGCGGGCAGAACGCCTACCGCGCAGCGTTCGAACCACTGCTGACGGACGTCATCCAGCTGCCAGTTCCGAGTTTTCCAGACCACGTTCACGACGACGCGAGCCTCGAGCTCGGCACTGACGATGTGGCGCTGACTCGTGCGGTCGAGCTCATCGAGGCCAACGCAAACACGTTGGCAGCGGTGATCCTCGAGCCAGTCGTGCAGTGCGCTGGACGCATGCGCGTGATCGGTGCGGGGTTCTGCAAACGGATCTCGGAGACCGCGAGACGCGTGGGCGCCCACGTCATCCACGACGAGATTGCCGTAGGCATGGGCCGCACCGCACGCATGTTCGCAAGCGAATGGACCGGCACCCGACCGGATTTCCTGTGCCTCGGCAAAGCTCTATCCGGGGGTATTGGTCCGCTCGCCTGCGTGCTCGTCGGCGAAGGCATCGATCAGGCGTTTGCAGGCTCACCAGCGCGGAGCTTTTTGCACAGTCACACTTACACCGCCAACGCGATCGCTTGCGCGGCCGGCCTTGCGAGCCTCGAGCTGTTGCGAGACCAGCTGCTTCCAACCGCCCCTGCCATGATCGAACGCTTGGCCGAAGCACGCCGGCACGTCGCCGACCGTTGTAGAGCGGTTCATCACCACCGACAACTCGGAAGCATTGTCGCGTTCGACCTCGATGAAACCGTGGCAAGACGCGTGCACGATGGTCGTGTCGGCCTGGCGATTCGCATGGCGGCGCTCCAGCGCGGTGTGTTGCTTCGCCCGCTACACACCACCGTATACTGGATGCCACCCCTGACACTGGACGATCACGCGCTGGCGCAGCTCGTGGACGGAACCGCAGGCGCGATTCAGGACGTGAGCGGTTGATCCGAACGCTTCACGAGCCCGTCATCGCATCGTCGACCAAGGCTCGCAGCTGTGCAATGTCGAACGGCTTCTCGACGAACGCGCAGCAGCCTACGTCGAGCGCCTGCTTGCGTTCCCACTTCATGACGCCAGCGCTGATGGCAATCAGCGGGATCTTGGACAACGATGCATTCGCCTTGAGCTGGCGGGCGATTTCGAGGCCATCCATCCCCGGGAGATCGAGGTCCAGCAACACCACGTCAGGTCTCATGCCCTGAACCATCTCCAATCCACTCGGGCCGTCCTGGGCCCCGGTCACGTCGTAACGCCCCGTGGATTCGAGTACCCGCCGCACCAGAGCGAAATTGGCGGGATTGTCCTCGATGTAAAGCACCTGTTTGCGAGTGCTCACGACCACTTCAGTCTACCACCACGGAACAACGGTTGGGATACACTGCCCGCGCGGTGCCTGCCCCACGTGGTCGTGCCCGATCGCGTCGGGCCGTGCTCTTGACCTTGATGGTCGTTGGCCTGTTCGTTCGGTGGGCGAACGCACGCACGTCGGAGCCACGGGTTTCGGCCCCACCCCGGCAAACGCGTCATCTCGTTGTCGATCGAATCGACATCGTCGGACGGGAACAGGTGTCTTTGTCACAGATCCTTCCCGTGCTGGCGGCAGAGGGCATCGGCGCAGACGTCGTGATTTCATGGCCCGGGCCGGATCCCCGAGTCGAACGCGCCAAGCGTCGTTTGCTCGCGACGGGATACTTTCGTGCCGTCACGTTTGCCCTACGTCCGGTGCCAGGAGACGACACCCACGTGGTCGTTTCTCTGGAGCTCGAGGAGCGGAGCTCGCTCGCACTCACCGATGTGTTCTTGGGTTCGTCGAAGTTGACGCCGTTTCGCGGCGGTCTGGGTGTCGTCGAACGAAATTTCCTGGGCCGCGCGGTCCATTTGGGCGGTGCGTTCGTGTGGGGAAGCTTACCCAGCTCGCTGCCGAACGCCCGTCGTCAGCAATCTTACCGAGTGATCGCCCGAGCACCGCGCTTGGCAGGTTCCAATTTCGGTGTCGGTGCAAGCCTGCTGTTCGTGTCTGCGAGCGAGCCCTATCGCGTCAGCGGACACGCGACCGATCCCGCGCCAAACCTGTTTCGAACATTCGACTACGAGCGCATCGGTGGGGTCGTGGGAGGAGACGTCCACATCGGCCCGGGATTTACGCTCGGAATCGATTACCGCTTCGAGCGAATCAGCGCGCTATTGCCCATCGATCCCGTACGGGTGCTTCCAGACGGCACACAAACCGCCATCGATCTCGACCTGCGCGACGGCCGACACCGCCTCACGACGCTCAGGTTCTCACTCGGCTGGGATGGTCGCGAGACACCGACGTCTGCCGCGAAAGGCGGGCGATTTCTGTTGGATGTGGAGCTTTCGTCTCCGGCGCTCGGCAGTCATTACGAATACCTCAAACTGGTGGTCGGTGGAGCCTATGGGTTCCGCCTACCCCGCGGCCACACGCTCACCCCGCGCTTGCTTGCCGGGCAGATCGCCGGAAATGCGCCGCGATTCGAGCAGTTCTATTCCGGCGATCTGAGCGACTGGACGCCGGGACGAGAGCTCGGGCTCTTGTATTCGACACGAACGCCGATCGATGTGTTTGACACGGGTATCGCCTCGCGAACCTTTGGCGTGATGTTCGCTCGTACCGATCTCGAATATGCGTTCCCGTTGTTCCGTCGCGTGTTCAGCAAGCTCATTTATGGGGGCGATATCTACGTTTCGGCGGGTGTATTCACGATTGCGGAACCACCCGACGTCCGTGCCGAGCGACGTAGGCACGACGAATTCGTCGCGCCGCTCGGATTCAACGCCAACGCCGGCATTCGCATCGATACCGTCATCGGGACGTTCGATCTGTCGATTGGGAATCTGCTGCGGAGGACACCGCTATGACGGGGCTTCGCCGTAGAGCTTGGCTCGGCGTCCTGACAGCCATGTGCCTGTGCTCGGCTGTTCGTCCCGAGGTCTTGCCCGCGCGAACGGCCGAGTTTGCCGAAGTAGGTGATCGCGTGCTCGTGACACTCGCGTTGCCAGAATTGGTGCCGCGCAGAGATCGCGACGCAGTCAAAGCCATCGACTCGGGATTTGCCACCACGTTGATATTCGACATCACGCTCCACCGTCATGGCATCTCGGGCGTAGTGACACGAACGCGACGAGTGGCTCGCATTGCCTACAATCTCTGGAACGAACACTACGAAGTCGAAACGACCGACGAGGGCGCTGGTACGGCGCGCCGCTACTTCCGTGATCGTGAGCAGGCCATTCGTGCCGCGGTCACGTTACGCTCGTTTCCCGTGGCCCGCGCGAGCGCGCTGGGGCGTGGTAGCTCGGGACCATATTATTTCGCCGCCATTCGAGCGCTTCGCAATCCGATCTCGCCGGACTCCTGGAACGAGAGCGCGTCGGAGCGGGTACGTGGTCAGGGTCGAGACATTCGCTGGTTTGCCGAGCTGGTCGACCTCCTGGTAGAGGCACATCCGTTGGCCGAAGACATCGTCGAAGTTCGAACTAACTACTTTTACCTGGTGCCGAGATGACGCGTACCCTCCATACCAGGATCCCTTGGTGGGGACGGCTCGAATCGCGCGTCGTAGCGGCATTGGTGTCGTTGGGCATCTTGTGCGTGGGTGCGTCGGGATATCTCGCGCAGCTTACCGTCAGATATTTCGACACGAGGCTCTCGGTTGCGTGGGACCGCGGCGAACGAGTCGTAGACGCTGGCCAACCACTCTACGCCGCACTCGTCGCGGCGCAGAAACGCGCGTATCTAGCTCGCACACAAGCGCTGGCACTGGAGCTCGCAGCCGTGGCCGATCACGACGAGTCGCATGTACGCGTGGTCTTGCAAGCAGCGATTGCACGCGAACAGGATGTTGCATCGATCACTGCACACGTCCCATCGCGTGCCCCGATGTCCATCACGGCGGACCGTGAAGCGCAGGCACATGCGATGCTGCTCAGCCAGTCGGCCACGGGCGCACGCATCGGACGACCCGAGCTGTACGTTGTCGTCGAATTCCTGATCGACACGACCATCGATAGCAAATATCAGACGTTGGGGCACCTGCAACGTGAAATTCGCAGCGAACGCCAAATGCAAGCCAATCTCGATCGTGCGATCTTTCGTGTTATCGGCTTGGCGAGTGCATTGGTGTTGTCGATCTCGTGCGTCATCGGGTTTTTGTTGGCCCGCACGACCACGCGAAAAGCAGGACGGTTGAGCGCTGTCATTGGGCGGGTTGCAGCGGGTGACTTGGGGGCAAGGGCGAGCGAGCTCGGCAACGACGAGCTCGGGCAGCTTGCTTCGGCATTCAACCACATGCTCGACGAGCTCGATACCGCACAGCGAAAACTGGCGTACCTACAGCGCATCGGTGCATGGCAGGAGATGGCCCGGCGTATTGCGCATGAGATCAAAAATCCGCTCACGCCGATTCAATTGGCGGTCCAACAACTCAGAGACAAAGACCCTGGTACCAGCGCAGAGTTTTCGCGCTTGCTCACGGCTTCGGCCGAGATCGTCGAGGACGAAGTGGAAGCCCTGCGACGTATGGTGACCAGTTTCAGCCGCTTTGCAAAAGTACCCGAAGTGGTTCTAGAGCCGGTCGATCTCTCGAGCTTGCTCGATGAATTCGCGCGCGCATACGGGCATCTCACGGAACGCGAACAAGACACGCTCGAGCTGGTTTTGCCAAGCCAACAAACCACGATTTTGGGCGATCGACAGCTTCTCAAACAGGTGCTCGTGAATTTGGTCGAGAACGCGGTGCTGTCGGCTCGAGAAGCAGCTGTGGGGTCCGTACACGTGCGACTTTCGACTCGCGATCGTGCAACCAGCATCGAGATCGTGGTGGAGGACAACGGTCCGGGTATCGCGGCCGACCGGCTAGATTCCATCTTCGAGCCCTACGAGACCACCCGCGAACATGGTACCGGGCTGGGTCTGGCCATCGTGAAAAAGATCGTCCTCGACCACGGCGGCGAGGTTCATGTCGAACATAGCGAGCTCGGCGGCGCGCGATTCGTGATCGAGCTCAAACGTGTCGCCAACCGGCCCAACGCCTCGAGCTAGCAGCCCGTCGGTGGAATCACCGATGCGCCAGTCCGAGACGTTCGAGCTCAGCACGTAGTTCCGGATCGTCGTGTGCGAGCGGGCGGATCAACGTGCCGAGGCGTTGGCGTCGCCACCAGCCGTGTTCGCCGAAGGTGGTGAACGTGTAGCGCCATATCGTGACCCGCACCAACTTCGGCGGGCTGCCTTCGAACGGATCGTGTTCGACGAGCGACAGTACGGCTGGCTCGGCGCGCAAAAGTGCGTCGATGAGCGCAAATACCCATGCCTCGCGTTGCAACGTGCCCGTACGTTCGGCCTCGAGTGCGGCGAACCATATGAGCCAGTCGAGTCGATAATGCCATGGCGTAATGATGCACGGACGTCGCGTAGGGTGTCCGGGCTTGCACGGCAACTCGTACGCGTGCCAATCACCATCTTGATGTGGTTCTGCAGACATCGTGCCCTCGACGATGATCTCCAGTCGTTGTCGACCGACCGAACCGAACGCCCCGTAGGTGTTCACGAGATGCAGGCGATCGTAGGAGCGGTTCATGGCCTGCCGCTTCGCCGTCAAGTTCACGACCACCGGCAAGCTCAGCCACACGACCAGCAGCGCGTATGCCCAGCCACCAATGCGTTGCTCGGGCGGCGGGCGGGCGTCGATCGGCAGCGTGTCGAGCCGTGCTCGCCACCACCTCGGTACCATGCGGCGCAGCAAAGCGTCGTCGAACAGCAGGAAACATGGCGCGATGGTGATCCAGTTCAGGAACGACAGGTTGCCACTGACGATGAGCGTGAGTTGAAATGCTACGAGCACGACACCTGCGACGTGTCGCATGCGCCGGGGACCGAACGCGAACAGCGGTGCGACCAGCTCCGCGACATGATTGAACAGTACTCCACCCGCGAGCATCGCACTGGGTAACTGATGCAACAGCCAGCCACCCGGGCTCGGGTTCGGTTGTGTCTCGAAGTGGAACTGTAAACACGTCAGCTCGGTCCAGCACGGATCACCACGCAGCTTGATCAGCCCGGCGCCGATCATGATCCGCACGACGAGCCAACGCCCGAGCAGGATCGGAACGATCGATGGCGCCGCGCGGGCATCGAATGTCCGCACGCTGCGTGTCCCGCCTAGAAAAAGCGCGAGAAAGCCAGTCTCCAGTAGCTGGTTTTCCCACCCGAATGCGTACCAACGCTGGCCGATGTGATCGACCGACAGATACAGCGCCCACAGCACGAGCAGTACCGCCGAATGAGCAAATCCAGCGATGACGAGCGTGGCGAGCACGGCCCCGATGACGCACACCGCGACCAGCGTTGCATCGGAATGATCAATCCAGAAAACGGTCGGTAGCGCCAAAAATACCGAGCCATCGGTGTGAAGGCGCACGTCCGCGAGGAAGCGCTCCATGGGCAGCAGGCCACGCTCACCGACGAGTCCCGGTAACTGACTGGCCGCGGACGCGAATGCCACCAGGTACACGCCTGCCAGCCAGCGCAAGAACAACTCACGAACGAGCCAATACGATGACCTGACCGGCGGCCCCTCGAGAGCGCGCCATAGCCGTCGCGCAGCTCGCCGCGCTGGGGATCCCCACGGCGCGTGTGTCTTGTCGTCGGTCACACACCCACGGTAGCAAGGGGCCCACCTGTCGGGGGCCATGACGGCCGTGCTGGTGTCAGGCCGCTTCGCGGATGGTGTCGCCCGGCATGAGATCCGCGAGCTGACGCCGAAGCTTGTTCTTCACACGTTGTTCGAGTTGCCGAACACGCTCGCGTGACAGGCCGAGCTCTTTGCCGAGATCGGCCAGAGTTTCCTTGTCGCTGCCGAGCAAGCGTCGACGCACGATGGTTTGTTCGCGCGCATCGAGACGTTCCAGGGCTTTGACCACGCGCTCCCGCACGATCTCGCACATCTGGATGTTGGCGACGTTGTCCTCTTGGTCGACCTCGTCGTCGGTAAGCGTGTCGAGCATCGTGGTGGCGCCTTCGCGATACGCCTGACCATCGAGGGAAACGTCACGCCCATCGATGCGATTTTCCATCTCGCGAATGCGTTCCTCGGTGGTCTCGAACTTCTCGGCCAGGTGCATGGAAATGTCGCTGCAATCCCCCATGCGTGCACTCAGCTTGGCCTTTTCGCGATGCAGCCGGAAAAACAGCTTGCTTTGCATCGGTCCCGTACCGACCGCGACCAAGCTCCAGTGCTTGAGGATGTAGGAGAGCACGTGGGCGCGAATCCAGTAGGACGCGTAGGTCATGAACCGCAGGCCGCGTTGGGGTTCGAAGCGCCGGATCGCCTGTAGTAGGCCCAAGTTGCCCTCGGCGACCAGCTCGGCGAGCCGAAAGCCATAACCTCGATATCCAACGGCGATCTTCACGACGTAGCGGAGATTGCAACTCACGAGCAAGTCGCCCGCAGCGCGGTCACCATCGAGGTATTTGCGAGAAAGCGTCAGCTCCTGCTCGCGATTGAGCACTGGATAGCGCTCCACGGATTGGAGGTACTGCTGGAAGCCAGGATCTTGGTTGTTGTAGGATTGAAACATGGCGGGGGCTCTCCATTCGCGGCAGCTCGAAAGCGCCCCGATGGGAACCCTTGCAACGGTGTAAGCTTCGCAACCCCCCGGCAGCTCTGCTTACGGGTTCGTTATGCCGCACGGTGGGACGTTTCGCAAGAGCCTCGTGAAGAAACTTGGGTGGATTCCCTGGATGAATGCAGCGGATCGCGATCCGCCTTGATATCGGCAGCGCCTGGTAGCATCCCACCATGCTTGCAGTGGCCCTTTCGGAGCACGGTGCCCCGTCTGTCTTGCGTTTGTGTGAGCTGCCAGAGCCGTCCCCGGGGCCACACGAGGTATGTGTTCGTGTCGTTGCATGTGCGCTCAATCGCCTCGACCTCTGGGTTCGCGCTGGGCTCCCGGGCCTGCGGCTCACCTATCCCCACATCCTTGGAAGTGATGTGTCGGGCGTCATCGAGTCCGTGGGGCCTGGTTGTGCGCCTGGGCTGGTGGGCTCCGAAGTCGTGGTGAATCCCGGAACCAGTTGTGGCCGGTGCGAGGCTTGTCTGTCCGGATGGGACAATCTGTGCCCGCGCTACGCCATCCTCGGAGAGCATCGCAGCGGCGGTTATGCACAACGCATCGTCGTACCGGAGGCCAACGTGGTGGCCAAACCCAACACGCTCACCATGGTCGAAGCCGCAGCCATACCGCTCACGTTTCTGACGGCCTGGCAGATGCTGGTCGTGCGAGCGCACGTCCAACCCGGTGATGTGGTTTTGCTGCACGCCGTCGGGAGCGGAGTCGGTGTTGCAGCCTTGCAGATCGCGAAGCTCCATGGTGCCATCGTCATTGCGCTGGCAAGCAGCGATGCCAAGCTCGAGCGTGCACGTGCGCTCGGAGCCGACGCCGTCGTCCGAAGCGATGTGCCGGACTGGGAGTCACGCATTCGCGAGCTGCCATGCGTGGGGAAGCGAGGCGTCGACATCGTCGTCGAGCACACCGGAGCGACAACGTGGGAAGCGAGCATCCGGCTGACCCGGCGAGGTGGGACAATCACCACATGTGGCGCAACGTCTGGTCCAATCGCCAACACCGATCTGCGTCACGTATTTTTCCGTCAGCTTCAGATCCTCGGCAGCACGATGGGCAGCAAGAGCCTGCTCTATCGCATTTTGCCGCTCGTCGAGCGGGGAGTAATGCGTGCGGTCGTAGACCGCACGTTCCCGCTCGAGCAAGCCGCGGACGCACACGCCTACCTTGATCGTCGCGAGCAATTTGGCAAAGTCGTGCTCGAGATTCCATCATGAAGCTGCTGGAGCGCGAGGCGTCTGCGCCGGTCTGGTCGGCACTGGCCGCGCTCGTGACGGCCGGGATCGTGATGGTGGACAGTCGTGAGTTCGCGCTCGACGACGCGTGGATCCACCTCACCTACGCGAACAATGTACGTCACGCACGGGGCGTGACGTACAACCCTGGGGAGTGGGAAACAGGGTTCTCCAGCCCGCTTTGGCTGATGATCTTGTGTGCTTGGCCCATTGGCGGTGATCCGGTTGTGGCGGTGAAACTACTCGGGGCATTGCTGCACGCCGCGACCGCGTGGCTGTGTGCCGCCGTGGTGATCTCGTTGGCGCGCGCCCGAGCGTCGCTCGAGCGTCCGCTACCGGTACAGTCGTTGGCATTGCTCGCGGGTGTGCTCGTGGCCACCGCTCCCCCACTCGTCGAGGGAGCCACGAGCGGCATGGAGGTGCCGCTATCCACCGCGTCGCTTGCGGGGCTCATGCTCGCGCTCGTCACGGGTTCACTAGCGGCAGCAATGGTGACGACATGCCTCGCGGTACTGAGCCGTCCGGAAGCATTGGTGTTCGTGTTGGTGGCGGCGTCAGGGTTCGCCTGGGTGCACCAGCAAACGCGCCTATTATGGGTCGCGGCGGCTGGCATTGCTGCGATGTCGGCGTGGACGATCTATTGCTTGGTGACCACGGGCGCTCCGCTGCCAAACGCCTGGTATGTCAAGGGTGGCATCGATCCGATGAGCGGTATGTCCTACGTTACGAATGAGGTGTTTCCGTGGCAGCCTTGGTTGGTATCGGTGACAGGCGTGGTCTTGCTGGGCAATGCCGTTTGGCAGGAACGGCGCGACCTTCGTTGGGACCTGGCCGTGCTGCTTTTGAGCACCGTCATATGTACGCTGGCGGTGGTGGCCACACGGCCGCTCCACCCAGGCGTACAGTTCTTCGAGCGTCGGTATTTCGCGTTCGTGCCGCTGGCGTTTTCGATCGCTGCTGCGCTTGGTCTCGTGGGGGTTCAGGCATTTGGGAAATGGCTAGCGTTCGCGCTCGTCGTTCCCGTCGCCATCGTCACCGGATTGCAGCTCGCCGACGTGCTTGCCCGCGTCCGAGCACTCGAACAGGACACGTTTGCGCTGCATACGAGCATCGCCATGTGGGCCAGGAGGAACTTGTCGAACGATGCGGTGATCGCTGTGGAAGGTGCCGGGGCGCTGCGCTTTCACACGCCAGCTACCATGACCATCGTCGATCTGGTCGGCTTGAACGACCACCGCGCTGCCGCGTTGCACGACCAACCCACAGCCAAACTATGCCATTTCGTTCGGCGCCAACCAACCCACTTCGTCGTGCCTATCGACTGGATGCCCATTTACCAACGCGTGTTCGAGCTGGCGACGATTACGAGCTTCTACGACCCCGAGTACACGCAGGTCGCCCCCCCCCGTCCACTCGAAATCGTCGTAGCAGAGGTCCGGGGCGTGACCCCCGAGTGGCAGGCACGGTGTGCATCGTGAGTCGTTCGTGCATGGGCATCAACCTTGAGGTTGTTCGAATCGGAGGTTGTTCGAGTCTCGCACCAGATCGTTGTATTCGTCGATGACCCTGTTGGTGTATTCGATTCGAACTTTTCCTTCCCGTAACTCCCGAACGAATTTTTTTGCTTCAGCAAAGAAGTTCTCCGTGCTGACGGCGTAGCTGCTCATCCAAAATACGCGGTCACTGGCTTGTTTGTCCGACGAATAACGCATATTGAAATCTTGATGTGCTTGCTCCAGACCCCGAAACGGGGTCTCACATGCGCCGATGGTGGGATTGTCTCGATCGACGCAGCCAATGAACGCTTTCGCCTCCAATACGTAACGTCGAGCCTCGTACTCGAGATTGCGACCCAAGCGAGTCTCTATATCGGCCAACGCGGCCCTATCGGCCTCGGCCTTGCGTGGCTCGAATGCGTTGGCCAACGTATCATCGGCTGTTTGCCAGGCCGTAAACGTGGCAACCAACTTGGGATGCAGAATGCTCAGCTTTCCCCATTGGTCGTCCTTATAGTCCTCGCGTTCGAAGTAGCGATCGATTTCGAGCGATAGCCTCGCGTACGCATCGCTTGCGACATTGTACAAGGCCAATGCGCGTTCCAACTCGGGAAGCGGCGGCGGCATGATTGGGCCCTCTTCCATGGCCTTGACGCACGCAGCAAGCGCTGTTTCCGGTACGGCATGGATATCGGCGTAGTCGGATCGCTTCGCTACACCGTCAGGCCTCACGAATTCGCGATACCTCGCGTAGCTGTCATAAATCTGGTCACGGGATCCATTGGTGCAATCCACATAGAGGTTGAGCTTGAGACCGAGTTGTTCCGCAGGCGTCAGCTCGGTTACGACAGGCGGCGAAACGCTGGCATCGGTTGCGCCTTTGACAGTCTGCTCGAGCTTTTCGAGCACGCGTCGCTGCAGTTCGTCCATGGCATCACCACAACCCGCAATCGCAAGCATTTGCGCGACGACGATGGAGAAACGGCCTCGCATATTCATGACGAGTCACACCCAGTGAGGATTCGATGGCACGATGATGCGTAAGTGATGGAAGAGATTCTCGATGCGATAGTGGTCCGCCGACACGAATTCCTCTCCATCGATTTGGGCATAGATATGATCGAGCCCGTCCGGACGCATTACCTTGAGCTCGATTACAGCGCCCTTGGGTACCGAGCGACGCTGCAATCCAAGCACCTCGCGGTCGTCGTGCGTCAATGGATTACGCTTGTGCGCACCGATCGCCGCCTTGGTCCAATCGGTGTGACCACGCAATACCACCACTTCGAACCGTCCATCGTCCGGCTTGGACTCGGGATCGAAGATCCAATCACCGCCGTATAGCATCGTGCCGCTGATGACCAAGTCTGTCACACCAGTGTATTCGTGGAGGTCGCCATCGATCGTGAGCTCGCAGGAAAAATGGGCGCGACCAAGCATGCCTGTCAGGAAGCTTCGCACCGCTGCGCTCGCGTATACTATTTTGTCACGATATATCCTGCGAACCAGTGGAATGTGGCTGACGACCATGCGGTCCCGATTTCGGGCTGCCAAGATCTGGGCGGATAGTCCCACGCCACAGCTATCGAACCACAGATCTTGACGGATCGAGGCATTGGTGGTGTCGAAGGCTTCGATTCGGCCCACGTCCAGCCACTGCTCTACGCCTTCGGCAATGATCGCGACGTTGGCCGGAAGCGCGCGTGGCCCCGCCAAGATGCCGAACGAGCGTCCCTGATCGTTCGCTGTACCCATGGGCAACATGCCGAGTGGTACGTCGACGCCGGTGCGTTCACGGGCCAAGATGATGGCTTTTGCGGCCTCCGCAAAGGTGCCGTCTCCGCCTAGGTAGACAACCTTTTGCACGTCGTCCTGCTCGATTCTGCGAGCGAGCGCGGCTACGGTGGCGCCGTTTGGCGACGTACCGAAGAACTCGGGCTCGAGCTTCGCGTCGCGCATGGTATCCATGGCACGGGTAATCGCTTTGGCAGCGCGCCCGGTGCGGGCGGTCGCGTTCGCGACCAGGAGCGTCATGCGTTGCTTGACCACGGAAAAATGGCCGCCGAATGATTTAGCCGAATGCGTCCATGATTTCCATGGCGATCTCACAGTAGGGATTGATTTCCAAGGCTCGCTCCAAGGACTTGCGAGCGGCCGCAGCATCTCCGGTAGCGCGGAGCACCGCGCCACGGTACGCGTGAAGAATATCGAGATTCGGATCCAAGCGTTCTGCGTAACGTAACAAGTCCAGGGCTTGCCCTGCTGTCGATCGATTGCCCCCATTGGCCATGAATCTCGCGTAAGCGAGCATCGCATGCAACTCGGCGACATCGAAACCATTCTCATACGCCTCTTCGAGCGCCTCGACAGCGGCATGCCACTCGTTGCGCTGCATTGCCGATTCGCCTTCGTTGAAACGCATGGCCGCGATCACGTCCGGACTTTCACCCGAGTTGGTCGGGGCCCTACGTTTGGGCCCCGAGGCAGGTTTTTCCATGCCCGTGCCGACACTCTCACCCAGATCGACGTCGTCGAGCTCGTCGAGGCCGACCAGCTCGTCGGTATCGCTCGACACGGCGGGCTGAGTCAGCAACAGCTCGCGTGATTCTGGGCTCAATACGAGATCGTCGTCGATTTGAGTGAGCTGGTGCGCGAGGTGGTCATCGAAGTCATCGTTGTCGTCGATCAAGGGGCCACTGCCGGGATCCACGATCTCGACCATCTCGTCGTCGCCCAGCAGCTCGACGACGTCTTCGAACGTGTCTTCGACCGGCTTGGGTTCCGCCGCCAGCAGCATCTCGGTGGACTCCAAAGGCAGCGCCGCCGATACCTCCTCCTCGTCGTCGACGCCAGCGAAGCCCTCTTCCTCACCGAGCAGGTCCCGATCACGCGGCAGCTCGCCCGGAAGCGGTGTGTCTTCATACTCTGTGACCGCATGGCTGGCCGCGAATGTCGGCGAGAGCTTGTCATCCGATATACGCGAAGGCGTAAGATCAGGCGCGGCAGGGTGTGGTTTCGCGGGAAGTTTGTGCTCGGCTACCTGGACCGCTCCCGCCTGGAGCAGGCCATACAGCAACGGAACCAGCGTCGGTACCGACGGAACGACGTTTTCGTCCAAAAGTTGCTCAACGGTGCAAGAGCCATCCAAACACAGCAGGAAGTGACGTTCCTCGGGCAACAGGTCGAGGTGGTGCGCATCAATGGCGTCGATGCGTGTGACCGCGTAGCGATGTTTGTAGACCTCGAGCGCAGCGCTTGCGCGCGCTTCGTCGAAACGGTCCTGAATCGCGGCGATGATCATGCTCTCTACCGACATATTGAAGCGTATGCCCGACTGCTGGTGCGGCGGACCTGCTTTGAACTGATAGCGGCCGTCTTCCCACGTGAAGATATCGTATAGCTTGGTGCGAAGCTGTGCCTCGAGACCGTAACGCAGATTGCCGTGGGACAAGATGCCCATCTCCACCAGCAACTCGCCTTGCTTCTTGCCGGTGCGTCGAATCGCCTCGAGGGTCTGCTCGCATTGCTCCTGAGTAATCAAACCTTCGTGCGCGAGCACTTGCCCGAGGCACTCGGACAATACGTTCGAGCGCACGAATATCGGCTGACCCTCGTCGAAGAAAACCACTTTCTTGGTCTCCCCCGAGAGCAAATAAAGGCTTCCCGTCAACTTGGCACGCGCGATTTCACGCAACAGGCGTGGGAACGACAACCGTTTTAGCGATCCCTTGGCGGGGAAGCTTTGCGTTTGGATCGTGGCTGGGGAAGCGGTGGCCATGAACGATCAACGATGACATTCGAATGTCGCCCGCATATAGGCACGACGCTCCGAGTAGCGTGCCAGCACAATGTGGCGGTCCGGAAGCCCCATCGTCTGTGCCAGGGTACCCAATCTCGGCGAGTTTGCCGAGATTCGGCCGGGATCGTCCAGGCGTCCGGTGCTTGCTCGTCGACACATGACCGACCGATCTACGAACAGACGCGCGAATCGGTCGGCCTCGTCGAGCTTTTTCGGCCTCGTTGGAATCAGTACGCCAATGTGTGCAAACGCCGAAAAGGCGTCCGCGACGCTGCGGGACGAAGCCACTGGGATGGATCGAACAGGCGTGTTTGGAAACCTTGCGGAGTTCGCGCGATCGACGTTTTTACCGGGTTGTCGACCTGGGCGAACGCGATCTCGGCCGCGCTGCTACGGCCACCCCAACGTGGGAGCGACTATGCTGAGGCAGTGTCCGTCTCCATCGTGCTCGCAGCCGGAAAAGGTCTGCGCATGCTTTCAGAACGGCCCAAGGTCTTGCACCTTTTGGCCGGCAAACCTTTGCTGTGTCATGTACTCGAGACCGCATTCGAAGCCAACGTTGCTCGGGCCATCGTCGTGGTGGGCTACGCCGCCAACGAAGTCAAAAACGTCGTTCGCGAACACATTACCGATTGCGACGATCGTGTGGCGTTCGTCGTGCAGCCAGAACAACGCGGGACTGGGCATGCAGTGCGTTGTGCGCTCGACGCCTTGGATCGGAGTGACGACCCGATCTGGATTTTGAGTGGCGATGTACCGCTCGTGCGGCCACAAACGCTCGTGAGCCTGGCCGATCAACTGGCTCGTGGTGCCGTGCTGGCGCTCGCAACGTTTGGACCGGCAGATCCCACCGGGTACGGTCGGGTCGTTCGCGATCAACGAGGTCATGTGGTCGCGATCCGTGAAGAATGTGACGCGGATGTCGGCGAGCGTGCGATTTCCGAATGCAATGCAGGCATCTATTGCGTGCGCGCAGCAAGCTTGAAAGAGCACGTCGAGGACCTGCGGCCCAATAACGCGAAACACGAGATCTATCTGACGGACCTGGTCGCTCGCGTGGCTGTCACTGTCCGGGTGGCCACCGTGGCGATCGACCCCATCGAAGCTACCGGGGTGAATACTCCCGAGCAACTCCTGCAGCTCGAAGCCCTGCTCACCGCTCGAACGCCATCATGAGTGCCGCTGACGAGCTACGTTTCGTGACGCTGTCTGGGCTCGAACACGCGTTGCACGTGTGGCACGGTGGGTCGGGACCGGCTTGGCTGCTGTTGCATGGGTTTCTCGATCAAGGCGACAGCTTCTCAGACATGGCAGACTGGCTCAAAAAGCGGGGTTCCGTGCTCGCGCTGGACTTTCGCGGGCACGGCCAGAGCGCTTGGATCGGCCAGGGTGGCTACTATCACTTTCCCGATTACGTCCGCGACGTGATCGAGCTATTTCAGCACACACCGGAGCTTCACGCTCCCTGCGTACTCGTTGGTCACAGCATGGGTGGAAGCGTCGCGACCTATGCGACGCCAATGCTGGACAATCTCGTCGGCGCGCTCGCCCTGGTCGAAGGAACGGGCCCTCCCGCGGTAGCTCCCGAACAAGCATGCACGCGCATGAAGACCTGGCTCGACCAGCTCCGTGGCGTGCCAAACGTTGGCATGCGGCGTTTTTCGGGGCTTTCGGACGTCGCCGCTCGACTACACGCTGCACATCCCGAGCTCGGCATCGAGACGTGCGAGCAATGGGCCGCGCGGCTGACCGTTCGCGAGCGCGATGGACTGAGGTGGCGTTACGATCCCCTGCACCGCACGACCAGTCCCACGCCATTTTCGAGCGCAGGCTATCGTAGCTTCGCGGCCGCGATTGACGTGCCGGTACTGCTCGTACGAGGCGAGCAAAGTCGCTTCATGCGAGCTCAGCCCGACGAGCTGGCCGAGCGTGAGGCAGCCTTTTCCGGTCCCGTGCAACGGGCACACATCTCCGGCGCAGGTCACATGATGCACCTGTCTCACCCGGAGGCGCTCGCACGTACACTCCTCGAGTTCGTCACGATCCCGACGCAAGGCTGAGCAGCCATCACTGCTCAGTCCTGCTGCTGCCGTTTGTTGGATATGGACTAGGGTGCCGCTGAGCGCCGAAACAGCGCCCGTTCGGGCACGGGTTCCATCGGCGATCCGTCCTTTGACCATCGCCACTGCAGCGCGATCTGGAACTTGGGTCCTTGGAAATAGCGCAGATCGACCTCGTACTCTCCAGGCTCCATGTATACCAGCTCGCAGGCGTCCTTGGGCGCATGGATGCCATCGTTGTCCACCACGAGCGCGCCATCCAGATGGAGCTGCGAACCGTCGTCGCTATTGAGACACAGCTTGTATTCGCCCGCAGCTTCCACGTTGAGTGATCCGAGGAACCGGATCGCAAACCACTCGACGAGCTTGCCGTCGACACCTGGAAATCCCTGTTCGAAGCTGCGTGGGGGTACATCCAGGTTGGCAACCGCAATCGTGGCGGTCGGGTTACCCAGCGAGGCGAAGTCGGGCAGCTTGGTGATCTCCTTGCCGATGGCGTACACCTCGCCTACCAAGCCGTGCATGCTCGTCGCGGTCTTGCCAAACCCGCTTTGTTCTCCGAGCAGTTGGAACGCGGCAGCGCTCTTGGCTTTGCGCCCCCCTATCCTCACTTCGATGCTGCCGTTTTTCGCGTTGTTCGGCACGTTCGCGAGCACGCGATTGCTACGCGAGTCCAACACGGGCCATGGCACGCCTCCAGCACTCACTTTGATCTTCTTGGGATCGGTCGAAAACCCGGTACCGACGATTTCAACGGCGGTTCCAGGCGTGGCTGCTGTGGGCGAAAAGCCCGTGATTGCCAAGGGTGCAACCGGGAAAGGTTTGGGGACAACGGGCTTGGGACCTTCGGGCTTTTCGCCGCCACCCTCAGGATCTCGCGGAGCCTTCTTAGCAACCAATTTCCTGGCTACGCCTTTGCGGCGGGCAGGACCGGAAACTCCCGTCGAATCTTTGGCAGCATGCGGCGATTGTCCGCTTGCGTCCGTCGGCGTAGCGCTTGCCACACCGGTCGACGCTCCGCCGGCATTTTCGCTGTAGTAGTCATCGTACTTACCAGCTTCGGGATTCGCGCTGGTCGGCGTGGTACCGAACGAACATCCGAGCACGAACGAGGTGCCAAGTACGAATCGGGTCGATCTCATGGTCAATTCCTTCCGAAGGCAGCCGATGGACGAGGCTCGAGCGGGCTGCATTCATGACTGGCGGTTGGAGCGCTATACCAGGATTGACGACCAGCCGCCACGGCATGCTGCCAAGCCATCCTTGGGACAACCGACGACAGGCCTCAGCCGCGAAGTGCCCGCAGCTTCACCTTTCCCTGGACCGTCGTGACTTCGAAACGAACCTGCTCGCATCCATGCTTCGCTTGGATCTTGGGGACTTCGTTGTGGATCTTGCGTACGAGGGTTTCGAGCGTGAGCCCCTCGGTGCCCTGCCCTAAAGCTCGCCTGGCCGTGATGAACGAGTCGAGTAGTTGCTGCACGTCGTCGCGTGTCATACCCGTCGGAAGCGAGACGCTCGTGTGTGGTTCCGCGGGCGGCGTTTTGGTGCGCTCGCTCGCGGCGAGCAGTGTCGCCACGTCCCGCTGGATCGGACCCGTCGTACGCGTGGTACGGTTGCGCGACGGCGTACCGTTTTCGAGCTGATTCAACATGCGGGTCCAATAGTGCTTGTATGTCACGTAAGGAGGCTCCGTAAGATTGTCGATCCCGTTGTCGTGGAAAGGGGAGCGAGAGCTGGGCACGAGACGGCACGTGGCGGGGGATCGAGGACGCGAGTTT
>Ga0187893_10007300_pt1 | contig 18208 bp, 12 predicted proteins | sample MA1701074metaG_FD_139574 | JGI IMG/M metagenome (GOLD analysis project Ga0187893, IMG submission 139574) | White microbial mat communities from a basaltic lava cave in the Kipuka Kanohina Cave System on the Island of Hawaii, USA - MA170107-4 metaG ... | reverse complement strand
TGTCCCCGCCGCAACGCGGGCAAACGAAGCCGTTGGGCCAGCGCTTGTGGGTCAAATGCTGCCAGCATTGTTCCTCATCTCCAAACTGCTGGCGAAACTCTTTCACCGTCAAAATGCTTTTGGGTTTGGAAGCTCTTGGTTTTCTCATGCCGGCATGATATCGCCTTTTATTCGCCGGATCAAGCGTGATATTCATTCAGATGAATTAGGAGTTTTCAACAATTGACGATGCCACTAGAATGTCGGCATCGGTTGATCTGACTTGCGAAAGACGTGACATGGAAAATTACGAGAAGCTTGGCGCCTTCTACTTGGGCAGGCCCTACGATCTGAAGCACCAGAAACCCAAAGAAGGTCTCCTGCTTTACGACTCCAAAGATCTCGTTACTCATGCAGTCTGTGTTGGAATGACGGGCAGCGGCAAGACTGGCCTCTGCCTCAGCTTGCTCGAAGAAGCTGCCATAGACAATATCCCGGCTCTGGTCATCGATCCCAAGGGTGACCTCGCGAATCTTCTGCTAACCTTTCCTGACTTGCGCGGCTCGGACTTCGAACCCTGGGTGAATAGTGGAGATGCCCAGCGCAAGGCGCTCAGCGTGCCAGACTACGCCCAGGAACAGGCTGCGCTCTGGAAGAAGGGGTTGGCAGAGTGGGGTCAAAGCGGCGAAAGAATCGCTCGTTTCAAGGCAGCGGCCGATATCGCAATTTACACACCGGGTAGTTCAGCCGGATTGCCCGTCGCTGTCCTCAAATCCTTTGCTGCACCTGACAAGGCGGTTCTAGAGGACCGCGAACTCTTGCGCGACCGTCTCAGCACCACCGCAACGAGCTTGCTTGGGTTGCTTGGGATCGTCGCAGATCCGATTCAGAGTCGAGAGCACATTCTGTTGTCCACCCTCTTGAGTCAAGCCTGGCAGCAGCGCCGCGATTTAGATCTGGCCGGCCTGATCGCCCAGATTCAGTCGCCACCCGTGGGCCGCATTGGCGTGATGGATCTGGAATCCTTTTACCCCGCCAAGGACCGTTTTGGTCTCGCAATGCAGGTTAACAACCTGCTTGCTTCGCCGGGCTTTGAGTCCTGGATGGAAGGGGACCCACTGGATGTGAACGCGTTCCTGTACACTCCTGAAGGTAAACCACGGATTTCCATCTTCTCGATTGCACACCTAAGCGATAGCGAGCGTATGTTCTTTGTGTCGCTCCTTCTGAACCAGGTTTTAGGCTGGGTGCGCAGCCAATCAGGCACAACGAGCTTACGGGCCTTGCTTTACATGGACGAAATCTTCGGATACTTCCCACCTGTGGCTAATCCCCCGTCCAAAGCTCCGTTGCTGACTTTGTTGAAGCAAGCCCGCGCTTTCGGCGTCGGGGTTGTGCTGGCGACACAGAATCCAGTCGACTTGGATTACAAAGGGCTTGCCAACGCTGGCACCTGGTTCATCGGTCGGCTTCAAACCGAACGTGACAAGGCCCGCGTACTTGAAGGCCTGGAAGGGGCGGCCGCATCCGCCTCTGCAACCTTCGACCGCCAGGTCATGGAGCAGACGCTCGCCGGGCTCGGCAATCGTGTCTTCCTGATGAACAACGTGCACGACGACGGCCCCGAAGTGTTTGAAACCCGTTGGGCTCTCTCGTATCTCCGCGGCCCTTTGACGCGCGACCAGATCAAGATGTTAATGCAGCCACGAAAGACGCTAAGAGCTTCCCAATCCGAAGCAGCTCCCTCGGTATCTGTGCCCGCGAGGACACTTTCCAGCAAACCCGCAAGCGGCGCTTCCAGCCAACGGCCCGTGCTGCCTCCTGAGATCACCCAGTTCTTTATCCCCCTTCGTAGTTCTGGAGCCGGGGACAGCGTCCTGCACTACGAGCCGATGCTCCTGGGATTTGCCAGAGTGTATTTCAGTGATTCAAAAACAAAAGTGGATGCGGTACGCGCCATCTGCCGTCTGGCGGGGTTCACCGATGACCCGTTGGCGGTAAACTGGCAGGATGCCCAGGCCATTCACTTTGACGAGTCTGACTTGGAGAAGGAACCGGCATCCGCTGCAAACTTTGCGCCCTCGCCAGCCGCAGCCGGCAAAGCCAGGAGCTATGACGCCTGGAAACGCTCACTATCCGATGATCTCTACCGCACTCAGGTGCTGGAACTGTATCGCAGCCCAAGCTTGGGCCAATTTTCCCAGGTAGACGAACTGGAAAGAGATTTCCGTATCCGCTTGCAACAGATGGCGCGAGAAGAACGTGACCACCGTGTTGAAGCGCTACGAAAAAAATATGCATCCAGATTCACCGTCCTCCAAGACCGCATTCGACGGGCGCAGCAAGCTGTTGAACGGGAGACTCAACAAGCTCAGCACGCCAAGATGCAAGCGGCTGTCTCTTTCGGTGCAACGCTCTTGGGAGCCTTGCTAGGTCGAAAGACCGTCAGCGCAACGACCCTGGGCCGTGCTACAACGGCAGTCCGCGGAGTGGGCCGTTCAATGAAAGAGTCCCAGGACATTACACGCGCCGGAGAAACGGTTGAAGCGTTGCAGCAGCAATTCGCAGACCTCGAGGGCCAGCTGCAGGCTGAAACTGCGGCACTTGAAGCGAAGATCGATCCGGCAACTGAGAAGTTAGAATCGATCACGCTCAGACCGAAGAAAACCAATATCTCAGTCACCTTGCTGACGCTCGCATGGGCGCCATTCTGGCGGGAGCCAGGAGGTGTGAAGACTGCAGCGTGGCAGTAGCAAGAACGGACACGGAATCGGTCCCAACAAAAAGCGATTGAACATGATGGCAGGGAAAGCTGCTAGTGCCCGACCTCACCATGCGCGATGGCTGTTATTACGAGGTTCGTGACGAGGTAGAACGATGATTGTGCGTCCAGTGGAGAAGGCCGACTGTCCGGAGTGGCTCCGAATGCGGCGTTTGCTTTGGCCCGCTGTCTCGCTCGCACAACACGAGAGTGAAATGAGCGCCTACTTCATGCGCGGGGATGGTTTCCTTTCGTGGGTCGCCGAGAAATCGGACAAACAGTTGATCGGATTTCTGGAGGCGAGCATTCGTGATGTTGCCGAAGGTTGCGACACGCGCAACGTCGCATATATTGAAGGGTGGTATGTGGCGCCTGATTTCCGGAGAACCGGAGTGGGAGGATCGCTGGTAAGCCATGCAGTGCAATGGGCACGCACGCAGGGCTGCAAGGAAATTGCCTCCGATTGCGAGCTGGATAATGAAGTCAGCCTCAAGGCTCATCTCAGTTTGGGGTTCGAAGAAACCTCGCGTTTGATTCACTTTTGTAGAACTCTGTGAAATCCATGTCTCTTTCTGATCTGCGGCGCGAGTACGCTCTGGCTGGGCTGCAGGAATCCGATCTCGATCCCAGCCCGTTTAAACAGTTTGACAAGTGGTTCCAGCAAGCGCTGACTGCCGGGCTTCCAGAACCCAATGCCATGACCCTCGCCACCGCCACTCCCGACGGCAAGCCCGCCGCCCGGATCGTACTGTTGAAAGGGTTTGACGACAGGGGATTCGTCTTCTTCACCAACTACGAAAGCCAGAAAGGTCGCGAGCTCGCGGACAACCCGCACGCAGCTCTGGTCTTTCACTGGGTCGAGTTGGAACGGCAGGTTCGCATCAGCGGTCGGGTAGGACGTGTCTCGACCGCAGAGTCGGAAACTTATTTCCGCAGCCGACCCTTGGGCAGCCAGTTGGGCGCCTGGGTTTCGCCGCAAAGCCAGGTGATCAGCGGACGCAAGGTCCTCGAAGATAAGCTGGAAGATCTGACTCACAGATATCAGAATACTCCAATACCGTTGCCCCCCTATTGGGGCGGATTTCGCGCCGCTCCCGACGCACTTGAGTTCTGGCAAGGCCGTCCGAATCGACTCCACGACCGGCTGCGGTACACACTCCAGTCTGGAGGCCGGTGGCTGATTGAGCGTTTGGCGCCCTGACAGCCTTCGCACCATTAAGAGGCTCGGCTATCGCAACGGTGTGCCCGTTACATGATGACCGAAACGATTGCCGGCCGAATATTACCCGTCGCTGCGGCCATTCGGTTGCCGCAGACAACGCCCTTGCGACGCTGTCTGCAACGGCTCTTAGCTCACACGGCAATCTACGGCATGTGCGCGTCCCTCAGGAAGTACACTAGGACGCCTCCCACACCATCGCTCTAACGACCACTCACTGAAGTTAAAACAACCGATCAATCAGGTCGAAAGTTCTGCGGACACTTTTTATGGCTGGAGGTGTCTAAGCAGATTGGATGGCCGGGAAGTCTTGACGTCAGGATCTTTTCGAGCTGCAAACATCGTCTCTGCGCTACGGAGACTACGTCATGTTTCAGCAACTCATTGGCTCCGATTCGTCAAAAGCATGCAGGAAATCACTGACAAGGGTGTTCTCAGCTACCATTGACGGGCTTCTGATTCTGCTGCTGATTGTCGTTTTCACCCGGAGATCCCCCACTCAACGGTAAGCCGGTGGAAGTGTTGACGCAAGTGACGGTGAACTTCAATCTCGGCGCGCCCTGATCACCCATCGACTCATCTGGAAAGAGATGCGCCCCCTAACGACGAGGACGCCTGCTTACAGGTCGGATTGCCATACATTGTGCCCTGAGCTCGGTTGTTTATCCTGCCAATGACTGCTGCTCCACGTCCCAGCGCCAGCCTGAGCCAGGTACAGCCAACCGGACGCCGCCCAGCCAATATTCCAATGGCTCCAGCTCCCATAAGTCACCTTTTCCTTCCAGAATTGAGCGGCCCGTCTCCGTCAGTGTAAAAGCAACTCTGCCGATGTCCGGATAGTTTCCCGAGAAGCCAAGACCGTTGTTCCCCTCAATCCGCAGCAACGGCCGCCCGCACTGGACGAGGCGAGTTAAAGCATCCCACAGTTGAGCATCACCCAGTCCATACCCCGACTCAGCGGCGCTCCACTCCTTGAACAGCTCCGGAAAGCGCCCGACGCCTCTCGCAATGCACTCGAGCACCGTTTGCTCCACGTGTCCCAAGCCATTCTGTAACGAGGGAAAGCGACGAAGATGCCGCCTTAAGGCCGCATCCAAGAGAGGCAAGGGCGTTGTGTCCTGGGCAAGCAGCAGCTCGATCTCTCGCGGATCCGAAGATGAGCAAGCACTCCACGCCAGCTTCGCCAACTCTGTTTGCTTGGCCGTCAACGCCTGCCGCGCCGGAAACAGCGATACCAGCTGCTCTGCCGTAAGCTGCCCAAGCCCGCGAAAATTGTCGATGCCGCGAAATGTATCGATGCAAACCAAGCTCAAGGTCGTTCCGGCCAGATCCTGCTCGTGAAGCTTTCCCAGAAGGTAAATCAGGTTGAGCTGGCAAAACAGGTCAAACTCGAACCAAAGCACTACCTCTTCGTGGTTCGTGAGCCTTGCGAACGACGCTTCTTGCCGCAAGAGATCGTCAAAACACTGCTGGGCATTCACCCCACTCGAGTCAGCGAGAAAATCGGCGCGGAGACGGCACCACTCCAGCAAGTCTGACTTTGCCGGAGTTGGACCCCAAATCAACGCTTCCTTCCACACCATCTGCTCGCCATCCAGGCCGGACTGTGCGAACGTCTGCGCGGTACTGTCGCCGTTAAGAATATGCAGCAGGGACTACCTCTAAAGGTCCATTTGCCTGCATTGCACCTGAGTCTTCAACTGATCGATCTCGTTCTTCGTGCAATGCCCGCCACCATGCAAGGCATTGGCAGCTCCGGCGGCCATGGCCAGTTTGCCGAGCTCCTCAATGGGCAGTCCCTGAGTCAAAGCGGCGACGACTCCGGAAAGCGCTGCATCCCCAGATCCAACTGTGTTCCTTGCCTGAATAGCGGGTGGCACGAACAAATACCGGTGATCGTCCGAAGCAAGAACCGCGCCTGCAGCGCCGAGCGTAATCATGACCATCGCAGAGAATTCCGCCTGCAAGGCTCCTGCCGCTCGGACAGCCTGCTCCGCGTTGCCGACCGGAGTTTCAATCAGGCTCGCCGCCTCAACGTGATTGATCTTCAGCATGAAGGGCCGCGCTTGCGTCGCCGGCCGCAAGGCAACACCCGAACAATCGAGCAAAGCCCTCTTTCCTGCCTTCTGAGCCATGGAGATGAGTTCCGCATAGAAACCGGAACGCATCCCCGGCGGCAGTGTTCCGGTGAAGATGAGCCACTTGACCGAGCCGAGTTCCTTCCGGAACAGAGATACAAGTGATGCAGACTCGTCTGCGCTGATCTCAGGACCGGGCTCGTTGACGACAGTCTGTTGTAAGCGTTCTTCATCCACGAGCAAGTAACAAGTGCGGCTCTCGTTTTGAATCCAACACGGCGTGAAAGAGATTCTCTCTTCCTTCAATCGTTGGCTTATGAACTCGCCTTGCGGTCCGCCGACGAAACCCGTAAGCAGACAAGGAATGCCCAAGGTTGTCAGCACCCGAGCAACGTTGACCCCCTTCCCACCAGGTTCGCGGCGAGTCGACCGGGAGCGATGTATCTGGCCCGCCACCAGATGGTCCACGTAAACCGTTTGATCCACGGCCAGGTTCGGAGAAACAATCAGAATCATGAAGTCACTCCCGCAACTTGCCAAGCTCTTGACCAGCCAAGGCCCATGCATCGCCCGGACAATTATTCAGGCGGCCCCATTCGGAATGTTCGCAACCGATCTAGGCGCACCTGCGAGTAAGGCGTCGAACGTTCCTTCACCACAGTGTTTTAGGATCTCCGAGCGCACGGCATCGCGCAGGTTCACCATGTCTTTCCAGCTCCGTCCCTCGGGAATCCTGACCGGACTGACCACAACGCTCAGTTTGGCGTACCTGGGCAGCCAGGCTCCATCGCGCAACACCTTGCGTGTTCCAACCAACGTAACGGGCAGGACGTGGCAGCCGCTTTCGATCGCCGATTTAAACGCACCCATCTGAAAAGGACGAAGGCCATTGTGCGGCGTGAAAGTCCCTTCTGGAAAAACGTGAACTATTTCGCCCGATTGCAGTCTCTTCACAATGCCCTGACTGTCAGCGGCTGCCTGCGAGACATCTTGCCGGCTGACGGTGAGGTATCTGCATCTGCGAATGAAGCCGCCTACGAGCGGCCACGAAGCCGACTCGCTCTTTGAGACAAAGCAGATCGGAGCCGGAGACAGGGATGCGATAACGAGAACGTCCAAATAACTGGCGTGATTCGAGACTACAACCAGTGGCTGCCTCTCCTCCGCGTGTCGTGCCGTCTCAGCCAGAAACTCTTTTCCTGAGATTCGCGGCTTCAAACCTGTCACAAACAGTGCGGCACGGCACAGGAATCCAAGCACTCTTCGAGCTCGTCGTGGGTCGCGATCGTCGGCAAGTGTCATGGTAACGATCCAGCCCGGTATCATCACGACAGCCAGGGCAAGCCACGCATACACACCGTAGGCCGTTTGCAGGGTGCGGGAAGCGGCGCGCCGCATCCGGTCTCTCCCGGTGCCCAAGGCTAAACGGAACACCTGAACCGAGGCCGGTAGAGGCTTTGCCGCCAGCTGTTCTCGCAGATACATCTGCTTGCAGGCGTCCCGCCGGATCTTCCCACTCGAGGTCTTCGGAACCGTTTGCGGTGCGACGAGCCGGACCACGTCTGGCGGAAGACCCAAATGGGAGTCCACGCGAGCGATGATCCGCGCCTCAATTTCATCCTGCAGTGACCGATCAGCTGCTCGCGTTTCAGCCACGATCACAAGCTTCTCGGTACCCAGCCGGTGATCTGACACGCCAAACGCAGCCACGCAGCCTCGGCGGACGCCTTCCACTTCGCTGGCGACTTCTTCCACTTCCTGCGGATAAAGATTCCGCCCGCCCTTGATAATGACGTCCTTGATCCGAGCCGTGACAAACAGTTCACCGTCAGCCAGATAGCCGAGATCGCCGGTTTCCACCCAGCCGTCGTCTTGCATTACAGCGGCTGTCGCTGAAGGATTCTGGTAGTAACCCTGCATCGTCGAAGGACCCCGAAACTGGATGCGGCCCTGAACCCGTTCGCCCATTTCGCGCAACGTGTCGTCAACGACTCGTACCTCGTGGCCAGGCAGAGCCCTCCCTTCCGAAACAAAACGCAGAGGCGAGGGATCTGATTTCGAGCTGGGCCCAGCTTCTCCTGCGTTCTCAAAGCGCTCTCGCACAATGTGATCCACACGCGGGCTTCGACCAAGCGGCGGAAACGTCAGTGCGACCGACGATTCTGCCAGGCCATACACCGGCAAGAATGCCTCGGCACGAAAGCCGTAAGGCTCAAAGCGGCGGGTAAACCGTTCCAGAGTGTCGGGACTGATAGGTTCCGCGCCGTTCAGCGCAGCGCGCCAGCAACTGAGATCGAGTCCCTCGAGAGCTCGATCGTCAACCTTGCGTGTACAAAGCTCATACGCGAAGTTGGGTGCTGCGGACACTGTGCCCCGCTGCTCGTGAATCGTCCAAAGCCAGCGCTCCGGGCGACTCAAGAACGCCAGGGGGGACAGGATGGAAATCGGAACTCCGAAACACAGAGCTGTAAGCCAGGAGCCAATCAGGCCCATGTCATGGTATAGAGGGAGCCAGCTCACACCAAAATCGCCCGGCCGCAGATTCAGACCCGTACCAATCGCCCGGATGTTGGCGAGTAGATTCGAATGCGTGAGCACTACGCCTTTGGGGTCGCCCGTGCTGCCGGAAGTATACTGAATGAGTGCGGCCTGATTGCCGTGAGATATCCTTGCGACGCGAGTACTCCCTGGGCAACTGGTTTCGCTGGCCGACAGTTCCGGAACAGTGACAACGCCGCGGAGAGAAGGAATTCCGGCTTTGAGCAGCTTGGCCAATCTCTCGGCCTCACGAAATGTGATCAGAAAGCGCGCACCGGCGTTTTGAAGAATGCGTGACTGCCGCTGAGCGTACTCCTCCAGACGGCTCGCTCTGAATGGCGGATAGATAGGTACCGGAACGCCGCCAGCCAAGAGAATCCCAAGAAAACCAAAGAGGAATTCCTCACCAGTCGGTAGCATCAGGGCCACCGTTTCGCCCGAACCGAGGCCGCGGGTCGTCAGGCCAACCGCCACTGCGGAAGCACCAGCCAGAAGCTGGGCATAATTGATGACGTGAGGTTGGCCGTCTTCGCCATAAAGGTGGACGTGGGGTCTGTCAGGATCGCTCTCTGCGTAGAAGGTCAGCACATCGTTCAACGATGCGACGTCAGGAAATTCGAGAGGGCTGAGTACGGGTCTCTGTGCATAGCTTGAGGCCACAGGGAGGTGCCCGGCCTCTTCGCGTCCTTTAAAGCGGCTTCCACCCTGCCTAGGCGACGCAATTTTTATGGACGACGGTTCCGGCCCGGCACGCAAATTGTCATCAAGGGATCCAAGGGCTTTGGCAAGATCTGCAGGGGTTTCGGCCTCGGTCAAAACTGCATCCGGCAGCCTTCGATTAAACTCCTTTTCGAGACGGCCAAGCAACTCCACGCGCTCAAGACTTCCCAAGCCGAGCTCACGCTCCAGCGATGCGCCAAGGGACAACGATTGAAGCGCCCTTCGCGCACCCAGCTCTTGCAGCAACTCCCGTATCGTGTCGAGAACGCGAGATTCGAGACCGGCGGTCTTGGGTGTGGGAGCATTTGAAGACAAGGCAGGAACTCCTGGATGCTACAAGGCCTGCACCGACTGTACCACGGAAGGGAGGCTCTGAACTACCGGGGGATGGGAACCAGCCAAACCAATCTTCTGTTAGGGGAAGCACCTGCAGATCGTTCCGGATCAGGAGCTTGTGACTTGAGAAGCCGGCAGCAAACCTCGATTCCGTCTCTCCCTTTGTCGAGCAAGAATCTTCATCGGTCTCGGACGGCGCGCTCGCCTCAACAATCAGGTGGACCCGCATTTAGTTCCCCTGCTTGGTTCCACCGCCCTCATAATGCTCCTTCAAGGTGGCCTCCGGACGCATCGGTTCAAAGAGACCAAAGCAGAAAACGTCTGTGGCTGAAGCCAGAGCGACGTATTGCTTTCCATTCACGCTATAGGTCATGGGAGAAGCGGTAATCAGCTGGCCAGTGTTGAAGTGCCAAAGAACTTTGCCAGTGCGCGCATCCGCTGCGGAAAGGTATCCCTCATTGTCGCCAAAAAAGACCAGGCCGCCTGCCGTCGAAACCGTGCCGGGCCAGGGATCCATCGTGTCCTTTACGACCATAGGAATTTCCCAGCGGATATCGCCTGTCTGAATGTCAATGGCCCGCAGAAAGAACTGGCCCGGCTCCGCCGGGATCGCCTCCGCGCCTGTTCCGTCGTAGCACTCGCCTTTTTTGTAGGGCCGCGCTGACGTGGTGTAGATGTCGCACTGTTCAATGGTGATGACATAGAACAGCCCTGTTTCTGGATTGTACGAGGGCGAAAACCAGTTGCTGGCGCCCTTGATGCCCGGACAAGCGACTCGGCCTGCGGGAGTGGGATCCATATCGGGAATCACATCCGGACGGCCATTCGGCAAAATACCGCGTGCCCAGGTCATCTTTTTCACAAACGGCTTTGCCAGTAGAACCTTCCCATCGGTTCGGTCCAGCACATAAAAAAAACCGTTTCGATTGGCCTGAACAAGGAGCTTGCGGGGTTTTCCCTGGAAGGTCGCATCGATGAGCACTGGAAATTCCTGGGCATCCCAGTCGTGCGTGTCATGGGGAGTGAACTGGTAGTGCCACTTGAGCTTGCCCGTGTCGGCGTCGAGGGCCACTACGGAGTCGGAATAGAGATTATCGCCCGGACGCGACTCCCCATAAAAGTCAGGACCCGGGTTGCCGACTGTCCAGAACAGCAGATTCTGGCTGGCATCATAGGTGCCCGTCATCCAGGTGCCGCCGCCTGAGATGCCGACGGGGTGGCCTCCCCAAGTCTCATAGCCGGGTTCGCCCGGACCAGGAATCGTATAGAACCGCCAGAGCTGTTTTCCGGTGATCGCATCGTAGGCGTCCACAAACCCACGTATGCCGCAGTCTCCGCCAGTCACACCGACAATCACCTTCCCATTAATGGCCAGAGGTGCCAGTGTGGCACTGATCTGGGAATTCTGTTCATGACCACCGTATTCCTTATCCCAAAGCAACGCGCCAGTCTTCGAATGCAGCGCCAGCAGGTGCGCGTCGCTGCTAACGAAAAAGACCCGTTCGCCAAGGACTGCAACACCGCGGTTACCGTCGTGACGCTTTGCTTGGGCGTGCCGGTAGTGCCAGATTTCACGCCCCGTGCGAGCATCCAGTGCATAAACCTCGTTGGTGTGACTGACATACATCACGCCATCCACCACCAGCGGCGTGCCCTGGAGCCTCTTGGATTCTTTGACGTGGTAGACCCACTGTGGCACCAGATTGCCGGCATTGGCGGTATTAATCTGTTTCAGCAGACTGTGGCGCCTTGCTGTGAGGTCTCCAGAATAGCTCAGCCAGTTTTCGGCAGGCAGTTTTAGCAAATCCTGGAAGGCCACCTCTGCTTGCAGGGGCAAAGCGAGCAAAAGCAAAACAATCAGGAAGTAGCGTGCTGTGCTCCTCCGAAAGGATAGCCAACTCAACAGGCCCGAAGACCCAGTTCGAAAAAACGATACCTTTTTCATGGTTCGATTTCTTTTCCGTGTTCAATTCTCCTGTCACGCTCAGCCGCTGTTTCCAGCGACCGACGACTCAGAAAGGCCAGGAGATTCTGCTTTTGATTCTCTGACAACGACGGCGCCGGCATCAGTGAGTTCTTGTGATGAGTCAACGATTTGAGCTCTCTCTTGAGAAGAAAATGAAACTTGCCCTGCGCATCCATGATCTGAATGGAATAGTTGCTGTTGTTCTTTGCAGCGCCCAAAATGCGCCGCCCGTCAAGGGTTACGGCTTCCACACTGGAATAACCAGGTTCGATCAGCGCGTCGGGATTCTCAATCGACTTTCGCAATTTGTCCACGGAGCGTCGCGCCCCAATGTTGGACAGGTCCGGCCCCAGAAGTCCGCCTCGCCCGTTAATCATGTGGCAACCGGAACATTGCCCTTGTGTAAAGAACTGTGTCTCGCCTGCTGCAACATCGCCTGGGACATCCTGTTCCACAGCACTGAGGTTTAGGCTCCGGACAAATGAGATCAGCTGCCAGATCTCGTTGTCTGTCAACGGGGACGGTGGCATCTGGGTTCCAACAACTCCCTCTTTGATAATTTCGAACATTCTCGCATCAGGCATCTTCCGAACGCGCTCTATGTCGGCTAGTCGTGAGCCACGACCTCCCTGCCCCGTCGGCCCGTGGCAGACTGCGCAACCCGAATTGAACTGAACCCGCCCCGTCTCTACCGCAGCCTTATCCTTATCAAACGGATTGGCAATCTTCTTCTCAGGCGGTTTGTCCTGACCGATTGCAGGAACCATCAGCAGTGGGATAAGCAAACCAAAGACGATCCAGTTAATTTGCATGGTCAAGTAAGCACCGGGCAGAGCGATCAAATGCAGGAAGTGCTACTTTGGCGTTCAAGATCACAGGGAAGGAGATTTTGCAACTTGACCTCAGTCCTTTCCTTGCGGAGGCAGTACCGTCGCCTTGGTCAGGCAGCTGGGTTCGAAATGGCGTCCAACATTCGCTATAGTCTGGCACGTACCTGCGGATCTAGCTTCTGTTCGTGGCAGAGTACCGGCTCCTGGCGGAGGATTTGAGTAAACCCGGAAGCCCCAAAGCTAATCTCGCCCCCTGGCCGTGGGGAGTTGAGACGAAGTGTCCAGTGATAATAGGGACGGTCCAGACAGATCCGTTGCTCTTCTACGCGTTGTCGCTCGATGCGGTCCAATGTCATCTCATTGAGGGCAACCTGCTTGCCACTGTCGCCCCAGTCAACGCTCACTTTCAAATCGGTGACATCATGAAAGGTCAGCGTGGCCGCCGAGATTCTGAACCGGACGGTTTTGCTGACACCGAATAACCATTCGATGATGAAATCGATGTCCAGAATCAGATCGCTCTTCCACTGCGTGACATCGTTATCGATAGAAATGCCATAGATCGAGTTGTCGTGCCACGACAAGTTGTCGAAATCGGCGTCTGTGAAAATTGTGGTGGATGAATCCGGCACGAGAATGTCATCCCTGCAGCACCTGGCGGACGATCTTCACAGCCTCTTCCACCTGAGACCGGGAAACATCCAAGTGAGTGACCGCCCGAACCCGCGTTGGGAATACCGGGCTCATGCGCAAACCGTGGGCGAGAAGTTTCTCCAGGAGTAGAGGAGGCGTCAAGCCTGTCTTCGCGATGTCGAAAATAACGATGTTACTCTCCACATCCTTGGGATTGAGATTAATTCCCGGGATCTCGGCCAGTCCCGCCGCCAGCACCTTTGCGTTGGCATGATCTTCCGCCAGCCTGTCGACGTGATGGCGCAAGGCATAGACGCCGCCCGCCGCTATGATTCCCGCCTGCCGCATCGCTCCTCCAAGGCGCTGTTTCCATTGCCAGGCTTCAAAAATGAAGTCCTTACTGCCTGCGAGCACAGCACCGACGGGAGCGCCCAATCCCTTGCTCAGGTCAATCCAAACGGAGTCGAAACCGGCTGCATAATCTTTGGCTGGCACACCGGATGCTATCACCGCGTTGAAAAGCCGCGCTCCATCCATGTGAGTAAAGAGCTGATGTTGCCGCGCCACCCCACACACCTCTTGAATCGTCTGCAGTGGCCAAACGGTTCCACCGCCCATGTTGGCTGTCTGCTCTACGGATACAAGCCGCGTCTTGGGCTGGTATCGGGTGATGGGCCGGACGGCAGCCCTGACCTGCTCCGCAGTAAAAACGCCACGCTCGCCCGGCAAACCAGACACGATCGCGCCCGCCAGCACAGCCGGGCCGCCCGCCTCCGCATTCAGCGGATGGGCCGTTCGATCCATTAGGACTTCATCTCCTGGACGGCAGTGCAACTTGATGGCAATCTGATTACACATCGTTCCGGACGGTAGAAACACCGCAGCTTCTTTGCCAAGCAGCTCAGCGGTCATTTCCTGGAGCAGATTGACCACCGGGTCTTCGCCTTTTTGTTCGTCGCCCACCTCAGCATCGCACATAAAGCGGCGCATCTCTGCAGTAGGTTTGGTCATCGTGTCGCTGAAGAGCTCGATTCTAATCCTTGTAGGCATGTGGACGTTTCCTTGTAAACCTTTACTGCTCAGCGCGAAGCAAGCCGAGCGCCCAAGATCTGAGGCAGAATGGCGTGAATGCTAACAAGGCGTGAAAGGGGTTGTCAAATGGCGAGAAACTGCTGCGGTTACGAATGGAGCGCCGCCTCTTAGTGATTGAAGTTGCGTCTGGCCCTAAATTCAGGAACTCGCCAAACCACTTACAGTGGACCAAGGCGTCCCGCTCGCCGGTTTACTGGACTTTTCTGTTCTGCCCTGTTGGCCGACAACTTCCGCCCCGCGGGCGATCACCTTGGTAAATTCGCGTTCATTCGCAGTTTCCTTCTGTTAGACTTTTCCGCTCGCAACCAAACTGTCCAGTAAAGGAGTGTGCGTTATGAAACGCGGACTAGGCTTTTTCGGGATTCTATTTCTCGTCTTCTTGCTGAGACTGCCTTCCCATGCTCAAGTCATCACGTTCACGCGCGAGCAGTTAGTCAAATTTACAGAGAAGAATCCATTCGACCGTTTTCCCGACGGCCGGCCGAAAGTTCCCGAGCGTATTCTTGAAAAAGTGAAGGAACTCTCGGCTGAGGAAGCCTGGGGAGTCTTGTCAGGAGCGAAATACCAAAACCAGTTTGCCGGAGGCTTCCAGCTGCTGCACCCCGGCAAAAAACTGGTAGGACGTGCTGTCACGGCTCAGTTCATGCCGCTGCGCCCGGACGTTTCCGAAGTGGCGGACGCGGACGCTAAGGCAAAAGGGATGACAAAAAGCAACAACCAGCGCGTCATCGACTTGTTGCAGCCAGGCGATGTTGTCGTCGTGGATCTTTTTGGTAAAATTGAGGGCGGAACGTTTGTCGGCGACAATCTGGCTGCAGCTATCCTTTCAGCGACCAAGACAGGATTCGTTGTGGATGGGGCTATTCGCGACCTGGAAGGGATCCATCCACTCGACATGGCTGCCTACTTTCGAGGCGTTCATCCCACACCGATCGCAAACGTCATGTTGACCGGCATCAACATTCCGATACGTATCGGGGAGGCAACTGTAATGCCAGGCGACGTTGTGCTCGGAGACCGGGAGGGTGTCTACTTCATTCCGCCCCATTTGGTTGATGAAGTTCTGAAGAAAGCCGAGATCACCCACATCCATGATGAATGGACCAAGAATAAATTCCTCACCGGAAGCTACAAATCCAGCGATTTGTATGGCTCACCGAGCGATCCAAAGTTGAAACAGGAATATGAGGAATATCTCAAGCGGAAGCTTGGGACGCCCAAGTACGAGGACTACAAGAAGGATCAGAAAAAATAAGGAGGGTGGGCAAGCAAAGGAGCCGGGCGTCCTGCTGTGAAAACAGCAGCGGTCGGGACCGCAGAACGAAAAGGTCCGTTATGCTCCAAAAGCCGGAATCCAGAGTGACACGTAAACACCGGCGGATAAATTCCGACTCGCGCTTTCCTTCGCCGAAACGACGCTCTGCTGGACAGACGGAAGGCTGTTAAGGATTTTCTATGCTCCCCATCCTTTGGGACACGCGCGGGTACTTCTTTTGGCTGCTGGTGATATCCATCAGTTGCTGGGCGCTTGAACGGCTGGTCCCTTGGCGCCCAGCGCAACGTGCTTGGCGGGATCAATTCGGACAAGACGTGTTCTGGTTGGTCTTCAACGGTCACTACGCTGGAATCCTGTTAGCTAGCGCTTCAACCTGGCTGATTGGGAGCGTGAGTCGCGCGCTGGGCAGCGGTTTCATGTCCATGCCGGAACCCCTCCGGCTGTTCATGGAGAAGCCGCTTTGGCTGCAGTTCGTCGTCTTCCTGGTCGCCAAGGACCTCCTGGAGTTCTTCATCCACAATCTTCTGCATCGGGTTCCGCTGCTCTGGGAGTTCCACAAACTGCACCACAGTATTCGCGACCTTGATTGGATCGGGAACATGCGCTTTCACTGGATGGAGATCGCCGTCTATCACAGCCTGACCTACTTCCCTCTTTTCTTACTGAACGTGAATGATCGAGTGATCTTGTGGATCGCCATCTTCACGACGATTGTTGGCCATCTCAATCATTCCAACCTCAATCTGAACTGGGGTCCTTTCCGTTATCTTCTGAATTCTCCAAGGTTGCACGTCTGGCATCACGATCTGGTGCTGCACCAGCGTCATGGACAAAACTTTGGAGTAGTCTTCAGCCTCTGGGACTACCTGTTTGGCACCCTCTATGCGCCTTCGCAAGGCTACCCAGCCAGGCTGGGATTTGACGGCATGGAACAGTTCCCTTCAGGGCTAGTTTCCAGATTGATCTATCCAATCCGAATCGGATTCAAAGGGACCACACCCATTTCTTGAATACGTGCACAACGCTCCAAGAATAATGCAACCCACCACCGACGGTCAGAACATCAGACCGGATTCCCCTTGAACTAAGGCACTGATGACGAACGGCTGCCATCACTTCTGCTTTAGAGGATACAATTTGCTGGCTGAGCGGTGTATTCAGTACGGCTGTGCCGCGAAAAAACCGCTGGTGTTGTCGACGATGCTATAGACACGAGAGATCGCAGCAAGCGGAACTTCGTTAAGAGAATGAATCTCTATGGGACCGAAGCTGTTCGAGAGCCCAAGATTCGTCAAAACGTCATCGATGTTGTAGATCCCGTTGGGGGGAATGACAATGCTCTCGTTTTGAAGCTGAATGCCGCCCGAAGTGGTACGGACAATGAGTCGAATCGGGGCCGGGTTGTTGGCGAGATTAATGATCGTCAGGGTGGAACGGAATTGGTTGACATTCGTGGAGCTTGGAATCAACAACCGAGTCGCACCCGACACCACGTTTGTCGCGAGACCAGGATCGTCCCCAATATTGTTGATCAGCGTGCTGTAACCCAACAGGGGTTGGCCCGAACTGATCCGGATAAATCCGAGTGTTTCCGACACGGTACTGCTGCCTGTCAGCACTCGGTTCACATTGTCCAGTTGCCGCAGCCCGCCCGCTGGCACATTCACCATCGTGGTTCCCAGCAGAACTCCAGTGGTGCCGTAAAGACTGACCTGAACATCTGCCGGTGCTCCACCCAGGTTGTCGATACCCAGGTTGGTTCGGAAAGCGATGCTGTCCTGGCTGATCGGTACCACACCGTTTGAGCTTGCTACGCTGACGTCCTGTCCTTCGAAGAACCCACTCGTTCCTGAATTGACGCTATACACGCGGGAAGTGGCGACGAGCGGCACTGAATGCAGGGACGTGATCTCCAGCGGTCCGAAAAGGCCGCTAAGTCCCAGGCTGGCGTGGATGTCGTCCTGGCTGTAAAAACCGTTTGCTGGAATGGAAATCACCAGTTCACCACGCATCACTCCGTTCGTGTCCCGCTGGCGCAGGCGAACCTGGGCGGCTGAATTTCCGGCGTTCTGGACAACGAGCGAAGAGCGAAACTGGTTGACCGAGGTTGCGGACGGAATGAGAAGCTGCGTGGCGCCGTTGGAACGGCCGGTCTGCAGACTGGGATCGTCGGAGGTATTGTCGATCTGAGTCGCGAAGACGACCAGCGGTTGATTGGCGGTGACGACAACGGCACCCGAGAGGTTATTGAGCAGGGTAGGACTTAGCCCGCGAATGACACTGATCACGTTGTTCATTTGAAGCAGTCCGCCCGCCGGCACCGAGACCGCCGTCGACGCAATGGCTGAACCATTGGCAGCATACAGCGTGAGCGTGGCCTGGGCTGGCACGGCCGAGACGTTTGTGAGTCCCAGATTCGTGCGAAACCGCGCGGTATCACTGACGAGCGGGATGTACTGCTTCACTTCGCTGGCAGCCATTTCATAGGTCCCGTCGTTCGGATTGAAGCGGAAAATAACCACCCGGCCGGGATACAACCTCGCCTGATCAAAGCTGAACTGGGCTGCCATGTTGCGTGCAGCGTTCTGCAATCCCACGGTGGCGCTTTCGCCGTAGGAGCGCGGTCCCTCAAGCGTTTTATACTGAAACGCAATGTCATTGCTGCCTTCAAACAGGATCGCCTGAAAGCTGACGCGTCCCTCAAGCACGAAGTTGTTTTCGTGAATGAGACTGAGGTTTTGCCAATCGACAACCCAGCGCCGATCGGGTGCCGTTCCGAT
>Ga0187893_10007299_pt1 | contig 18209 bp, 9 predicted proteins | sample MA1701074metaG_FD_139574 | JGI IMG/M metagenome (GOLD analysis project Ga0187893, IMG submission 139574) | White microbial mat communities from a basaltic lava cave in the Kipuka Kanohina Cave System on the Island of Hawaii, USA - MA170107-4 metaG ... | reverse complement strand
TGAGCGACGACGGCGACGCGCGGAAGTTCGTCTTCCCCGGCGGCACGACCATCACCGCGAACGGTTACCTCGTTGTCTGGTGCGACGCGGCGACGAACACCACGCCCGGCCTGCACGCGGGCTTCGCTCTCGACCGCGAAGGCGACAGCCTTTTTCTCTACAACGCGCAGACGCAGCGCGTGGACGCGATCACATTCGGGATGCAGGTCGCGAATCTGACCGTGGGCCGAGTCAACAACGACTGGACGTTGACCACGCCGACGCCGGTTGCCGCAAACACAGCCGCGTCCGTCGCCACGCAGTCCGAGTTGTCGATCAACGAATGGCTGGCCAACGCTGCGCCGGGCACAGACGACTGGTTGGAACTCTACAACCGCTCCACCTCGCTGCCCGTCTCGCTGCGCGGCATTTACCTCGGCACCACCAGCGCGCTCTTCCAGGTCCGCTCGCTCGCATATCTTGCGCCGAACGGGTTTGTTCAACTGTTGGCGAACGAGGGCGGCGCGGCGAATCATCTGGACTTCAAATTGACGGCAGCGGGCGGAGAGATTTCCTTATTCGACGCCACCGGGACGTTCCTGGAGAAAGTGAGCTACGCGCAGCAAGTCGAAGCCGTTGCGCAGGGTCGCCTGCCCAACGGCACGGCCACCATCACCAGCTTTCCCGGCAGCGCCAGCCCTGGCGCGAGCAATTACATCGCGACGTACACTGGGCCGGTGTTAAACGAAGTCCTCGCGCGCAATGATTCGACGCTCTCGCCGTGGGCCGAATACTCCGACTGGATCGAACTCGCCAACACCACCGCCTCGCCCGTGAACCTCGCGGGCATGAGCCTCAGCGAGTCGGCGGGCGAAGTCGGACAGTGGGTTTTCCCGGCGGGTGCCACGTTGCCGGCCAATGGCCATCTCCGGGTATGGTGCGACGGCGGACGAGCAGCCTCCATCGTGGCCGGCGCGGACATGAACACCGGCTTCTCGCTCTCCGGCGAAAGTGGCGGCGTTTACCTCTTTAACGCCGGCGGCCAAATGGTGGACACTGTTGAGCATGGATTCCAAATCAGCGACCTGAGCATCGGCCGCAGCGGTGGCGCGTGGCGTTTGCTCGCGACGCCAACACCGAACGCCGCCAACAGTGCCGCGGCCAGCCTCGGTTCACAGATGACGCTTAAGCTCAACGAGTGGATGTCCGAGCCGCTCTCTGGCAACGATTGGTTTGAGGTTTACAATCCTGGCACGCTGCCGGTCGAACTCAGCGGGCTTTACCTGACGGACGATCCGTCCATCGCGGGGATTACGCAGCACAAGGTCGCGCCGCTGTCGTTCATCGGTACCGGCGGTTTCGTGAAGTTCGAGGCGGACGGTGACGCCAGCCAGGGCGGCGATCATGTGAGCTTCAATCTGGATCGTTCCGGCGATGCGTTGCGCGTTTACGCGCCGAACCTCTCAGTGATCGACAGCGCGGACCTGGTTGTGCTCCCGGCTGGCGTTTCCGCAGGCCGCCTGCCCGATGGCGCTAGTGGCCTTTTCGCCTTTTACACGACGCCCACGCCCGCAGAGAGCAACTACCTCCCGCTGCCCGGTATCGCCATCAATGAAGTGCTAACCCATACCGACGCGCCGCTGGAGGACGCGATTGAACTGTTCAACTCGTCAGCGCAAGCGGTGAACATCGGAGGTTACTATCTCAGCGACAGCCGACGCGATCTGAAGAAGTACCGCATCGCGGACGGGACGAGCATCGCGGCCGGAGGATTCCAGGTCTTTTCGGAAAACCAGTTCAACAGCGGCGGGGCTGGCAGCTTCGCACTGAGTTCATCGCGTGGCGGGACTGTTTATCTGTCGGCGGCAGACGCGGGCGGCAATCTCACCGGCTATCGCTCCGCGTTTCCTTTTGGGCCGCAAATCAACGGCGTGTCGTTCAGGCGGCTGCAAACGAGCGTTGGCGAAGACTTCCCGGCTATGATCAGCCGAACGCTCGGCTCCGCCAACTCTGCTGCGAAGGTTGGGCTGATTGTGATCAACGAGGTCATGTATCATCCTGTGGACGGAGTAGGGAACCTGGAAAGCGCGGACCACGAATACGTCGAGCTTCACAACCTCAGCGGCGGGGCTGTCTCGCTATTCGACCCCGCGAATCCGGCCAACACCTGGCGCCTGACCGGCGGAATCGAGTTCCGTTTCCCATCGGGTGTTTCTCTCGCCGCGCGCGGCTATCTGTTACTCGTGCATTTCAATCCTGTGACCGACGGCGCGGCGGCGACCGCGTTCCGCGGCAAGTTTGGTTTGCCGGGCAGCGTGCCGCTGTATGGTCCATTCAGCGGTCGGCTCGGCAACGACGGCGAGGAATTATCTTTGGAAATGCCCGACACGCCGCAAGGGCCGGGACCCGAACAAGGTTTCGTGCCTTACGTGGTCGTGGATCGTGTCCAATACGGCGATGCGTATCCTTGGTCGGCTGAAACCGACGGAACCGGCGCGTCAGCCCAGCGACGGCGGCCCTACGCGTACGGCAACGATCCGCTCAATTGGAAAGGCGCTGCGCCCACGGCGGGCCGGGCGAACATCGCAGGCAGCACGTTCACCGACGCCGATCGGGACGGCTTGCCGGACGATTGGGAAGACACGCACGGCTTGAGCAGCGGCAACGCTGCGGACGCCTCCCAGGACCTCGATGGCGACGGGCACAGTAACTACGAGGAGTATCTCGACGGGACGGATCTCGCGTCCGCCGCGAGTGGGTTGAACGCGCCTGCAATTCTCACTCATCCGGCCGACCTGAATGCCATCCCCGGCCAGAATGCCGTGCTCTCAGTCACGGTCAACGGCACCGCGCCGCTGCAATATCAATGGCTCAAGAATGGGTTTCTTATTGAAGGAGCGACTAACAACACACTCAACCTTCCGATCGCGGGTGCCGGCGACACGGCCAGCTACAGCGTCGTGGTGTGGAATGGCGCGGGATTCGCCGCCAGCCGCAGTGCGCGCATCACCGTGGTCGTGCCACCGCGCCTCACGCTTCAACCCGTGGGACTCGTCGTTAGCCCTGGATCCAATGTGACGTTCACCGTCGCCGCTGTGGGAACCGGCCTGGTGCGCTACCAGTGGCAGTTTAACAGCGCGGACATCCCGACGGCCACGGGCGCTGTCCTGACGATCAACAATGCGCAACTGGCCAACGAGGGTGACTACCGAATCCTCGTGACCGACGACATCACCACGGTCACGAGCCAGATCGCGCGGTTGACAGTCAGGGTGCCACCGGTCGTTCTCGTCGGGTTGCGCGGACAGACCAATGCGGTGGGATCAGACATCACCCTTTCGGTCACGGTCAGCGGTTCGGTCCCGATGGGATTCTCCTGGCGTAAAGGCTCCGTCGCAGTGACCAATATGGTTTCGATGACCACCAATTCCACTTTCACCATTTTCAACGCGCAGACCAACGACTCCGCCACCTGGCGGTGTATCATCACCAACTCCGGGAACATTTCTCCCGGTGTCTTGCAGCAGGCGAACATCCTCATATTGGCGCCGCCGGTCCTGACCAATCAACCTGTCAGCCAGAGCGTCGAGCCGGGCGCGAACGTGACATTCACGGCGGGTGCGGCCGGCTCTGGTCCGCTGCGTTACCAGTGGCTTTTCACCCCAGCCGGCCCGCAGGCCTGCTGGCCCGCAGGGGAGATTCCCGGAGCCACCAATGCCACGCTCCTCCTGACCAACGCTCAGCCCTGCCACGCCGGCAGTTACGTGGTGACGGTCACCAACCTGGTCGGGTCCGTCTCTGCTTCCGCCACACTGACAGTGGGTACCCCGGCCATCACGCTCCAAGGCGTGGAATGGCTCGGCAATGGGTCGGTGCGCCTCCAACTGTCGGGTGTCCCCAACCGGAATCATGCGATTGAGATTTCAGCAAACCTTGTCAACTGGACGACACTGGACACCATCTTTTACACGAATGGTTGGATGCCGTATGTGGATGCCACGGTCGGCGGAACTACCAACCGTTTCTACCGCGCCCGGCTCGCGCCGTAACTGAGGGGTCAGTCAATGGTATTGAATGATCGAGGCTGACCGTTCTGCTAGGCATTCACTTCCGCATTCTTCGGAACATCCTTGAGCACCTGCGCGACGATGTGATCCGTCGTGATGCCTTCTGCTTCTGCTTCGAAGTTGAGGATGAGTCGGTGGCGCAACGTGGCGGCGGCGACGGATTGAATGTCTTCGAAGCTGGCGTTGAAGCGGCCTTGCGTCAGCGCCCGAACCTTGCCAGCGAGGATCAGGCATTGCGCGCCCCGGGGGCTGCTCCCGAAACGCAGGTATTGATTGCTCACGGGCGCCGCAGTGTCGGTCTTGGGATGGGTGGCGAGGACGAGGCGCACGGCGTAGTCCTTCACGTGCGACGCGACGGGTACTTCGCGCACGAGTTTCTGCAAGTCCAGGAGCACAACGCCATCGAGGACTTTGTTGACCTGCGGCTTCAAGCTTTCCGTGGTTCGGGTGATCACTTCGGTCAACTCAGCGGCGCTGGGATAGCCAACGAGCAACTTGAAGAAGAAACGGTCAAGCTGTGCTTCGGGCAGGGGGTAAGTGCCTTCCTGGTCGATGGGATTCTGCGTGGCGAGGACGAAGAACGGCTCGGCCAGTTTGCGGATCTCACCGCCGGCGGTGACGCTCTTTTCCTGCATGGCTTCCAGCATGGCGGATTGCGTCTTCGGAGTCGCCCGGTTGATTTCATCGGCGAGGATGATGTGCGCGAAGATGGGTCCACGCTGGAACTGGAATTCGCGCCGGCCATCAGGCGTTTCCATGACCATGTTGGTGCCGAGAATGTCGGCGGGCATCAGGTCGGGCGTGAACTGGATGCGGTTGAAGGAAAGCTCGAGCACTTCACTCAACGTACGGACGAGCAGGGTCTTGCCGAGGCCGGGCACGCCTTCGAGCAGGACGTGGCCCCCGGCAAAGATGGCGGTGAGCGTGCCTTCGACAATGGCGTCGGCGCCGACTATGACTTTGCCGATCTCGGCGCGCAGGTTTTGCCAGGTTTGGCGGAAAGATTGAATCTTGGCTTCAGTGCTCATGGCTTCGGAGTTAACCACGGATGGACACGGATGGACACGGATTTCTTCTTGGCGTCATCACTGCACTGACAGAGCCAGACGCCAGTCATCACGTCATGAACTCGGGTTCCTCAATCCGGCGTCTTTTGATCGCCGCCAGAGCAGACCAGCCAAACCCGCCACCAAAAACGCGCCTACGGCCCAGATGCCAGCGTGGCTGGCGGCTGGCAGGAGTTGCAACGCAACCGCTCCGGCCGCCGGCCCGCCAAATATCCCAAGGCCGATCAGCGCTTCGTGAATGCCGCCGTGTTCTCCCTGCGTTTCGCCACCCACATCCATCGCGTAGAAGAGGGATGAATAGTAGATCAATCCTACCGCGAGTCCGAAGGCGATTTGTGCGACGACGATGACAATCAGATTTGGCCCGAGCAACAAAGCCAGAAAGCTCGCCAGCATCACCACATACGATGCCAGCAGCCATCCGAATCGATAATGCCACGCGGTCCAGCGCCAAAGCAGCGCGAAGGCGAACAATCGCGCGAACATCCAAACCGACGCCACGAATCCGGCCAGGGCCGTCGAGAGTCCGAAGCGTGCGGCCAGGTCCGGGATGAGCGGGATGACGGTGCTCATCGCCACGTAAGCGAATGGATTCGCCAGCCAGGCCATGCGGAGGAATGACTTCGCGGTGACGGCGCTGATGTGATGCTGGGCGAAGTCAGGTTGAGGCGAATTTGCTCTGGTGGCGACGGGCTCCGTCGAAATGTGCGCGACCGGCATGACGCCTCGAGATTTTCTCTCCAGCCACAGCAGAAGCACCAACTGAAAGACGTGGAGCAGCGCCGGCAACCAATAGAGGCTGGCCTTGCCGAGCGCCTGTTGCAGCGTCCCGCCCGTGAAATAAGCGACGGCGGCGCCGCCGGACCAGACGACGTTGTAGATGCCGACCATGTGCGCCAGTCCCGCACCGGTTTCCTTTTCACTGGCGAGCGTTTCCAGCGGGACCCAGGTGAAGCAGATCGCGATGGTCCAAAGCACCATGATCAAGGTCTGTGCCCTGAGGCCTTCGAGGCAGGCACCGAGTCCGAGCAGGACGGCCAGGCTGACCAGTCCCACCTTCAGCGCGGCGAAACACCCGTGGCGCTGAGTGAACCGCCCGCCGTACCACGACGCCGGCACGTAGATCAGGCCGTTGAGCGCGGCGAACCACAGGTTCTCGCGATTGCCGAATCCGAAATCCAGACGGAGGTGGAAGAAAAGATAGTTGAAGTAATAAGCGACGGCGTAAATGTTCAGCCAGGTCAGCGCGAGGTAACCGATCTTGAATTGGCGTGGTGACATGAGGGAGGTGGCGTCGTGATGTCTGCTCGGATAACACGGGGCCGTTCAACCCGAAACGTCATCAATGGCTTTGCGGCAATACCATTTCACTGCATTGCTCATTGCGGGCTGGAGTTGGTCCAGATCCGCGGCGCTGCACCATCGGATGTCATGATGCTCAGCAGCCGCCAGCGAGAGCTGCCCTCCTTTGGGCCGTGCCCAGTAAATCATCCCGATGTGCTCGTGCGTTTCGTTGATGCGATGAATATCGAGGAAGCGCGGTGCGATGAGCGCGCGGGTGCCCGGCTCGGTGGTGGGCGGGCGTTCGCCGAGCAATTCCACCTCGAAGCCGCTTTCCTCGCGGGCCTCGCGCAAGGCGGCCTGCTCGGGGTCTTCATCCAGTTCGATGTGGCCGCCCAACGGCAGCCACTTGTCGAGCTTGCGATGATGGACAAGCAGGACGCGGCCTTCATGCACCACAAAGATGGCCACGGTGAAATCGATCTTCTCGTGAATGTGCGCCATGCGGCGCGGAGTGAACCACGAACCAACGCGGATGAACACGAATTTTGCGATCCGCACTCGTCACTTTCCGATTGGCTTTTCGACGGTGGGTTCTGGAAAGTCGGCCTGTCATGTCTCCGATTGCACTTCACTCGCTGATGCGGACCCTGCGGGCGGGCCGTCGCGTCGCCACCCTCGCCATTTTGCTAGTGGTGGTCGCCTCGGCTCGAAGCGCGGCGCCGTCCTTCAAGCCGGCGCGCCTGGCCGAGATGGACGCCGCCATTACCAACGCCATCGGCGAGAAGAACATTCCCGGTGCAGTGCTTTGGGTCGAGAGGCAGGGCCTCACCTACCACAAAACTTTTGGCCGTCGCGCGCTGGTGCCGTCCGCCGAGCCGATGAACGAGGACACGATCTTTGACGCGGCTTCGCTGACCAAAGTGGTCGCCACCGCGCCCGCTATCATGCTGCTCCTGGAACGCGGGCAGTTGAAACTCGATGACGCGGTTCGGACGCACATTCCCGAATTCCGGGGCGAAGGCACCGAGGCGATCACCATCCGGCACTTGCTGACGCACACCTCCGGCTTGCGCTCGGGGATTCCGGCCAGGCCCGAATGGTCCGGCTACGAGGCGGGCATTGCTCTCGCTTGCGTAGAAGCCGCTACAAACGCGCCGGGTACCACCTTTCGCTATAGCGACATCAATTTCATCGTACTTGGCGAGATCGTGCAGCGGGTAAGCAAACAGAAGCTGAACGAATTTGTTGCTGCCGAAATATACGGGCCGTTGAGGATGAGAGATACGGCCTATCTGCCGGTGACGAACCAACTCGGGCGCATCGCGCCCACCGAACAGACCACCAACGGCATGTTGCGTGGCGTCGTTCACGACCCCACCGCGCGCCGCATGGGCGGAGTGGCCGGCCACGCGGGCCTCTTCACGACCGCCGCCGACCTCGCGCGCTTTGCCCGGATGATGCTCAACGAAGGTGAGCTCGACGGCGTCCGGCTTTTCAAGCGCGACACGGCGCGGCTGATGACCTCCGTCCAATCGCCGGAAGCCGTGTTGAGCCGGCGGGGCCTCGGTTGGGACATCGATTCGCCCTACAGCCGCCCGCGCGGAACAGTCTTCCCACGAGGCTCGTTCGGCCACACCGGCTGGACTGGCACCACGCTCTGGATCGATCCGTTTTCAAAAACCTTCTTCGTCTTCCTCTCCAACCGCGTCCATCCTGACGGCAAGGGCAGCGTGCTGTCGCTTTACTCCGAACTCGGCACGCTGGCGGCCAGGGCGGTGGACGGATTCGATTTCGGCCAGGTTCAGGGCGCGGTGCCATTCCGGACGAACTTCATCGCTTCGGCGGCCGACACCAATGCCATCGCCCGAACGAATAATCTTTTTGCCGCGCGTGCGCCATTGCCAGGCGTGCTGAACGGCATCGATGTGTTGGTGAAAGAAAGATTCGCTCCGCTGAGGAAACTTCGCCTTGGCCTGGTGACAAACCACACCGGGCAGGATCGCTGGCGCAATCCGACCATCGACCTTCTCTTCCACGCGCCGGGCGTGCAGCTCAAGGCGCTCTTCAGCCCCGAGCACGGCATCCGCGGCGCATTGGATGAAGCCGTCGCCGACAGCGTTGATGAAGGGACGGGCCTGCCGGTCTTCAGCCTTTACCCAACGTCGCCTGCGAGGAGGAAGGACCAGACTGAGAAGGAATACAACGCGTTCATCAACAGTCTCCGCGCGCCGCACCCGTCGGCCTTGACCAACCTCGACGCGCTGGTCTTCGACATTCAGGACATCGGGTGCCGCTTCTATACTTACGTCGCAACGATGGGCCTGTGCCTCGAAGCAGTGAGCAAGGCGGGGATCAAGTTCATTGTCCTCGACCGGGTCAACCCCATCACCGGTGTCGCCGTCGAAGGTCCGGTTTATCACGGCGACCCGCATTTCGTCGCATGGCACGAGATGCCACTCCGCCACGGCATGACGGTCGGGGAGATCGCGAGGATGTTGAACGCCGAACGGAGCCTCCGTGCCGAACTCACGGTGATTCCCATTGAAGGCTGGAAACGGGAGCAATGGTTCGATGAAACCGGCCAGCCCTGGCGGCATCCGTCACCGAACATGCGCAGTCTGAACGCCGCTGCGTTGTATCCCGGCGTTGGCCTGCATGAGTCCGCGCTCTCGGTCGGACGCGGCACCGACACGCCGTTCGAGATCGTGGGTGCCCCTTACATTGATGACCTCGTGCTGGCCGCAGAGTTGAACAAGGCCAGGTTGGCTGGCGTGCGTTTTGTCCCTATCCGCTTCACGCCGACGTACAGCACGTTCAAGGATCGGGAATGCGGCGGCGCGGCCATTGTCCTTACTGACCGCGACAAGCTTCAGGCTGTCGAGGTCGGCCTCACGATCGCGTTGACGGTTCAGCGGCTCTATCCACACGACTACGCATTGGAGAAGGTGCAGCCGTTGCTCCGCGACAAGGCGCTCCTTGAAGCCATCAAGGCGGGAGAGTCGCTCACTTCGATGAAGAAGCGTTGGGCACCGGATCTGGAACAGTTCAAGAAGCGACGGGCACGTTACCTCCTCTACGAGTAGGCTACAAGATTTGGAGTGCGGTGACCTGTCACCGCTTTGGTCGCCTGGCCGGCTTGCCGGCCAGGCAGAGCCGCGTTTAGCGGCTCGTCGTATTTCCACACGCTAACCGGTTCGACGGCGACGAGTCGCCTGCCGAAAGCGGTGACAGGTCACCGCACTCCAAATCACTTTAGTTCCGGCGCAAGCCGCGCCATTAGCGGCGGGCCTTCGGCGGTTGCGGTGGTTCGGCTGGTTTGTTCGTCGGCCACAGATCGACCGTGACGCCCGATTTCCACGCGACTTGTTTCTTGTTCGCGATGAGCGAACGGGGCAGCAATTCGATCTCGTGCCCGAACAAATCGAGCGTCACCACTCCGGGCAGGAACGTGAGATCTTCATAAATCACTTTCCCGAATGGGACCGGTCGTTTTACCTGATCGAATGAAACGCGCCCGATGGCATTGCTGGCGTTCTCGCCGTGAGCGACGATTCTTACGTCGCTCAAGCCAAGTTTCGCCTGCGACACGATCAACATCGGGCTGCCCTCGGCGTTCGTCTGAAAGTCCACGTCCCAAGGCCCCTTGTGCTGGCGCGCCCTTTCGATGCCAAAGAAAACCGCCAAGTACAGCCCAAGCACCGCGAGGAACAGGAACGCGATGGCTTTGGGAGTGAAGCCGGATTTCATTGCGGCGCATCGTCGGGGCGGGATGGAGATCAAGTCAAGGGAGAGCGCGTTCTGTATTGCGTGACCTCAACCATCCACACGATGCGTCATTTGCATCACGCAATACGCAACACGGAACATCTTACCTCAAGCTTGCCGCCGGCTGCCAAACCCGCTATCGAACACACATGGATTCCCGGGAAGCGTTCATCGCCCTGAACATGATCGAGCACGTCGGCCCGGTGCGCGTGCGCCAGTTGCTCGAACATTTCGGTGACGCGCCCGCGGTGCTCCGCGCCTCGAAGCAGCAACTGCTCAGCGTGCGCAGCATTGGCACGGACACGGCGGAAGCCATCGCTGGCTGGGAGAAGAACGTCGATCTGAATGCCGAATTAAAACGCATCCAGGAGTTCGGTTGCCATGTCCTCACCCAGGATGACGAAGACTACCCGCCTTCTCTCCGCGAAATCTATGACCCGCCCATCGTGCTCTACGTCAAAGGCACGCTCAACGCTAAGGACAAGAACGCGGTGGCCATCGTCGGCTCGCGCCAGACCACGCATTACGGCCTCGAAGTCGCGCGCAAGTTTGGCTACCAGCTTGCCTATGTGGGCGTGACGGTGGTCAGCGGCGGCGCGCGCGGCATCGACACCGCCGCGCACCAGGGCGCGCTCAACGCGAAGGGCCGTACCGTGGCGGTGCTCGGCACGGGCATCAACATCATTTTCCCTTCCGAAAACGCCGAACTCTTCGACCGCATCTCGGAGAATGGCGCCGTGGTGACCCAGTTCCCGTTCAATCGCCAGGCCGACAAACAATCCTTCCCCATCCGCAACCGCATCGTCGCCGGCATGACGCTCGGCACCGTGGTCGTCGAGGCGAACCTCACCAGCGGCGCGCTCATCACGGCCAACTTTGCCACCGAATATGGCCGCCAGATTTTTGCGGTGCCGGGGCGGATTGATTCACCGCGGAGCAAGGGCTGCCACGAATTGATCAAAAAAGGCGCGAAACTTTGCGAGGGCGCCGAGGACATCCTGAGCGAATTCGAGTATCTCTTCCCGGCGACCAATCGCCCGCCCGCTCCGAATGAAACCGGCGTGCTCCCTGCGTTCACGCTCTCCACCAACGAGCAGGTCGTCTATGACGTGCTCAAGAAGGAAGACGAAGTCAGCATCGATGAGGTCATCCGCTTCAGCGGCCTGCCCAGTTCGGCGGCGTCCGTCGCATTGCTCAGTCTCGAAATGAAGCGCTTGATCAAGCAACTGCCCGGCAAGATGTTCGTCCGAAACCAGTAACGGGTTGGTGGAAGGCTTGCCTGATTCGAGCAGCAGTCGGTTCCTGAAGTTTCCTTGTAATCCTTCGCCCGGAATTCTTCGGTAATCATCAAACCAAGCATCTTTGCTCGCTTTCAGAGCTGTTTTGTATGACTATCGCGACTGATACCACACGCCGGCTACAGATGAATTCGGAAATTCCACGAGCGCCATCTTCCAGAGGAGAATGGTTCGCCACGACGCATTGGAGCGTCGTGCTCGCCGCCAAGGAAGGCGACTCGGCGACCGCATTTGAGGCGCTGGAGAATTTGTGCCGTACCTATTGGCCTCCGCTGTACGCGTTCATTCGGCGCGAAGGCTACGACGAAGCTGAAGCCAAGGATCTAACCCAGGAATTCTTCCTCAGGCTCATCGACCGGGAATTCCTCCAACGCTTGCGCCATCAACAAGGCAAGTTTCGCTCCTTCCTGCTGACGTTTCTCAAGAACTTCCTTTTGGAGCAGCGGGGCAAAAGCAGGACGCAGAAGCGTGGCGGTGGCAGAGTCGTGGTTTCCCTGGACCAGCTTGCCGAAGAGGGCTCCTACCTCAATGAACCGGTCAATCACTTTTCCCCGGACCAGGTCTTCGAGCGTCGCTGGGCGCAAACCATTATCCAGGTGGCGTTGAATCGGCTCCGTGGGGAATACGTATCCGCCGGCAAAGCCGACTTGTTTGACTTGCTCAAGGATTTCCAGCCACGCGAAAGCGGCGCGCCGTCCTACGCGGAAATCGGCGCCCGCTTTGGAATGACCGAGGCCGCCGTGAAATCAGCCGCGCAACGAATGCGGGCGCGGCATCGGGAGCTTCTCCGGCAGGAGATTGCGAACACGGTGACGCGACCCGACGAAATCGAGGAAGAGATTCGACATTTGCGGGAGGTCCTATCCGCGGGGCCGAATTGACGGCAAAGTTGTCCTGCAACTTTCGATGAAATTTCCTCCTGTAAGAGCAGAGCATTGAACCTGGAAGCGGCAGTTCAACCACGAATGCTGGAACGGACATGACAAAGATCTGGAGTGTGGCGAGTTCTCGCCGCTTTGCGCAGGCGACTTGTCGCCGTCGAACGGGCCGGCATATAGAAACTTGCCGAGCCGTTGAACGCGGCTCTGCCTGGCCGACTGGTCGGCCAGGCGACCAGAGCGGTGACGGGTCACCGCACTCCAAAAACTCTTGAGCCATGCCAGAGTTGACCCGTTGCAGTGAATGCGGCAGTCCCTTGCCAGATTACTGGCCGAAAGGGCTGTGTCCACAGTGCGCTCTCGACGGGGCGCTGGAGGAGCCAAGTGCTGCGAGTCAAGGTGACGAGGCAGCAGCAGCCCGGCCCGCGACCGGTCCCCGGTCGCAGCGCGTGGAAAAGGGCGAGGTAGCACCAGAGGACATAACCGCCGGTTTGCAGTCCGTTGCTGCTGCGACCGGGGACCGGTCGCGGGCCGGCCGCTTTGGGGATTACGAACTCCTGGAAGAGGTGGCACGCGGGGGGATGGGAGTCATCTATCGCGCCCGGCAGGTCAGTCTGAACCGCATCGTCGCGCTGAAGATGATTCTCGCCGGGCAATTCGCGAGCAAACAGGAAGTCCTGCGGTTCCGGAGCGAAGCGGAAGCCGCTGCGACTTTGCAGCACCCGAACATTGTCCGCATCCATGAGACGGGCGAACACGATGGCCGCCATTACTTCTCGATGGACTACGTGGAGGGGCGCACGCTCGCTGAGATCGCGCGCGACGGTCCGCTGCCGGCCCAGCGCGCTGCGGGATATGCGCGACAGATCGCCGAAGCGATTCATTACGCGCACTCGCAAGGCGTGCTGCACCGCGACCTCAAGCCGTCGAATATTGTTATCGACACGAACGACCAGCCGCGCATCGCGGACTTTGGCCTCGCCAAACGGGTGCGCGGGGACTTCGGAGTGACGGTCACCGGCCAGGTGCTGGGCTCGCCCAACTTCATGCCGCCGGAGCAAACCTCCGCCAAAGGCGGCAAGGTTGGGCCGGCCAGCGACGTGTACGGCGTGGGCGCCATTCTCTATTGCCTGCTTGCGGGGCGCCCGCCGTTTCACGCCGAGACAATTGAGGAGTTGCTGTTGCAGTTGCGTGATGCCGATCCCGTTGCACCCCACTTGTTGAACCCCAGTGTGCCGCAGGATTTGGAAACGATTTGCCTGAAGTGCCTGGAGAAGGAGCCAACGCGACGCTATCCGACTGCACAAGCATTGGCGGATGAGCTGGGGCGCTTCCTCCGCGATGAACCGATCCAGGCGCGGCCATTGCACGCGTTCGGAAAGCTCTGGCGTTGGTGCCGACGGCGGCCGTCGCTGGCGACGGCGTCAGCGGCTGCCGCGCTCGCAACATTGCTGGCCATTGCTGTTCTTGTCGTGGCCAATGTTCGAATCACGCGCGAGACAAACCAAAAAGACGTTGCACTCCAGGAAAAAGACGTGGCGCTCAGCGCGGCGCAAACGAGCGAACAGCGGGCAAAGGAACAGCTTTTTGTTGCGTTGAAAAATCAGGCGCAAGCCCGGCGCAACAGTCGTCAAATGGGCCAGCGCCTCGAAACCCTCGACGTGTTGGCAGAGGCGCTTCGCATCCGAGGGGACCCCGAGATCCGTGACCAGGCCATCGCGGCTATGGCTCTGCCGGACGTGCGTCGAGGACCGAAATGGCCGGTGTTGCGGACCAATAGTCTGGCGCTGGCTTTCGATGCGGTGGGCCAGTCCTACGCGGTGCTGGATCGGCAGGGCGTGCTGACGGTTCACAGTGTCGCGGACAACCGTCAGATTCACCGTTTTGAAACGGGGCGACCGCGCGCGTCCCTCTACATCAGCCTGGCGTTCAGTCCCGACGGCAAGTTCCTGGCGAAAGCGGGCGATGCACAACGGTTTGGGGTGTGGTCGTTGGAAAACGGCGAATCCATTCTTCGCGACGCACCGAGTGATTTGAGCGCACCGACGTTTAGCGCGAATGGGCGGTGGGTGGCGCTGGCCGGCTTCAAACAGATCCGTTGTTTCGACCTGACCACGGGCGGCGAGTCGAATCGCTGGAACACCACTGACAGGATACATGGGTTGCAGTTCCATCCCTCGGATCTGAGGATTGCCGTTAGCTACAAGGGCTCGCCGTGGGTTTCCGTGTATGACGCAACGGACGGGCGGCTAATCGCTCAACTGGAAGTGGGGAAGAACTTTCACGCGGTCTTCAGTTGGCATCCGGACGGAAAGAACCTCGCCATCGGCGGCGCAGCGTTTGGAATCCAAATCTGGGATGTGGAGACGCAGCAGCGGGTGGCGAGATTGGAAAGTCGCGCGACCGCGATCGATCATCTCACCTTCCATCCGTCGGGCCACTGGCTGGTGTCATGGGGGTGGGAAGGAGTGATTTCCTTGTGGGATCCGACGACTCAGCGGAAGGCGATGCAGATCCCGCTGGCCGCTTCTCATGCGGCGGCGAATCTGCAGTTCAGCCGGGACGGCCTCTGGCTTGGTGCCTTCTGTTCCGGCGAAGATCACGTGCAACGGCTCGAGTTTGTATCGCCGGAGGAATACTTCACGCTGCATTCCGTCGGCGAACGCCTCGCGCCCAATGCCAGCGCGACGAGCGCGGACGGTCGTCTGCTGGCGGTCGCAATGGCCGACGGTGTTCGCCTGTGGGACTTTCCCCATCGTCGTGAGATTGCACGTGTGCCGTGCGGGGCAGCCGAGGGAGTGTTGTTTGAGTCGGGTGGGGCGGCGCTCTGGATTTCCGCGACGACCAATGGCTTGCAACGCTGGCCAATCACCCATTCCGGCACGAACACTTCAGAGCTGCGGCTCGGGCCGCCGCAGCGAATCGATCTGCCGCCAACCGTAAGGCCCGGCATTACAAATCCATTCGCGCCCGAACGCATTTCAACAGACGGCGCCGTTCAAATGCTGGCCGCCGTCTCTGAACCAGCAGGCCGAACCGTTTTGGTGGATTTAGCCACACACGAAACGCGCGATCTTCCTGTTCGCCATCCGATGATCGGCTTCGTGGCGCTGAGTCCGGATGCGAAATGGCTGGCCACGAGCGGGTGGCATTCCGATCGCGCGCAACTGTGGAACATGGAAAACGGTCAACTCGTGCGCGACTGGATTGTGGGCCTCCAAACGAGAGTGGCATTCACGCCGGACAGCCGGGAATTGATCGTCGGGCGCGGCAGCGATTTTCAATTCCTCAAGGTTGACACTCTTGAAACCAGCCGCCAACTGACGCGAGAGGTTGGCCTTTATCCGGGCGACGTGGCGTTTTCTCCCGATGGCAAACTCATGGCGATGGAGATGTCGTCGGCCGTGATCCATCTCAAAGAAGCTTCCACCGGCCGCACGGTGGCGCAACTGGAAGATCCCTTCGGAGATCGGTCCGACACCATCTCCTTCTCGCGCGATGGCGCGAAACTCATCGTGATATCCACCTTTGCCTCTGCGATTCACGTCTGGGACCTGCGCATCATCCGCACGCGGCTCAAAACGATGGGCCTGGACTGGGACTGGCCCGAGTTTCCACCGGAGCCATCGTCCGGCAACACGCCTTTGCGCATCGAACTGATTCCCACTGAATCGCGATAGCGACCCGAAGAATAGCCATCTCCTGGGCGAAAGGCTGGAGTTGAATACCGGCGATGGCGGCTCGCCCCGACTCATTCGTCAGAAACTTTCCAGGATTCCTCCGCTACCTTCGCGGAAAAACCCTCCTGTAGAGGTGGCGCCTCGTGCGGGAGCACGAGGTTCAGAAAACACAGACAAAAAGATTCGGGGCTACAAAACACCATGAAAACAACCATTCCTGTTTATCAGTCCGTGCCGGCGTTCTGGCGCGGCTCAATTATTGGCGCAATGGCTGCGGCGATGCTCTTGCCTGTACCAGGCTGGGCCGACGGCGATTCGCATCATTCCATCCGGCACTTCGCATCCATTGCCACGTATCAGGTCAGTGGCGCGGTGGCGGAAATCGTCACCGCCACGCCAGATGGCAAATGGCTCTTCTACACGGATTCGGAATCGCAAGTGGTGGGCATCGTCGATATTCGAAATCCCGCCGCGCCCATCGAAGCGGGCATCCTTCCCGTGGCGGGCGAGCCTACCTCGGTAGCGATCACGCCCAACGGACGCTGGGCGCTGGCAGTCGTTCATGGCGAGCCGGACCATGTCGCGATCTATGATGTCCGCAACCTCTCCGCGCCACCCGTCATCAAAGTGTTAGGCGGCCAGCCGGACTCGATTGCCGTCAGTCCCGACGGGCGCTACGGCGCCATCGCCATCGAGAACGAACGAGACGAGGAGGTGGACGAAGGTTTGATGCCGCAGGAGCCGCCTGGCTTCCTGACCATCATCGATCTGGTCGGCTCGCCGCAGTTCTGGCGGCTCCGGAACGTCTCCTTGAGCGGACTAGCGGGGCGATTTCCAAACGATCCCGAGCCGGAGTTCGTGGACATCAACGCGCACAACATCGCGGCGGTGACGCTGCAGGAGAACAACCACATTGCCCTCGTCCATTTGCCCAGTGGCCGTGTCATCCGTCATTTCCCTGCCGGCACGGTGACTCATACCGCCGACCTGGAAGACGACGGCATGATCGCGTTCGACGATATGCTGACGGACTCGCGCCGCGAACCGGACGCCATTCACTGGACGCCGGAGGGTTTTCTCGTTACCGCCAACGAGGGTGATTACGATCTGGACGCAGACTTCGTGGGCGGGCGCAGCTTTACCATCTTCGCGCCGTGGGGCCGCGTCGTGTTTGACTCCCGTGCCGACCTGGAGATCGAACTGGCCGCTGCGGGCCTTTACGACGACACGCGTTCCGACTCGAAGGGCAGCGAGCCGGAAGGAATCGAGATTGCGGAATACGACGGACGCACCTTCCTGTTCGTCGGGATGGAGCGGGCCGCACCCGGTGCCGTCGCGGTCTATCAACTCCGCGGGGAAGATGAACGTCCCCGCTTCATCCAGATTCTGGAGACGGGCAATCGGCCTGAAGGATTGCTGGCCATCCCACGCCGCGACCTGTTCGTCACCGCCAACGAAGGCGACGGGACCATCTCGATCTTCGCCGGGCGGCGGGATTGATACGGATTTCGGGTAACCTGAACAAAGGGAAGGGAACGAAGGCATGACTTTCGTTCCCTTCGTGCTTTGGGCGGCACTGCTTTCGAAAGTATTCGCGCTACCTTCGCCGGAAAATCCTCCTGTAGCCATTAGCCACGAGCATACCAGTGGCTAGGAACGGTCATGAACGAACATGAATTATGAAAACACGAATCACTCTCTGCCTGGTCTTCATCCTAGTCGGCGGCGTCCTCACGCCCCCATTGTCTGCGCAGAGCACGGCCTTCACTTATCACGGAGTTCTTAGCTTCAACCGGACACCGGTCACGGGCCTGTATGACATGCAGTTTGCCATTTACGCCGCAGATACGGGTGGCGCGGCCGTAGCCGGTCCGCTGCCGAGGAATGCGGTGCCGGTGACCAACGGCGTGTTCACCGCGCGGCTGGATTTCCTGGGCGGCGTCTTTACCGGACCGGCGCGTTGGATCGAGATCAGCATGCGTCCAGCGGGCGGCGGAAGTTTTCAAACGCTGAGTCCACGGCAGGAACTCACTTCGTCGCCCTACTCGATTCGGGCACTGACGGCGGGCGATGTGGCCAACGGTTCCGTGGTCAAGAGCCTGAATAATCTCCGCGACAATGTCACGCTGGCCGCGGGCGCGAATGTAACGCTGACGCCCAGCGGCAATACGATCACGATTGCTGCTCCTGG
>Ga0187893_10007298_pt1 | contig 18210 bp, 16 predicted proteins | sample MA1701074metaG_FD_139574 | JGI IMG/M metagenome (GOLD analysis project Ga0187893, IMG submission 139574) | White microbial mat communities from a basaltic lava cave in the Kipuka Kanohina Cave System on the Island of Hawaii, USA - MA170107-4 metaG ... | reverse complement strand
GTCTTCGGCGAGATCAGCATCTTCAAGGACGGCGAGGAGGTCCACGAGATCGTCGCCGAGCCCGCGCAGACGCGGTTGTTCTAACCGCTCCAAGCCCCTGCATTTCGGCCGATTCAAGGCACAGAAGAGGGACGAAATGGGTTCAAACCGGCCGCGTTGAATACGTGTATCGTGTAGACAGTATACGAAGATGCACCTAGAACCCGGGGTAGCGTGCGCAGGCGCGCGCAGAGTCTGAGCAGGTGGGTAGGTCATGACGGGCCGGCCGTTCGACAACGTGACGCTGAGCCAGCGGGTGCGCGACCACCTGCGCGCCGAGATTCTTTCCAACCGCCTGGCGCCCGGCACCCACCTGCAGGAGGAGGTCATCGCCGCGCAGCTGGGCATCAGCCGCGCACCGGTGCGCGAGGCGTTGCGTCTGCTGGCCGCGGAGGATCTGATCACCATCGCGCCCCGGCGCGGTGCCGTGGTCAAGGCGCTCTCGCCCCAGGAGTTCCTGGCAGCGTACCAGGTCCGTGAGGCGCTGGAGATGCTGGCCATGCGCCTGTCGGTGGCGCGGTTCATTGAAGAGGACCTGAACGCGCTGCGGGCGCTCCAGCGACAGATGACAGCCGCGACCGAGCAGGGCGACGTGGACGCGTTCTTCCAGGCCAACGCGGTGTTCCACACCCTGGTGGTTGATCGGTCGGGCAACGAGCGACTACGTGACATGTACCGGCAGTTGATGAACACGCTGCGGCGCTACCGGATGCGCTCGCTCTCGCTGCGTGGCGGCCTGGACCGATCGCTCGCCGAGCACGCCGCTATCCTTCAAGCGGTCGAGCGCCGCGACGCCGAAGCGGCCGTGCGGTTGTTGTCGGCCCATATCCAGGTGCCGCAGAGAATCCTCCAGGCGTCCCCCGAGGGCGAACTGGTCGAGGCAGGAGGGGCGTGATCGTGGCGCACCAGGCGCTTCACTTCGGCGTGAACCTGAACAACCGCGAGCCGCTGCTGGCGCCGCAGTACGATGTGCCGGCGCTGCTCGACCTGTCGCAGGCGGTGGAGGAAGCCCGGTTCGAGTCGGTCTGGGTGGGCGACAGCCTGTTCTCGAAGCCCCGGTACGAACCGCTGGCGCTGCTGGCCGCGATTTCGCAGCGCACGCGCCGGGTTCGCCTGGGCACGGCGTGCCTGGTGACGGCGACCCGCAACCCACTCTACCTGGCGCTGGAGTGGGCGACCCTCGATGTCATCTCCGGCGGCCGGACCATCCTGGGGGCCTGCATGGGCAATCCCGAGGAGGGTGTGCGGCGTGAGTACCGGGCCCTCGGGCTCGACTTCGACCGGCGCGCGGCCATCTTTGAAGAAGGGCTGCACGTGCTGCGGACGCTGTGGACCGAGGGGCACATCTCGTTTCAGGGTCGGTTCTTCCAGTACGACGACATCAGCTTCTCGTCCGGTGTCGAGATGGGCCCGCTGATGCCGTTGCAGCAGCCCCCACCGACGTGGATCGTCAGCAACCCACGCCTGATCCGGGGCGTTCAGGAGACGGCCGTCGCGCGGGCGATCGACCGGTCGGCCGCGCGCATCGTGCGCTACGGCGACGGATGGATGACCTGCTGCCGTGCGCGCCATCCAGAGGAACTCTCCGAGCAGCGGGAGCGCATCCGCGAGGCGGCCCGCGCCGCGGGGCGCGATCCCGGCGAGCTCACCGTCTCCTATCAGGTCACGATGAACATCGCGGATTCCGAGACCGAGGCGCAGCGCGGCATCGGCGAGTACATCACCCAGTACTATCCCGAACTCAGCAAGGCCGTGGATCTTGGCGAGTGGGGACCGGTGGGTACACCCGATCAGATCGCGCGGTGGATCGAGGAGTTCGCACGGGCGGGCGTCGACTACTTCATCTGCCGGTTCGGGGCCCTTGACCAGTTCGGACAGGTCAGGCGGTTCGCCAGGGACGTACTGCCACGCTTCAAGGGCGCGACGACGGGTGAGGCCCGCGGCGCGGCCGGGCGGTAAGGGAGGGGGACAGCCGTATGGCAGAGTCGGGGACGAAACTGGGCCGGGACGCCGATCTGATCGTCGGCACCTGTATGTCGGTTGAGCAGGGCGACGTGGTCACCATTATCACCGACGACGCCCACGCCCGCGAGGCCGATGCCCTGGCGGCCGGAGTCCTGGCCCGCGGCGGCTTCCCGGTGATCATGAACAACGAGGCGCAGGTGCGGCGGGCGATGCAGGACATGCGGTTCCCGATGGCACCGCCGCGGAACCTCCACCAGGCCATGGTCTCATCCGATGAGATCATCATCATCACCAACCTGGAATGGGCGAACCGGTTCGCGCACGTCTCGGCCGTCCGTGAGTCGTGCGCCAACAACGCCAAGATCGCCTCGGTGGAAGAGGGCATCGGGGCGTGGGAGCTTGGCGAGCGCGACATCCACGAGGCGACGCAGCGGGCGCGCAACGCGATCAAGGCGCTGGATGGGGTCAAGCGCTGTCGCGTCACGTCGTCCAAGGGGACCGACGTGACCGTCAGCATCGAGGGCCGGCCGGCGCTCGAGGTCACGCCGATCAAGAAGCGGGGGCAGATGATGGGCCCGATCCCGCTGTGGGCCGAGGTCGCCTTCGCCGCGGTTGAGGACCGGACCACCGGCCGCATCGTGGTGGACGGGATCATGCTGGGCATCGGCGTGCCGGGCCAGGTCAAGCAGACGATCACCTGGACGGTCAAGAACGGCCGGGCCACCGCGATCGAGGGCGGGCCCGAGGCGCAACGCCTGCGCGAGGTTATCACAGGCGTGGACGGCGCCGACGTGATCGGCGAGTTCGCGTTTGGGACCAGCACGAAGTCGCCGTTTGGGTCGCCGTCCGAGAAGGGCCGACTCGGGACCGTGCACTTCGCGCTGGGCGACAACCACAACGCCTATCCCGGCGGGAAGAACGTGAGCACGCTGCACCTGGACGGCAACATCCTCGACGCCACGCTGCAGATCGTGGACACCGGCCAGTACATCCTGAAGGACGGGAAGTGGGCGCTGTGAGCGGCGTGCGGGTTGTCCCGCTGGAGCAGGTCGAGAAGATCCCGCTGCCGGGCAACTCCTGGAGCCGGATGCTCATCACCCGACAGACGGCCGGGGAGAACCAGGCGTCGCTCGGCTATTCGGTCTTCCGGCCGAAGACCGTGCTGGCGATAGTCTCGCACACCGTCGAGGAAGTGGCCTTCGTCGTGGCCGGCCGGGGGGAACTGCGCCTCGATGACGGCACGGTATCCTTCGGGCCTGGCGACGCCCTGTTCGTCCCGCCGCAGGTGTGGCACGCCGTCGCCAACACCGGCGACGAGGACGTGATCATGGTGTTCGGGTTTCCGCACCCCGAGTACCCGCCGACCGCGCGGCGGCCGGAGGCCTCGTGATGATCGAAGGGATCGCGATGACGACCGATGCGGTGACGACGGTTGCGGTGGTTGGCGCCGGCACGATGGGCCCGGGTATGAGCGCCGTGTTCGCCAGCCACGGGTTCGACGTGCGGCTGGCGGACATCAAGCCCGACGTCCTGGAGCGGGCGAAAGCGACCGTCGAGGTCGTCTACAAGACCCTGATCGGCGGCGGGCTGCTCTCGGCGGCGGACGCCGACGCCGGCCGGGGACGCCTGCGCTACACCACGGACGTCCGCGAGGCGGTGCGGGGCGCCGGCTTCGTGGTGGAGGCGATCCCCGAGCGGTTGGGCCTCAAGCAGCAGTTCTTCGCCGAGGCGGAACGCGAGGTCTCCCCGGAAGCGATCCTGGCCTCGAACACCTCGGGCATTCCCATCACGAAGCTGGGCGAGGCGGTCGCGCGGCCCGAACGGGTCGTCGGGATGCACTGGTCCAACCCCCCGCACCTGATTCCCGTTGTAGAAGTCATTCGAGGGGAGCGAACCAGCCAGGCCACGGTGGACGCGACCCGGCGCATCGTCGAGCGCGTGGGCATGATCCCCGTGGTCGTGCGGCGCGACGTGCCCGGGTTCGTGGAGAATCGCATCCTCTACGCGATCATGCGGGAAGCCCTGCACCTGCTCGAGGAGGGCATCGCCAGCGCCGAGGACATCGACACGATCACCCGGTGGGGGATCGGGTACAAACTGGCCGTCATCGGCCCGCTGGAACTACTCGACGTGGCCGGGCTCGACATCTACGACAGCGTCGCGTCCTACCTCAACGCTGACCTCAGCCGCCGCGCCGACGTGAGTCCCTTAATCAAGCGGAAGGTCGAGGCTGGTGAGCTGGGCATCAAGACCGGCCGCGGGCTGTTCGAGTACACCCCCGACGGGATCGCCGCGCTCATGCAGCGCCGGATGCGGCTGCTGCTGGCCTCGCGCCGGGCGCTGTCGGAGCCGGCATGACGGCACGGCCCACCGAGGGCGATCTGCGCGAGGCGGTGGCCTGGGCCTGCCGAATCCTGGCGTACCACGGCCACGGCGACCTGACGCTTGGGCACGTCAGCGCGCGGGACGGCGATCGCGTCTACATAAAGCGCAAGGGCCTCGGTCTGGAGGAGATCACCCCCGCCGACGTGCTCACCCTCGACCTGAACGGCCGAAGACTGCGCGGGGAGGGCGCGGTGCACCTCGAGGTCCCGCTCCACATCGAGGTCTACCGGGCCCGGCCAGACGTCGGCGCGGTGATCCACACGCACCCGATTCACACCACGGCCCTGAGCGCGGTGCAGGCGCCGCTGCGCTACCTCTCGCACGACGCGCTCCTCTTCCCCGAAGGGCTCGCGGTCTTCGAAGACACGGCCGGCCTGATCATAGACGCCGAGACCGGCGCGGCCATCGCCCGTGCGCTCAACGGCCGCCGCGCCGTGCTGCTGCGCAACCACGGCGTGCTGGTCGCCGACCGGGACGTCCGGTGGGCGGTGCTGAGCGCGCTGACACTGGAACGTGCCGTACAGATGCAGGTGGTCGCCGCCACGCTGGGGACGCCGAGGCCCATTCCCGATCAGGCCGTGGGGGCGCTGCACGCCTCGAAGTACCGCGACGAGTTCCTCGACGAGTACTGGGCGTACTGGGTGCGGTGCGTGCGGCGCGTGGGCCTGGATCGCGGAATGCCGCCGGCACGCCGCGCGCTGAGGAGGCGCCGGGGCTAGCCATGCTGCAGCCGTTCGAGATCCACGAACCGGCGACGGTGGCGGAGGCCAGCCGGCTGCTGGCCCGTCACGGCGACGACGCCACCGTCTATGCCGGCGGGACCGAGCTGATCCCGGTCATGAGGGACGGCCTGGCGCAATACCGGCACCTGGTGAACATCAAGACGGTGCCAGGGCTCGACGCCATCGCCCCGGCCGGAGAGATGCTGCGCATCGGCGCGCTGGCCACGCACCGGATGATCGAGCGGTCCCCGGCCATCCGCGCTCACGCTCCGGTGCTGGCGCAGGTGGCGGCCGGGGTGGCGAACCTCCGGGTGCGCAATGTCGGGACGCTCGGCGGGAACCTGTGCTTCGCGGAGCCGCACAGCGATCCCGCGGCCGTGCTCATCGCGCAGGGCGCGACCCTGGTGCTCGCCCGCAGCGACGCCGAGCGCCGCGTGAACGCCGACGGGTTCTTCGTCGGCATCCAGCAGACGGTCCGGATGCCCGACGAGGTCCTGGTCCGCGTCGAGGTCCCGGCGCGGCGGCCGGGAGCCGGCGCGGCGTACGCGCGCTTCGCGCTGCACGAACGGCCCACGGCGGGCGTCGCCGCAGTGGTCGTCCTTGATGGTGACGCCGTCACGGCGGCGCGCGTCACGGTCGGCAGCGTAGGGCCAGTGCCTGCCCGCGTGCCAGAAGCGGAAGAGGCGCTCGTGGGACGGCGGCCGGACCCCGAGGTCCTGCGCGAGGCTGCCGGGCGCGCCGGCGGCGCCGTGGAGGTGCTCGAGGACCTGTACGGCTCGGTCGAATACAAGCGCCACATCGTCACGGTCCTGGCGTCCCACGCGCTCGATGAGGCCGTGGCCCGGGCCAGGGGACGGGGGCACTGATGGACGGGCGCGCGCCGTCGATGCGCATCGCGCTGACCGTCAACGGCCGGCCAGTCGAAGCGGCGATCGAGCCGCGCGAGTTGCTGCTCGATTTCATTCGCGACCGGCTGGGCCTGACCGGCGCCAAGCGCTCGTGCGACGTCCAGGTCTGCGGGGTCTGCACCGTGCTGCTGGACGGCCAGGCGGTCAGCGCCTGCTGCACGCTGGCGTACGAGGCGCGTGGCAGGGAGGTCACCACGATCGAGGGACTGGCCGCCGGCGGGCACCTGCACCCACTGCAAGAGGCGTTCATCGCGCATGCCGCCGTGCAGTGCGGGTTCTGCACCCCGGGGATGATTCTGACCGCGGCGACGCTGCTGCAAGACGTGCCGGCACCGACCCCCGAGCAGGTGAAGGCCTACCTCAAGGGCACACTCTGCCGCTGCACAGGCTACTGGAAGATTATCGAGGCGGTCGTCGCCGCGGGTCGGCGCACTCAGGAGGCGCGGGAGTGAGCGCGCCGCGGCTCACAAAAGGGGCGGTGCCGGCGACCCGCGGCGTGGTGGGCACCTCCATGCGCCGCGTCGACGCGGCGGAGAAGGTGACCGGCGCGGCCCGGTTCACCGGCGACCTGGTCGTCCCAGGCATGCTGCACGGCCGGGTCCTGCGCAGCCCGCACCCGCACGCGCGCATCGCGCGACTGGACATCGCCGCCGCTGAACGCATGCCCGGCGTGCAGGCGGTCCTGACGGGCGGCGATCTGCTGGGCGCCACCTTCGCAGGTACCGACCCGTACTACGGGCACGCCATCAAGGACCGGCCGATCGTTGCGATCGACCGGGTCCGCTTTGCCGGCGAGCCGGTCGCGGCTGTGGCGGCCGATGACCTGGCGGCGGCGGACGAAGCGCTCCTCGCGATCCAGGTCGATTACATTGACCTCCCTGCGGTGACCACCGTGCAGGCGGCGCTGGCGGCGGGCGCGCCGCGGCTGCACGAGGGACCGCTGCGGCCGGGCCTGTTCCACGGCCTCGGCGAGTTGCGCCTCGAGGAGGGCAACATCTGCTATCACTACCACTTCGCCCGCGGCGATCTTAATCGCGCGTTTGCCGGGGCCGACGAGGTCGTCGAAGGCGAGTACACCTTCCCGGCAGTGTACCAGTACGCCATGGAGCCCCACACCGTGATCGCACAGTGGGGCGCCGACGGCCTGACCGTGTGGGCCTGCTGCCAGCATCCGTATCTCGTCCGCGCCGAGCTGGCCGACGTCTTCGGGCTGCCGCTGTCGGCGGTGCGCATCATCGTCCCGTACATCGGCGGGGGCTTCGGGAGCAAGTCGTACACGAAGATGGAACCGATCACCGCGGCGCTGGCACGCAAGGCCGGCCGGCCGGTGCGTATCGTCAACCGGGTCGACGAAGCAATGGTGACGACACGCCGGCACAACATGACCTGTACGATGCGCACCGGCGCCATGCGCGACGGCCTCGTCGTGGCCCGGCAGTGCCGCATCTGGCTCGACACCGGTGCCTACGCCGACAACGGGCCGCGCGTGGCCGCCACCGCCGGCGACGCCGCGCCCGGTCCCTATCGCTGGCAGGCCGTCGATGTGGACGCCTGGGCCGTGTACACCAACACGCCGCCGGCTGGGTCGTACCGCGCCTTCGGCGCCGCGCACCTCTCGTGGATCGGGGAGTCGCAGATCGACGCGCTGGCGCGCAAGGTCGCCCTCGACCCGCTGGAGTTCCGGCAGCGCAACCTGCTGCGCCCCGGCGAAGAGGTCCGGCCGGGCGGCAAGCCGCTGGACGCCGATCTGATCGGCGACGTCACCAAGGTCGCGGCCGCGATCGGCTGGGGCGGGCCCAAGCCGCCGCTGGTCGGCCGCGGCGTGAGCGTCGGCCTGCTGACCGCCGGTGCGCATCCCGTGTCCACCGCGGCGATCCGCCTGCAGGCGGACGGGACGGCCGTCCTGCTCGTCAGCACGTCGGAACTGGGACAGGGCGCGCGGACCGTGTTCACGCAGATCGTGGCCGAGGAACTGGCGCTGCCGCCCGACCGCATCCGGGTCATGGGTGCGGACACGCTGTTCACCCCCTACGACCGCTCGACCGGCGCCAGCCGCTCGACGACGCTGGCCGGCAAGGCGGTGCAGCATGCGGCCGTCAACCTGTGTGAGCAACTCCTCGAGATCGCTGCCAGCGCCTGGGGCCTGCCGCGCGCATCGCTCGCGGTCCGTGACGGCGCGGTCTGGCATGAGACCGAGCGGCTGTCCTACCCCGATCTGATCAAGAAGCACTTCGGGATGGTTGGCGGCGAGTTGATCGGCCGCGGTGAGGTCCGGCCGCAGCACGGCACGGGCTCCTACGCCGAGGGACCGGTCTTCTGGGAGGTCTGTGTCGGGGGCGCAGAAGTGGAACTCGACCCCCAGACGGGCCAGATCCGCGTGCGCCGCCTGGCCAGCGTGGCCGACGTCGGCAAGGCCATCAACCCGCAGCTGGTGGAGGCGCAGGAGGAGGGCGCCTGCCTCCAGGGGCTGGGGAACGCGCTATTCGAGGAGATGCTCTTCGAGGACGGGCACCTGGTCAACGGCTCCCTGCTCGAGTACCGCGTCCCTACCACGGCCGACCTGCCCGACGAGTTCCGCTCGATCCTAGTCGAGAACGCCGATGGCCCGGGGCCCTACGGAGCGAAGGGCGTGGGTGAAGGCGCGCTGGCCGCGGTGCCGGCGGCGATCGTGAACGCCCTGGCGGACCTCGGCATCGATATGCGGCAACTACCGCTAACGCCCGAGCGCGTCTGGCGGCGGGCGCGCGAACTGGGCCTCGCACCCCGGCGGGACAGGTCATGACGGGACAGCCCGAGGTGAAAGCCGTGCTCTTTCACTTCCACGAGAGTCTGATTTCGGCGGATCAGTGGATGGCGATGGAGACCCGCGGAATCGCGCTCGAGATCATGGCGGCGCTCTCGACGATGGGACTCGCGCCCGGCGCCCCGATGCGGTGGCTGACAGGTTCTCCGTGCTGCCGGACCTGATCGACCGCATGCAGGTCGCGCGGGAGGTCGTCTCGTGACCAGCGACGTCCGCCGGTTGCTCAGAGGCGAGGGAGCGTTTGCTGACGACATCCACCTCCCGGGCATGCTCCACGTTGCGTTCGTGCGCAGCCTCCACGCGCATGCGCGCCTGGTCGCCCTGGACGCACGCGAGGCGCTCGGCGTCCCGGGCGTGACCATGGTGCTGCGCGCTGCGGACCTGGGCGCGCTCAACGCGCCGCTCCCGGTGCGATTCCAGCACCCGGGCCTGCATCACCCGCAGATGCCGCGCCCGTTGGCCGACGGGGTCGTGCGGTTCGTCGGTGAACCGGTCGCGGCCGTGGTGGCCGACGGCCGGTGCGCCGCGGCCGACGCCGCGGACCTGGTGCGCGTGGACTACGACCCGCTGCCGGCCGCCGCATCGCTGGACGCCGCGCGGGCCGAGGGCGCCCCGCTCGTGCACGAGGACGCCGCGGGAAACGTCGCCGGGAGTTACCACTGGTGGGTCGGGAACCCGACCGCGGCGCTCGCCGGGGCGCCCGTGCGCCTGGCGTTCCGCCTGACGATCAGCCGCGGCTCCGCGGTGCCGATCGAGACCCGGGGCTGCGTGGCCGCGGTCGATGCCACCACGGGGAGGCTGGGGCTGTGGGCCTCGACGCAGAGCCCACACCACCTGCAGCACACCGTCGCCCGGCTGCTCGACCTGCCGGAGGACCGCGTGCGGGTCGTCGCGCCCGACGTCGGCGGGGCGTTCGGCGTGAAGGGCGGGGCGCCACGGGAATACATCCTGGTCGCCTACCTGGCGCTGCGGACCGGACGGCCCGTGAAGTGGATCGAGGACCGCCGAGAGCATCTGGTCGCCTGCCAGCACGACCGCGATCAGACCCATTACCTCGAACTCGCCGCGACGCGCGAGGGCGACCTGCTGGGGCTGCGGGACCTGTTCTGGCTCGACGTCGGCGCGTACACGCTCTACGGCCATCTCATCGGGATGCACACCGTCGCGCACATGGTCGGGCCCTACCGCCTCCCGCACCTGGACGTACGCCTCGAGACGGTCTACACCCACCGCGTGCCGACCGGCGCCTACCGCGGCGCCGGGCGGCCGCAGGGGACGTACGTGATCGAGCGGGCCATGGACGCCCTCGCGCGCGAGCTCGAACTCGACCCGGCGGCCGTCCGTCGGCGCAACCTGATTCCTCCCGAGGCGATGCCGTATGACACCGGGCTCCGCCAGCCCGGCGATCAGCCGGTGGAGTATGACAGCGGCAACTACCCTCGCGTGCTCCAGGTGGCGCTCGAGCACTTCGACTACGCGAGGTGGCGGGCGGAGCAGCGGCGGCGCCGCGAGGCCGGGGTGCCCGCGCTACTCGGAGTGGGAGTGGCGCTGTACGTGCAAGAGACCGCCGGTCCCGGCGACGAGACCGTGACTCTGCGGATGGATCCGTCAGGCCGTGTACAGATGACCGCCGGCCCGCCGTCGCAGGGCCAGGGGCTGGTGCCCATCCTGACGCGAGTCATCGGGCAGGAACTGGCGATCCCGCCGGCGCGGGTGCGCGTGGCCACCGGCGACACCGCGGCCATGGCCGAGAGCGACGGCACCCACAGCAGCCGCGTCGCGACGCTGATCGGCAACGCGGCCGCCCTCGCCGCCCGTGAGCTGGCATCGCGCCTGCGGGCGATGGCTGCAGAAGCCACCCGCTGCGGCCCCGCCGAGGTCGAACTCCGCGACGGGCGTACCGTCGTGCGCGGGCGTCCCGGTAATGGGATCGGGTACGGCGATCTCATCAAACGCCTGGCGGGCAACGACCCGGGCCGCGGCCGGCCTCCCGCAGGGCTGGAGGTCAGCGCCATCTTCGCATCGGAGCGGTCGGCCTGGTCGAGCGGCGCTCACCTGGTCGCGCTGGAGGTCGACGCGGAGACCGGGGCCGTCCGCATCCTGCGCTACCTGATCGTGTACGACTCCGGAGCCGTGCTCGATGAGGAAGCCGTCCGCCGCCAGATCCTGGGCGGCGTGGTGCAGGGCATCGGCGGTTCGCTGTACGAGCGCCTGGCGTACGACGAGTCGGGGCAGCCGCTGGTCGCCACGCTCGCCGACTACGCGGTGCCGCGGGCCCCGCAGGTGCCTCCCATCGAGATCGTCCGTATCGAGACGCCATCCCCGCACAACCCGCTGGGCCTCAAGGGCGCCGGGGAGAGCGGCTGCATGGGCGTCTATGCTGCATTGGCCGCCGCCGTCGAGGACGCGCTGGCGGAGCGGGGGTGCCGGGTGTGGGCGCTGCCGCTGCCCGCCGCCGAGATCTGGGCGATGCTGCACCGCGACCATGGATAGAGAGGAGTCACCGATGGCACGAGCCATCCAGTCCCCCCCTACCGCCAGGCGACGCTGGCCCGAGGGCGTCGACGTGAAGGTTTGGCATCGATACTTCGGCAGCGAGTTCGGGGTCGAGGAAGTGCAGGCGCTGGCCGAGGTCCTCCAGCAGGAGTTCCTCACCGCGGGCCCGCAGACTCAGGCGTTCCAGGAGGAGTTCGCGGCCTTCTGCCACATCCCGTATGCATTCGCCACCTCGAGCTGCACCACAGCCCTCGCCCTGGCCGCACAGCTGTGCTCCCTGGGGGAGGGCGACGAAGTGGTCACGACGCCGCTCACCTTCGTATCCACGCACCAGGCGTTTATGGCATGCGGGGCGATTCCCGTGTTCGCGGATGTCGACCCGCGGACGTTCAACATCGACCCGGTCGGCGCGGCGGCCCTGGTCACGCCTCGCACGCGGGCCATCTTTGTCACGCACCTCAACGGGCAGTGCTGCGACATGGATGCCATCAACGCCATCGCCAGGCCGCACGACCTCCTGGTTGTGGAGGACGCGGCGCACGTCGTCGGCGCCACCTACAAGGGACGGTCCGCGGGGTCGCTGGGCGACGCAGCCGCGTTCAGTTTCCACTCCAGCAAGAACATGACGACGCTGGGTGAAGGCGGTATGCTGACGACCCGCCACAGCGAGTGGGCGGCCAAGGTGCCGCTGCTGCGCTCGATGGGCGTCAACTACGAGCTGGACGAGCCGCGGCCCGAGCCGCGCGATTACTGGCTGCCGCTACCTTACGAGGTGGACGACCCGGACGGCTACATCCCCGACAACTACCGGATGAGCGAGGCACAGTCCGCAGTGGGCCGCGTGCAGCTGCGTAAGGTCGGCCGGCTGAACGCCCGGCGCCGGGCCATCGCCCACCGGTATACGGCGGCCCTGCAGGATCTGCCGGGGATCGTCCCGCCATACGAATCGCCTGAGAGCTTCCACGTCTATTACCTGTACAGCCTCTTGGTCAACGACACGCAGGTACGCTTTGCGCGAGACGACCTGATGCGCGTGCTGTTCAGGGATTTCGGCGTACAGACGATCACCGGGTACCCGCCGGCGTACTGGTTCAAGATGTACCGGAAGCGGGGGTACGAACACGGGCTGTGTCCTGTCGCCGAGCGTATCTACGCGCAGATGATCATGCTCCCGCTGTACGCCCGGATGTCCGACGAGGAGGTCGAGTACGTGGTCGAGAGCGTCACGAAGGCCGTCCGGAAGCTGTCCTGATGCGTCACGGAGGTGTGGTATGGTAGAGCGGTTGCGCGGGGACAGTATGAGAACATGGGTGCCGGCACCCGTCGCACGCCGGCAGAGGAGGTGTGGGATGAAGACAACGCTGAGCAGAGGGCACGGACATCATGTGTTCCTGGCGGGCCTGCTGGTCGCGGCGGTCCTCCTGATCGGCGGGCTGCCGGCCGGCCGGGCGGCGCCTGCGCGCCGGCTGGTCGTCTACAGCGCGGCGCCGCTCGACTTCACGGAGACCCTCAAGCGGGACTTCGAGGCGCAGCACCCGGGGGTGACCGTGGAAATCCTGGCCGGGCTGGGCGCAGAGGCGATAATCACCCGGCTGGAGGCTGAGAAAGCCAGCCCGCGCGCCGATATCATGCACTCGGGCGCGCTTTTCCAATATATGGAGGCGACCCGGCGGGGCCTCCTGGCCACCACAATACCAAGGGAGATCGCCGGCGTCTTCCCCGGCACATTGTTCCTGGGAGGGTCGAGGATTCCGCTGCAGGACGCGCAGGGCAGGTGGTACGTGTTCGGGATGGAGCTGGGCGCGATCGGCTACAACCGTGATCGCCTGACCGCGCTGCGGCTGCCGGCGCCGAAGACGTGGTCTGACTTGACCAATCCCATCTATAAGGGTCACGTCCTCTTTAACATGCCGCAACTGTCGTCGTCGGCCTTCGGCGCCCTCGTCGCCCACCACCAGATCATGGGGCTCGACGGCGTCTGGCGGTTCTGGGACAGACTGCACGAGAACATCACGTTCTACTCCCGGTCGACCTCGCAAGTCTACGCGCTGGTGGCCCGCGGCGAGGTGCCAATCAGCCTCGGAGTGGACCGCAGTTACTACGTCGCCCGAGCCCAGGGCGCTCCGGTGGAATTGGTCTACCCGACGGAAGGCTCGTGGGTCTTCGCGCTGACCATGGGGATGGTGAACGGCGCCCCCAATCCCGACTTGGCCAAGACCTTCATGAAATTCATCCTCTCACCAGCCGGCCAGGTGCACACGGCCAACCAGTTCGCGATCCCGATCCGGGGCGGCGTCCGGGCGACCGCGCATACCATGGACGTCTCCCTCGAGGCCATGGTGCGCCAGGTTTCCAAGGTCATCGTCGTCGATACCGACCTCGCCGAGCGGGTGCGCGCCGAGATCATACGCCGTTTCGACGCGTATACCACCGGACGGGTACGGTAGTTAAAGTCAACAGGTGACTGTGCGCGGGACGGCGTGGGCGTCGACCCGCAGGGCGCTCCTGAACCCCCTGAGGATCCTGGAGGCGGTCGCGGTCGCGTACCTGCTGGCATTCCTCGTGCTCCCGCTGGCAGTCATGGTAGCGGAGTCCGCCGGGGTCGTCCTGACGGGTGGGCTGAGCGAGCCGCCGTGGTTCCTGCAGTACCTGGGTGAGCTCACCCGGAACTCCATTCTCCTGGCGCTCTCGGTGACGGCCATCTGCGTAGGCCTTGGCCTGCCGCTGGCGATCTTCACCGGGCGGATGATCCGTCACAGGGCGGGGTTCACGCTGGCCCTCACCCTGCCGCTGCTCGCCCCGCCGTTCGTCTCGGCCTTCGCCACGATTCTGCTGCTGGGACGGGTCGGCATCGTGACCCAGCTCCTCGAGCGGGCCGGGGTCAGGCTCTTTGATATCTACGGGTTTCCCGGGATCGCCATCACCCACGTGCTTCATCTGACACCCCTGGTCTACCTGACGATCCTGGCGGGCCTGCGCACCGTGCCGAAGGCCATCGAGGAGTCGGCCGTCTCCCTGGGGAGCAGTCCCCTGCAGGTGCTCAGGCGCATCGTCCTGCCGTACATTGCTTCCTACATCTATATGGGAGCCCTGCTGGTGTTCCTGGCGTCTTTCGGCGACGTCGGCGCGCCGCTGATCGTAGGCGGCAGCTATTTGGTCCTCCCCACCGAAGCCTACACTCGGTTCCTCAGCTTCACTGTCGACCGCCAAATCCCGGTGCTGCTGTCGAGCTGGATCGTCGTCATTTCCGGCGGGATCATGGTGGCGGTCCGCGCGCTGATGCGGCGGACGGAGATCGTGCACACGTTCGTGACCGAGCAATACGAGTACGACGTACCGTGGATGCGGACGCTCGGAACGGCCTTCTGCGCTTTGGTTGCTGTCCTGCTGCTCCTCCCGTACGTGGCGATCCTGGTCGTCTCGGTGGCCCCGGCGTGGGGGCCCCAGCTCCTGCCCCGCGGGTGGACCCTGGACCACTACCGGGAGTTGTGGCGCAGCTTCGGCCCGCTGCGGAACTCTCTCGTCGTGACCGCGATGGCCACCCCGGTGGCGGTGCTCCTGGCCGTGGTCATCGGCCGGATGATGCGGGAGGGAGGCCGCCGGGCCGCGATGCTCGACTACGCGACGCTCCTCCCGTTTGTCGTCTCCAGCGTCGTGCTGGGAATCGGCATGATCAAGGTCTACTCCAACCTCACGGCGGTCGGTCTCGCGCTGCCCCTGATGTCAGGCCCCGGATTACTCGTTATCGCTCTAGTGGTTCGCCGGGTCCCTTACCCGGTGCGGGTGATGAACGCGGCCTACACGCGCATCGATCGCAGCCTGGAGGAGTGCTCGTTCAGCCTGGGAGCATCTCCGACGAGGACCTTCGCGAGCGTCACTCTGCCCCAGCTCTACCCGGCCATGCTGGCGGCGCTCATCATCACATTCATCCAGGTCATCAGCGAACTGGGGATTACGCTCATTGTCCACCGCCCGGAATGGCGAACAATTCCCGTCCAGATCTACGGGTACGCCACCGAGGGCTACCTGGGCCGCGCGGGTGCGCTCTCTATCGTACTGCTGGCGCTGGTGGGGCTGGCAGTGATGATGACCCAACTCGACTACAGGCGGCTGGCCGGCCGCCTCTCCCGGGGGCTGCGCGGCGCCGCCCCCGCGCGCTCCGACGTGGGCGGGGAACCGGCCACGCAGCATTCTCAGCGCTGAGGTGCCGGCATGACGCGTGTGCGCATTGTCGACATCGCCAAGGCCTTCGGACCGATCTGGGCCGTGCGGGGCGTGACGCTTGAGATCGGCGAGGGCGAGTTTTTCTCCCTGCTGGGCCCCTCGGGCTGCGGTAAAACGACGACGCTGCGGATCATCGCGGGCCTGGAGCGGCCCACGCGCGGGGAGATCTGGTTCGGCGAGGAGCGGGTCACTGCCGTGCCGCCGCAGTTCCGCAACATCGGGCTGGTGTTCCAGAGCTACGCGGTCTTCCCGACCATGACCGTGTACGACAACGTGGCCTACGGGCTGCGGATCCGCCGGCTGCCCGAAGCCGAGATCCGCCGGCGCGTCTTCGCCGTGCTGGAGATGGTGGGGATGGAGGCGCTGGCGGATCGGATGCCCGGCCGCATCAGCGGCGGTCAGATGCAGCGTGTGGCGCTGGCGCGCGCGGTGGCCATCCGGCCCCGGCTGCTGCTGCTGGACGAGCCGCTTTCAAATTTGGACGCCAAGCTGCGGGTGGAGGTCCGGGCGGAGATCAGGCGGCTGCAGCGGGAGGTGGGCATCACGACCATCTACGTGACCCACGACCAGGAGGAGGCCCTCTCGCTGTCGGACCGGGTCGGGGTCATGAACCATGGGATCCTGGAGCAGGTCGCCCGGCCGGACGAGATCTACCGGCATCCCGCGACGCGCTTTGTGGCCGGCTTCGTGGGGGAGGGCACCATTCTGCAGGGCGTGTTGACGCGTGACGGCGACCGCTGCCGCGTGGTGGTCGGGGACCACATCGCCTTCGACGTCGAGCCGTCCGTGGCCGCATCACCCGGACCCGTGTGGGTCTGCATCAGACCCGAGGCGCTGCGCCTAGCCCGGGCTGCCGCTCCAGGAGCCCCTGTAGCGAGCGGGGTGGTCGAGCACACGGAGTTCGTCGGTCCCACCGTCCGCGCCGACATCCGGGTCCCCGGTCTGGCCCGCACGCTGCGCCTGTCTGGATCATCGGTGGATCTCGCCGGGGGGGTTCCCCTCGGAGCCCAGGTGCGCGTGGAGATCGGCCCGGCCGGGATCGCCATAGGGCCGGAGCGATGACCACCGTCCGCGGGGTCCTGTTTGATTTCCACGAGACCCTGGTCTCGGCGGATCGCTGGATGGCGATGGAGATCGGAGGGATCGCGCTCGAACTCCTTGAGACGCTGGGCGTCTGGGACGGAGGACAGTCCCCGCAGGACCGGAGAGGGGTGGAGGAGACCTACGCCCATCTGCGGACGATCAGCCTGGAGACGGCGCTCGAATACTCCGCACAGGAGATCGCGCGTGTGCTCCTCCGGGCTCTCGGCATCACAAGGGAGATCCCGGAGGCCGCCCTCACCGCGGCCGTCGAAGACCTGTTCCGCCGCTACATCCCCGACGTGACGATGAAAGACCAGGTGCCCGACACGCTTCAGATGCTGGCGCGCCGTGGGTACCGCATGGGGGTCGTCTCCAACGCGGCCTACGGGCCGTTCCTGAGCTGGGCGCTGGAAGCGGTCGGCCTGAGGCGATACTTCGAGCAGATCATCGTGTCTGCCGATGTCGGCATCCGCAAACCCCGCAGGGAGATTTTCGCCGCAGCACTGGAGGCCATGCGGCTGACGGCGCGGGAGGCCGTATACGTCGGAAACGACTACATCAAGGACGTCATGGGTGCCAAACTGGCGGGACTGGGGGCCATCTGGGTTCCGGGGCGATCCGCGCTGGATTACCGGGTGTTCACGCCGGTCCATCCGGATGCCGTCGCCGACCGGTTCGAGGTCCTCCCAGAGATCCTCACCAGGTGGAGCAACGGGTGAACACGGTGGACGTTCGCCGTCTGCTTGACGCTGTGCGCGCCGGCAGGGAGGACACGCTCTCCCTGTTTCGATTCGTGCACGCACACCCTGAACTGGCCTACGAGGAGCAAGGCTGTACTGCTGAAATCGTCGCCGGCTGCGGGCCGCAGGCTTAGACGTGACGCGGCCGTACGCCGGGATCGACACCTGTTTTCGCGCCGAACTGGTGCGGGACCCCGGTCCCAGGATCGGCCTGGTGCTCCTGTGTGACGCGTTGCCGGCTTACGGCCCGGATGGGGCGATGACGCCTATCCATGCCTGCGGCCACAATGTGATCGCTGCTGCCGTCGCCCTGGCAGCCAGCGCGCTGGCGGTCGCCGGCCCGGCCGCCGGGACGGTGGTGGTGATGGGGTTGCCCGCGGACGAGATTCACAGCCCGGGCACCAGGCTGCGGGGTGGGGGGAAGACGGTCACCGCTGCCGCCGGTGCGTGGGACGACCTCGACGCCGTCCTCTATGCGCACCCCGAGAACATCGACACCGTGTGGCGCCGGTCCCGCTGGATGCAGCGGTGCCGCCTGGCGCTGACCGGTCGACGCGCCCTTTTCACTGCGGATCCTGACGCCGTGGACGCCATGATGCGCGTGCTGGCCCTGGCCGCGGACGCGGGGCAGCGCTACGGGCGGAGCGATGTCGTGGTCGAGGAGGTTTGCCTGGAGGGCGATGTGGAGCACGCCTCGGGCATCCGCGGGCGGGCCGCGCTCCTGCTCTTCGCCGATGACGCGGCCGGGCTAACCGCCCGCGTCCAGACGCTGGGCGGGGCGGTCCGGGACGCCGCCACAGGCATGGGGACGATCGCAGCGTGGGAGGCTGTTGGTCCCGTCTATG